>ENA-UZXC01003140-UZXC01003140.1-metagenome-genome-assembly--contig:-Day-2-25m-contig-3140_pt1 | contig 11468 bp, 8 predicted proteins | sample MGYA00260340_ERZ794900 | MGnify/ENA metagenome assembly ERZ794900 | reverse complement strand
AGGCACAGCGGTTGCTAAACCACTTCCACCTAATGTGGTCCCAGCCCATGGCTGAGCGCCAGTTGGCTTATCTTGTCTCAGCACAGTATTAGTTGGATCTGTAGGATCTACTCTTATACTGTCAATGGCACCACCAAAACTAATCGGATTGTAATCTACCATAACGTTATCAAACGTAATCGGCAAGTCTACTTGTGATAGTGGCAAATTGACAACGACAGTTGCAGTGTCATATACCATTCCGCAGCTTGCAGAGTTGTATGCTGCAATGTATTTGTATGTGCCATTTATTGCCCAAGGACCAACAACTGTTGTTGTATTCGTGGAAATTGGAGCTCCATTTAAATTCCAGGAAAAACCTACAACAGGAGGAGTTGCTGGAACAGTAACAGAGGTGTTAACAGCATTTGGATTCTGAGAACTTGTTGCTGACAAAACCCAATTTGTACCAGAGTTAACATCGGCACCTTCTAAGCGAATACCCCAAGAACTACTACCTCCGGTTATTGAATTTGACCAATCTGTTGAGGAAACATTTGCCCCAGCAGGGAAGGTATAAGCTACAGATCCACCACTGTATCCAACGGCATCTTCAATATTACCTTGAGAATCTTTTAAGATTCTACCAGCCGCTGTTCCTGAAGAATAAGAACCACCTTGAGCGGTATAATAAAAATTGCTAGGATCGGCTGAACCAACAGAGAAACCAACACCAATAATTGCCGTTCCATTTGGGCTCAACAATGTACCACCAGGGAAAGTGTAACTATACGTAAGACTAGACGTACTCCAAGTTTCGAGCGTATATCCACTAAGATCAGAACCTGGAGAACCAGTTATTTCTATGTAATCATCAGAGAATAACCAGGATGGTTTTCCACCTGTAGGTGCACCCGTAGAAGAGCCTGCCCAATGACAAACCTCTGTAATAAAGAAGCCTCCATTCGGGAAGAAAGGAGAAAAGGCAGCCAACTCTACCGTATCTGAACCACTTGTTATTACCGTATTACTCGGTGTAGCTAACAACAAAGATGACTCGCTAAAAGAAACTGTACTTAGTGTATCGTTAACGGTACTTTGATTGGCGCCATTAGGCCCGATATAAGCATTTAACATATAATTACCAGCAGCAGACACATCTACACCTGTGGCAATTACCATAAGCGTATCTCCAGCAGGAAGAGTTCCGGTGTTCACTATAACAGAACCGTTGCTGTTTGCGAATGGCCCCATAACATCCCACGTAAGGGTTAAATTGTCAATAGAGAAATCAACCGTACCACCAATTACGTTTTGGACATAGAAAACAGCAGTATCATTACTCGAGTAACAAGAGCTTGGCTGAACCATGCCAGAAAGCAATGCTAAGTCTCCAGAAACGGCAGTAAATTCATCTGCCCCAATATCTACAGTAGTAGAACCAGCAGAAGGACGTGTATCACCATCTATATCTACTGTTATACCAACAGTGTTGTCACCGGCATCATTGGCTAATGGTCCAAGTAAATGTAAATCTGTTAGTCCAGCAAAGACTGGATCTCCTTCTAATGAGTTTGCGTTTTGATCTGCATCGCCAGCTTGCCATGCAACAAGAGTTGGATAGTTCGTGCTACCAACTTGTGCAATAGAACCTGTGCCTGTGTTGTCATAAATGTTGTAATTCAAGACATCCGTTAACACATCTGGTGCAGCATCTAAATCTACAGTATAAGACGTGCCTGAAATTGAGAAGACGTTATTTCTAACATTGTAGTCATCAGACGAACTGTTGATCCAAAGCGCTTGATCATTTTCAGCAGTAACGCTGTTATGATAGATATCAACTTGATCAGAACCACTTAAATAAATTCCATCTCCAAAATTCTTTGCGATAATCATGTTGTTAGCGATCACAGCTCTTTGTGTTGGAGATTTAGAAGCTAGATTAACACTCGTAAAATAGACACCATATGTGTAGGCACCAGTTACATTATTGCTAGTTACAACTGGGTGAAGAGATTGGTTCATGTAAATACCATAACCTGATGTTACTCCACTTCTCCAATCACAAGTATTTCCTGAAGCAACAGGGTTTTCTTGGTAAATGTTATAAATATGGTAGTATCTGATTTCCGTAAATGTACAGTTTGTGATTTCATTACCAATATTATAGGCTGAAGACAAACCATTAAACCTTGCGCCATAGTAACCACCATTTATGGTGGTATTATTTATGGTGTTATGGTTAGCATTGTTTCCATAACCAAATATTGACGTATTATTATTTGATGCAACTATACCTGCAAAAGAGCTACTTGTAGACGTTTGATCGATATTAATTATACAGTTGTCAATTGTGTTTGAGTCTGCTGTATTGGTAAGGTGAATACCCCAACCGTATGAAACAGACTCCGTGTTTACAATTGTCAAGTTATTGATAGTCATATGATCTGTACCGTTCAATTGAATAACTGAGTTTTGCGTATTTGCACCATCATAAGAAAGTGTAGCACCTCCGCCATTAATTGTTATGTTGTTTGTGGCACTTGCACCAGTAATTTCCATGAACATAACCTCTTCGCTGTAAGTACCTAGGGCGACATTTACTGTTAGAGCACCACCAATACCACAAGGGTTAATTTCGTTCGCCAAAGCGGTGAAAGACTGGAAGTTGGTTGCTGAGGCTGGTAAATTAGCATCAATAGTAACTGTACCAGAGATTTGCCCTGCACAAAGTGTTGTAAAAGCATAAGGTCCAGCCCAACCGCTTACTCCGGATGTGCCTCCGCAATCTGCGCGCACATAAAAATCGTATATGGTGTTCGGTGTTAAACCAACCAAGGAAACAGGATTAAGCGTTGTCGCAATGCTATCTCCAGTTCCAAGAGCAAATCCAGTTGGGCCCCATTGAGCATCCCAAGCGGTTTCATTTAACCCGGCTGTCCAAGAAACATCTGCACCTGAAGATGTTATGTTTGATGCCGCTATAGCTGAAGGAGCAACACATGATAAACAGGTAGTGACTTCCATTAGATCGATAGACATGTCGGATGTAAAGCTGCCATTTGTACTCGTCATCTTATATTCTACATAAATTGTTTGACCGACATAAGACGCTAAATTGACACCCACATTTTGCCAAGGTGCAGTTCCAGAAGTTTGAAGTTGACCACTCCAGGAGAAGACTGTGGTAAAAGGACCTGTTGCAGAAGTGCCAACTCCTACATCTAAATCACCCATATTCGCACCATAAGCATGCATCCAGAAGGAAAGTTCTGCATCGTTGACAGCAGCTGACATATCAATTGCAGGAGTTACTATACTTGCCGTATTTCCAGTTGCAAATCCAGATGCCTCTACATTCATAAAGTTTGCTCCACTGTGTGCAGAACTCGCGCCTGTTGAGCTTGAGCCAGAACCATCAGGGATTTCCCACTGGCCTCCACTAGAACCGATATCCCCAGTCCAACCTGCAGTATTGTTGTCAAACTCTTCTGTAAACAAAACAGTAGAGTTTGCTCCAGGTGTTGTACATGTTACACCAACAGCACCTTGAATTGAAGTAGTAAAACTACTCCAGGCGGTATCACTTATACCATTTGTACCACAATCATCGATAACATAAAATTCATAGTTAGTAATTGGCGATAAACCTGAAATAGATTGAGGGCTTGTAGTTCCTAATGTAGAACCTGTTCCTGGCGTAAAACCAGCGATACCATACTCTCCAATTGATAATCCACTACCAGACGTCCAGCTTAAATCTGCAGTGTTTGCAGTTATGTTCGTTGCTGCCAAAGCAGCTGGTAGAACACAAGAAGGAGGTGAACTTTGGCTTATGTTTATGTCATCAAAATACATGTAATAATCCCCTGTGCCATAAAGACACTCAAATCGAACATACATGCTACCAGGCCCAACAGAAAAACTAGGAACGGTAACGGTGTCACAACTTGCATTTGGAGTGTGATTTGTAGAATTGATGGTGTGAACAGTTGTCCAAGGCCCTGTCGAATTTCCGCTATATTGAACATTAATAGTTCCAAAAGTCGCGGGGGTAGCCACAGTTGCGGCAGGCCAATTCGTGATTTTATATAAAAAAGACAAGGTTATTAAGCCACCATTAGAGGTTCCAACAGAAGGAGAAGTAAAGCTTCCTGCTGTACCCGCGGTATATATATTCTTTCTGGCCGCACTTGTACCTTCACAAGCTAAACCGGATGTTGAAGACCAGTTTGTTGACCATCCATTTAGACCAGAGTTGAAATTTTCTGTAAAGGCAACTTGAGCATTTGCAGTATTATTAATGCTAAAGAAAAGCAGCATGGCAAACGTCACAATAACTGTTGCTTGTGATTTTAAACTGATTTGGTTGGCTTTACGCCATACCGTTTCTTTTTTAAAAATAATCTGTTCTAGTAATGTTTTTTTCATAATCGGACTATTTAATTTTAGTAAATCGATAGTTTCCGAAAATAAACATATAATTTGAAAAACATTTAAATTTTAATTCATATCTTAAAATAACTGTAAACGACCTTTTAATAATCGCAAAGCTATATGTGTCATTTACATGATTTTAATCACAACTTCAATTGCGTTGCTTCACTTACACGAAAGGTTTTAAGATGTGTTTAATCAACTCTAAATTCACCCGAATTGTGCATTAAGAAAACGAGGACTGGCAAACAGTTTTTTTAATGAGAATAAGTCAGGTTGCAGAATATTCTCATGGGTTAACAACCAACGTTTATTTTCTATTCCACCAGAAAAACCGGTTAAAGACTTATCAGAACCAATAACACGGTGGCATGGAATAATTATGGGAATAGGGTTTTTACCGTTTGCGCTTGCGGAAGCTCGAATAACTTTTTCGTTTCCCAACCGTTTTGCCAATTCGAAATAACGCATAGATATGCAAAATGGAATCTTTGATAATTCATTCCAAACAGATTTTTGAAATACGGTGCCTTTTGGTTTTAAGGGTAAGTCGAAAACATTCAATTCGCCATTGAGATACGCATTCAGTTGATCTTTTATTTCAACGGTAAGTTGGTTTGGAGAAATGGGTACTTGGTTTGAAAAAGAAACAGAAACTAAATGTGATGCTGATGCAGAAATGAAAAGCTTTCCGAAGGGAGCTTTTAAAACGTCTGTATAGATTTCTTTAATTTCCATGAAAACAGGCACCCGACTTTGCCATTCTTTTTAAAAGCGGGCAAACTCTGTAGCGGTCATCTCCGTATTCTTCATGAAGCGCATTGAGCCGATCAACGATGGTAGAAATGCCAATTTCATCAGCCCATGCTAAAAGCCCTTTAGGATAATTTACCCCTTTCGTCATGGCTAAGTCAATATCTTTAATAGAAGCAATGTTTAAGAAAACAGCATCAGCAGCTTCATTAATAAGCATGGCCAATATGCGGTCTACAATAAAATTACCAAGAGCTTCGTCCTCAATCGCAGCTGGATTGTTTGCCTCTTCTTGGTAATTGTAAAAACCACGTTTAGATTTACGTCCGTAAAGGCCTGCTTCTAGCAAACGCTTTTGCGTGATGGAAGGCTTAAAACGTGGGTCATAGAAAAATTGTGACCACACCGTTTCGGTAACCACATAGTTCACATCATGCCCAATTAAATCTGTCAATTCAAACGGGCCCATTCTGAATCCACCAATGGATTTCAATGCCCAATCTATAGTAGGGATGTCTGCAACGCCTTCTTCGTAAAGCTTAATGGCTTCGCTGTAAAAAGGACGAGCCACACGGTTTACGATAAATCCGGGAGTGTCTTTTGCTAAAACCGTCACTTTTCCCCATCCGTCAACCAAAGCTCTTATTTCATCTACTTTATCTTGCGCTGTGGTTAAAGATGGAATAATCTCTACCAAGGGCATTAATGGCGCAGGGTTAAAAAAGTGCACTCCTAAAACACGCAAAGGGTTTTTCGCTGCGCTCGAAATTGCTGCAATCGACAAGCTCGATGTGTTTGAGGCTAAAACACAATCGTCATCTACCACATCTTCGATAGCGCCAAAAACACTTTTCTTAATGTCTAGGTTTTCAACGATGGCCTCTATGATTAAGCCGCAACCGTCAAATTTGTCGATATGGTTTTCAAAATGAATTCTAGATAACACCTCTTTAGATTTTTCCTCGCTCCATTTTCCTTTTTCTACCAACCGTGCGAAAATGCTTTCGTACTTGTGTCGCGCCTTTTCTAGGGCAGCATATTTTGTGTCGTACAAAACAACATCATGTCCGTTTTGAGCAGCAACCTGCGCAATTCCAGCTCCCATGGCGCCAGCGCCAATCACTCCAATTTTCATTAAGCTCATGCGATACGTTTTATTCTCCTTTAAATAGAGGTTTTCTTTTTTCTAAAAAGGCGTTTACACCTTCTTGGTAATCGTAAGAGTGTCCGGCTTCAGTTTGCAACTTGTCTTCTAAAGCGAGTTGCTGGTTTAAGCTATTTTTATACGATTTGTTTAATGCACGCTTCGTAAGCCCCAATCCCTTTGTTGGCATTTGCGCCAGCTTTGATGCAGTTTTTGAAACTAAAGCCTCAAACTCTTCATCGGCCACAGCTTTGTAAATCATGCCCATTTGTTCAGCTTCCGCTGATGAAACCTTATCGCCAAGCATCATTAAAGCAGAAGCCTTTTGCATGCCTACCAATCGGGGTAAAAAGTACGTTCCGGCACTATCTGGTATCAACCCAATTTTACTAAACGCTTGTATAAAAGAAGCAGATTCTTTTGCTATGACAATATCGCATGCCAATGCAATATTTGCACCTGCACCAGCGGCCACGCCATTCACTGCCGCAACTATTGGTTTTTCAACAATTCGAATGAGTTCGATAATTGGATTGTAATGCTCGCTGACAATTTTTGTGAGTTCCGGACCATTTGGATCTATTGCTTCCGCCAGATCTTGACCAGCACAAAAGGCTTTTCCTGTGCCAACAATAACCACTGCTCTAACCGCTTTGTTTTCCTCTGCGCTTCTCAAAGCTTCTTGAAAAGCCATTGCCATTTCGCGAACGAAACTGTTGAATTTGTCTGCACGGTTGAAGGTGATGGTCTGAACACCATTTTCTAAGGTTGAAGTAATAAACTCTGACATGCTTTCGATTTAGAGGAACGAATGTAAGCAATAGCCAATCTTAAAAAGAAAAAAAGAGGCCGAAGCCTCTTTTCAATTTATTCAATAATTAACTTTTTAATCCCGGTTCGATTATCCGCTTTTAACTTGAGGATGTAAACCCCAGAATTTAAATGAGAGACATCTAGTTTTGCATTTGTTGTATTTTCTATTTCTTTTGAAAGTACGAGTTGGCCAGAAGTTGAAGTCAGTTCTATTTCTGATTGTCCTAGCTCATCGGATAAAGAGACCGTTACAATGCCATTTGTGGGGTTTGGAAAAACATTAAGCGTATTACTCAGATTGTTTTCATCGATACCGATACTAGATGCGTTTTCAAAATAGTATTGGTCTCCAGAATAATACCCAGAATAATCTCCCGCTAAAATATCATCATCCCCATCCCCATCAAGATCTGCAAATGCGCAAAAAGAATATCCGCTGGGTAATGTTGTTAAGCTAAATGGGTTTGTTACAGGCGCAGCAAATGCGGGGTTTGTTTTGCTCCCAGTGTTGTTATAATATATAAACTTACCATCTTCTTCGCCAGTCATCATGTCTAAATCTCCGTCTCCATCAACGTCTGAAAACTCTGGAGAAGAAAAGTAACTGCCCATATTTGAAATGCCAAATGGGTTTTTTTGGCCCATCGCAAAACTTGGTGCAGTCTTGGTCCCGGTATTTTTGTAATAATAAAAATCACCATAATATGATCCTATCATAAGGTCCATGTCTCCATCATCATCTAAATCTCCAAATCCTAACAATGCCAATTCGGAACCGTGTGATATGTTGAAAGGATTTGCAGACGGAGAGGAAAATTGAGGAGCAATTTTTGTTCCGGTATTTTTAAAATAAATGATATTTCCATAATAGGTTCCCTTAAACAAATCCAGATCCCCGTCTCCATCAATATCGACCAAAGTTGATTTGAAGCCTGCTGAGTCTGAAGTTAGACCGAACGGATTTAATTGAACTGGGCCAAAGGCCGGAGCAGTTTTTGTCCCGGTGTTTTCACGAAAAGCCACCTTAACTGAATAGTCAATTGTGTCTTGCTTCAGATTAAAATAGTCTAAATCGCCATCACCGTCTACATCGGCTAGAGAAGGAATGCTAACATTCGGATTTTGTGTTAAACCAAACGGGTTTTTAACCGAGGCTTTAAAAGATTGCGACATTGCTCCAGAACTCAAGCCTAATATTAAAGCTGCGGTTCCCATCGCTTTAATTAAACTCGGGCTTGAAAAAGTACCTTCTAGTTTTTGGAAAAGGAAATTTAACTTCTTTTTAAAGCTATTTTGTTTCGTTTCTGAGAGTTTTTCCCACTCTCCATTTTGCAGTAACTTGTTTAACCGTTTGATTAAATACTTGTACTGCCGTTTTGTTTTAGCGTAATAGTTTGTATTCATAATTCATAGTTTTTCATTTTTTAATGCCCAAAAAGTACTAGACGGTGTGGATACCGCCATATTACTTTCTTCGCTTTGCGGGTTTAATATATTTGGGCGTTTGGTGTTTTGCAGTACTTTGATATCGTAGATTTCCTCTACAGAACTTTGGTAAGTAATTTGCCCTGTAAAGCTTCCAGTTGGGAGATGCACAATGGCAATTCCCGCTTCGTTTTTACTGAAGTTTCCTGCAATTTTTGAGAAAGTCTTTGAGTTTGTTCTAAGCTTAGATAGGCCAATGAATAAATACTCACCGCAAATGTCCATACCACGAACAAAACTATTGAGTTTGACAACCGTTTCTTTTTTACCCGTTTGCCTATCGATTTTGGTTAATTCACCTTTTGCAGATTGTAAAATATACAAGTCGCCATTTATTAATTTTGGCGTATGCGGCATAGAAAGTTCATGCGCGATAACTTCGTTTGAGTCAACATCCAAAATCACACCCTCACTGGTGAGATTAGTTCTCCAACTTTGCATTTCATTTCCTTGATTAAAGCAAGACACATATTTAGGCTTTCCATTTTCTAAAGTCATTCCATTTAGATGACACCTGTCTTCAGAAACTAAAGCAGAAATGAATTTGGGTTTCCAAAACGGAGTGAAATTATAGTCTTCATCGATTGTAGAAATACATGAAAACAGAGTGTTCACCGCATACATACCATCTTTACCAAATGACAAGTCATGAAGGTCGAGGTAACTTGTTTTATAAGAAACACGTGGTAGGTATAAGCTATCATACGTATTCGGAAACTTGGGGTAGTGCCAAGCCAATTCTTTGGAATTTTTAAAAACGACAATTTCACTTTTACACGCTAGTGCCAATTTTCCTTTTTCAGAATCTATGGCAATACCCATGGGCTTGTCGAATGTTCTGGGCAGCTGCACTAATGAATCTTCATTTTTAGCAGAAATGAAAACGACCTTTCCAGCTTGATATGTGCTTAAAGCAAGCGTACATCCAAGCTGTTTTAATAATTCTGGAACCTGGGCAGAATAGGAGCACGAAAAAGGGCGTAAAGCGTTTTTATGCATACTGTTAATTTTGTGTAAATGTAAAGATGCTAATGTGAATTACAACAATTTGCGTGCCATCAAAATACTTTCTAAAACATTCTTATTTTTCCCGAATGAAACTTCAGATTTTTTCGGTCTTGAGCAAATTGAATAAAACAGTTTTACCTAAGATGTGGGACAAAGCAGATCTAGGAAACCTGTCTACAAAAGAAAAAGCAATTATAGGCTGGAAACGCTGGGTGACCCTTCAGTATCTTGCTGAGAAAGAAAAGCATAAAAAACCCCGAAATTAATCGGGGTTAAATTTTATTTAGATGCTTTGGTAACCGGATAGGGTTGCATTATTTTCATAATGGCATAATCTACATTTTCATCTTTTTTCTTAGAATTTGGAGATTCATCTACAACCCCTTGACCAATGCCTTGCCAGATTAATTTTTTACCAGCTACTTCAAAAACGTCTATGATTACCGTGCCAACAACATAATCTACATCACGAACAGTTGTTGTTGAGTTTCCTCCACCCATTCCTCTGTAAGGAGAGTAGTAATAGCCGTAACCATTGTTGTAATAGTTCGTGTAAGCCTGAGTCTCAGTTTTCATTTCAGCTGTAATGAATACGTTTAGTGCAATATCGCCAGACGGACCAGGCACTTCTGTCATTCCTCTAGCGATGAATTCGGCACGCATTGCCTCTAGAATACGCTTCTTATCAAACGCGTTAACCAAAGCATTATTTTCTGCAGGCCAAGGCATAAAGCCGAAAGTCTTATAGCTTTCAAAATCAACACTTTTGTCAAAATCTGAAGTCACTGTAATACCATCACTACAAGATGAAAAGAGAGCGACAGAGAAAATGAAGACTAAACTTGAAATTACATTTTTCATGATTGTCTTATTTAGTTTTCACTTTTGGAAAATCGTACAACACCTGTCTTACATAACTAGGAATGTGGTTTTGATTCTTTTTAATGTTGTCAGAAAGCTGGTCCGTGCCAATTCCTTGCCACACTAATTTTTTCTCTTTTTGATCGTAAAAGTCAATAATTAAACTTCCTACTTGATAGCTGTATTCTTGATAGGTTGTTGTCGATACACCGCCATATCCATAGCCGTATCCATAACCAAAACCACCATAATAGCCATAGCCTGAAGGGCCGTAATAGTTATTGTAGGCAGTTACTCCTGTTTCTTCATCTATATGGACGTAAGAACTAATTACCAAGTCACCATTTTTTTCTACAAGTGTGTATCCGTATCGAGCCATAACTTCTTCAATGGCTTGATCTATCATTATTTGAGAATTACGACTAACTAAGCTGTTTAACTCCTCCGGCCAAGGCAACATTTGAAACGTTCGGAATTGGTTAAAGTCAACACTCCTATCTGAATCTGAAACAACAGACATTGAGCTTTGACAAGCGCTTAATCCAATGGCAAGTATTGCAAGTAAAACTAGTTTTTTCATTACGAAATTATTTTGTTTTCAAGATGTACAATGTATGGTTATCTCGAGATTTTTCTGAGCACAAGTTTACAATTTGTTCTAGAATAGTTTCTGATTCATTTTGCGATTTGAAATAATTCAGAAAATCAATTTCTGGAACACCTTCTAGGACGCCATCAGTGAGCAAAACTAAATAGTCTCCGGTCTGAATATTTCTAATTTCTGCTAAACCAGGTTTAATACTTTGCTTTCCGCCAACAGCTTGAGTAATTATATGGCCCATGCCTTTGGTTTCATCTTCCTCCATTCCCATTGAAGTTAAGAGCTCTTTATACGAATGGTCTTTTGATTTGAAGAGAATTTCGCCATCACGGATATGATAGATTCTAGAATCTCCCACCCAACCGTCAAAACAATCTTCTTCAT
>ENA-UZXC01004733-UZXC01004733.1-metagenome-genome-assembly--contig:-Day-2-25m-contig-4733_pt1 | contig 11497 bp, 7 predicted proteins | sample MGYA00260340_ERZ794900 | MGnify/ENA metagenome assembly ERZ794900 | reverse complement strand
ATTAATAGTCTCAATGCCCGTGGGTGCTATTGGCGGAACCCAGGACAGGGTATCCACCCGGCGATCCTGGTCTACTTCGTCTTTCAGGTACTGAATGCCAGCGATGATCTGATGATCGCCCAGGGGCTGGAAGTTAAGCTGGGCCAGGGCACCGTCTGTTGTAAGGTCCCCCCAGGTGTCAATGTCACGTTGATACCACACGGTTTCAGTAAAGGTGTAGAAGTGCCTGTCGTTTTGTTGCTGATAGGCGTTGGCCTGCAGGCTACTCAGCCAGCTGTTCTCTACATCCCAGTGGTAGTAGACGCCGTGCTTCTCGCGGTCTCGCTGGGGTGCGTCCAGGTAAAAATCTGTAAGCGGGTAGGTGGTTTTTATCTCTTCTTCGACAAAAATCTCACTGCTGGATTCAAACTTTTCGTAGATATATTCCAAGCGATGGTTGTCGAAAGTTTTGCCGGCGTAGAGGTAGAGGCTCTCATTATCGAAGGCGGTATCTTCCATATCGCCTTCGGGGGTAGAGCGCTCGTCGTGATCGCCCTCGGAGTAGGCCAGGCGATATTCAAAGCCATTGATGTTACCGAACAGGCTGGCAAATACATCGTGGCCTGAGGTAGCGCCATCGTAACCGGCGGAAACCGTTCCCTGTAGTGGCTCGCTGCCGCCTTTTTTGGTGAGAAAGTTAACCACACCGCTAAGGGCGCGTGAGCCATACAATACGGCCCCGGATCCTCGAATAACCTCAATTCTCTCCACCATAGCAGGGTGCAGGGTAAGTGGTGTGCCTACCTCGTGGTGGTCAGTGGACTCCTGGCTGTTGATCAGGATGGAGGTGCGACGGGATTCCTCCCCTCGCACCCGCACTCTGGCCAGTCCCGGCTGCCCCGAATCTGTAACCTGCACACCCGGTACGTCGCGCATCATCTCCGCCAGGGTAGGCACGGTGGCGCGATTGAGCGTCTCTTCGTTGATAATGCTCAGGGATGCCGGGCTGTCAAAAATACGCTGCTGGTTGCGGCTCGCTGTGATTACGAGTTCTTCCAGCATGGCGCTGGATTCGCTCTCTTGCACTGCGGCCAGAGTTGATGGAATGCCAACGCTGGCAGCGATTGCAGCGGCCAGAATAGACTGACAAAAAGTGTTGTTTTTCAAGGTTACCCCCCATAATTTGCGCACATTCTATAGTTCGGAAGGGCTTTTGTGTTGATCTAGCGCACTAAAACGTGCAGGTATTAACGGCATTGGTAGTTTTGCCACTTTGAGGGGTATTTCAGTGAAAATCCCGGGACTTTACCTGCAGTGATTCCAGCTCGCTGGTGTAGTCGTAGAGCGCGCCGGCAATTACATGGGTAACCTCGTCTTTGGTTTCCACAGTGCCGGTAATCAGCAGTAACTGGGCCGTCATTAACACCTGGCGAAAGTGCTGCTGGGTGCGCTGCCACACCACGATATTGCTGTTGCCGGTTTCATCCTCCAGGGTAAGAAACAGCACTCCGGAAGCGCTGCCGGGGCGTTGGCGGCAGGTGACGAGGCCGGCAATACGAACAAAACGATTGTTACCCAGCGCGGTGAGATCCGTGTGGCGCTTGCAATGGCTGAAAGGGTAGCGGTCGCGCAGCAGGCTCATGGGGTGTGCCCGCAGGGTAAGGCCGGTGGCGCGGTAATCTGACAACACTTCCTCAGCAACGGCCGGAGCTGGCAGTTGTACCCCGTCGTCGAAATAACTGGACACCTGACGCTGCTCATCCTGTAACAAGGGCCGCGACTGCTCCAGGGCCATAATCTGCCATTGGGACTGGTGGCGGTGGCCGCTGAGGGATTTGAGCGCGTCGGCGTCTGCCAGGGCCTCCATGTCTCGCTTGTCCAGCTGTGCCCACTGACGCAGTTGGTTTATCTGGCGAAAGGGCGAACGCTGCCGGGCTTCTATAATGCGCTGGGCTCCCTCGTGACTGAGCCCCTTCACCAGGCGAAGGCCAAGGCGGAGAGGGGGTTGACCTGCCGTAGCATCGAGCAACTGGTGATCCCAGTTGGATTGATTAACGTCTATTGGTAGCACCGTGACCTGATGGCGGCGGGCGTCCTGCACCAGTTGAGAAGGGCTGTAAAACCCCATGGGTTGGCTGTTGAGAAGGCCGGTGAAAAAGGCGGCAGGGTGGTGGCGTTTGAGCCAGGCAGACACATAGGCCAGCAGTGCAAAGCTGGCGGAGTGGGATTCGGGGAAACCGTAGCCGGCAAAGCCCTTTATCTGGTTAAACAGGCGGCAGGCGAAATCGGCATCATAGCCGCGTTCAATCATTCCCCGGGTGAGTTTCTGCTCGAAGCTCGCCAGTTTGCTGTTTCTGCCCCAGCCAGCGATGGCCCGGCGCAGTTGATCCGCCTCGCCACCGGAAAAGCCCGCCGCCACCATGGCCAGCTTGATAACCTGCTCCTGGAAAATGGGTACACCCAAGGTGCGTTCCAGTACCGACTTAATCGCCTCGCTGGGGTAGGTGATGGCTTCCAGCCCCTGCTTGCGCCGCAGGTAGGGGTGCACCATATCCCCCTGTATAGGCCCGGGTCGAACAATGGCAATTTCTATTACCAGATCGTAGAATTTCTTTGGCTTCAGGCGCGGTAGCATGGACATTTGTGCCCGGGACTCGATCTGGAATACGCCTACGGTGTCTGCCTGTTGCAGCAGGCGATACGTGCTTGCATCTTCTTTGGGGATATCGCTGATGGTTTTTATAGAGGGGTAGTAGCGATGTACCATTTGCAGGCTCTTACGAATAGCCGACAGCATGCCCAGGGCGAGAATATCCACCTTGAGCAGGCCGAGGGCTTCGATATCTTCCTTGTCCCACTGGATAATGGTGCGGTCTTTCATGGCAGCATTTTCCACCGGCACCAGGGTGGAGATGGGGCTGCGAGTAATAACAAAGCCCCCCACGTGCTGAGACAGGTGACGGGGGAACCCCAGAATCTGCTGTACCAGTGAGTAGAATAACTCGGCTTGCCGGCTGTGACCTGCCACACCTTGTTCTTCAAAACGTTTTGCGAGATCGGCGGTGCGATCCCACCAGGCTAAAGACTTTGCCAGGTCGTCTACAAATACCGGGTCCAGCCCCAGGGCCTTGCCCACATTGCGTACTGCACTGCGGGAACGGTAGGTGATAACCGTGGCCGCCAGAGCTGCTCGCTTGCGACTGTATTTCCCGTAGATGTACTGGATTACCTCTTCGCGCCGCTCGTGTTCGAAATCCACATCGATATCCGGCGGCTCGTCCCGCTCCTTGGAAATAAAACGTTCGAATAAAAGGGATATTTGTTCGGGAGAAACTTCAGTGATGAACAGGCAATAACACACTACCGAATTGGCAGCTGAGCCGCGGCCCTGGCAAAGAATATCGCGGGAGCGGGCGAAATGCACAATGTCGTAAACCGTGAGGAAGTAATACTCGTAGTCCATCTCCCCAATCAGTTCCAGCTCTTTTGCGATACGTTGTTGTATAGGTAAAGGTACGCCCTGCGGCCAGCGTGTTGCTGAGCCATCGATGACCAATTGTTTGAGGTAGCTGGTGGCATTGTGCCCTGTGGGCACTACCTCCTGTGGGTATTCATAGCGCAGCTCATCCAGGCTGAACTGGCACAGGCTGGCAATGCACAGGGTTTCATTCAGTAATACCTGGGGGTAGAGCCGTTCAAGTGTTTGCAGGGAGCGTAAATGTTGCTGGCTGTTGCCAAGGCGCTTGCAGCCCAGTTGTTGAATGCTGGTGTTGTGATGTAGCGCGGTAAACACATCGTGCAGGGGTTTGCGCGATGCCTTGTGCATGCGTACATCACCACAGGCCACCAGGGGAATGCCCAGCTCCTCGCCCATGCGTTGCAGTGCCAGGAAGCGTTGTACCTCGTTGTTACCCAGCAGATGGCTGACCCCTAACCACAAGCGCCCTTTACACAGGCGCTGTAACTGCAATCCATAGGCATGGGTGCTGTCGCTGTCGTCCCGTGGCAGCCAGATCAGCAGGCAGCGCTTTAGATGAAAGATCACATCGCGCAGGGCAACCCGATACTCTCCCTTGGGGCTGCGCCGCCGGGCCATACTGATAAGCCCGGAAAGTTCGCTGTAGGCAGCACGGTTGGGTACCAGGGCTAAAAGTCGAAAGCCTTCATCCAGAGAAAGCGAGCTGCCGACAACCAGGTGTAGCCCCAACTCTTTCGCCGCCACATGCGCCTTGACGATACCCGCCAGGGAACACTCATCGGTAATTGCCAGTGCCTTGTAACCAAGCGCTGCTGCCTGTTCCACCAGCTCATGAGGGTGAGACGCGCTGTGCAGAAAGCTGTAGCAGCTCAGGCAGTGGAGTTCGGCGTAGGGCATGGTTAGCTGTCGATAGGGCTGATAACGCCCATAGCCCCTCTGCCGAGCACATGGGTGTAAATTTCAGTGGTACGTACATCACTGTGGCCCAGTAACTTTTGGATGGTGCGAATATCGTAACCTTGTTGTAGTAGGCGAGTGGTGAAGCTATGGCGGAAAGTGTGACAACTTACAGGTTTAATAATGCCAGCCTCGCGCCGAGCCCGGCCGACAAATTTACGTAGAGTGGTTTCATGCAGATGATGGCGACGTAATACACCACTTCGTGGATCTCTACCAATACTGGTAGCCGGGAACAGGTACTGCCAGCCCGGCTCGCGTGCTGCACTGGGGTATTTTTGGGCCAGGGCATAAGGCATATAGACCTCACCGTAACCATCGAGCAGGTCTTGTTGGTGTAGTTGTGTGGCCTTAGTGATTTGAGCGCGTAGTTTCTCCTTCAAGCCTTCTGGTAGTAGTGTAGTACGATCCTTGTCGCCTTTTCCTGAGCGAACAGTGATAGTGGAGAGCTCGAAGTCCAAATCTTTTATTCGCAGTGACAATAGCTCGTTAAGACGCAAGCCAGAACCGTATAGCAGCTCTACCATTAACTTATGCTTGCCTTGCATGTGTTTGAGAACCTGCCGAACCTCTGCATCACTAAGCACGACTGGTAATCGCTTGCTTTGTTTGGACTTCTCGAAATCCAAAGCCTCTAGCTCGACGTTTAAATGCTTACGATAGAGGTAGATTAGGGCATTAAGTGCGATGCGTTGGGTTGCGGGAGAGCAGTGCCTATCATGCCCCAGCGCACTGAGAAACTGATTGATATGTGGTGCGCCCATATCTTGCGGGTGCTTTTTTTTGTGATAAAAAATGAAGCGCTTTATCCAGTGGATGTAAGTCTTTTCAGTTTTATAAGCATAACCTTTATCCCTCAAGCTGCGCTGGAGGGAATGGATAAAGCTGCGAGACTCAGGCGGTATGTTTGGGCGGATGTCGTCCATGTCAAAACCATATTACCGTATACTGTATATATATACAGTATACGGTAATATGGAAACTTCAAGCCGGTTATTCAAGAGAATAATGAGAGCTAAAACGACGATGAGTTTTTAACATATTGTTTTTACTAGATATTGTTCTATGTGTCGGGAGTTTTTGAGTGGTCGAAATTGATGGATTTTGATCTGGAAATTCTCTCTATTTACTGGAAGATGGATCAATGCACTGCAAGTGGTTGTTATAAAAGGCCGTATTGCTTTTAATGAAGGTATGAAAATGGATTTTAAAAGAATTGGGTTATCTGGCCGATTCCTTCTAATTAGCTGTTAACGGGCCGCTCGTGCGAAGCCCAGAGATTTCACGTATTCTTTAACTATGGCGCAGCGAAACGGATTTCCGCAAAGCAACACCCGCACCGACCAGTCCCGGCGAGCATCGAGCGGGGCTTATAGTCGTTCGCTCTATCAAGGTCATGCTTATAACCAGAAAACGTCTCCGCGGAAACGTCAGGCATCAATTTCAGTCGTTTGTGGCACAGGTTTCTTCCTCTGGGCTGAGCATCGCGTCCCATTAACAAGTCAAGGCAGCAAGGGCGCCTCGCGCCGGGACGCCGTAACCGGCGCCCCTGCTTGAAGCGTTAGCCTCACACATCTGTACTTTCAAACTTTGAGACTCTTATTATGAATAATTTTATAAGAACACTAATTCCAATATTCCTACTTTCTATATCAAGCTTCTGTTTTGCAGAAAGAACTCCCAACATTATTTACATTCTTGTAGACAATTGGGGTTGGGGAGATTTGAGTATTCAGGGTAGTACGATTCAAACACCCAACATCGATGATTTTGCCAATGAAGGGTTACGGTTAACCAACTTCAATGTGCAAAATCAATGTACTCCGACCCGTTCAGCATTACATACTGGGCGTCTACCTATTCGAACTGGTAATCAAAAAGTTCCTGCTCCAGGTGAGCCTGATGGGCTTGCTGATTGGGAATATACCTTGCCAGAGCTACTTTCTGATGCGGGTTACCATACTACTTTGTTTGGCAAGTGGCATGTAGGCTCACAACTTAACAAGTTACCCAATTATCAGGGGTATGATTACTTTTGGGGGCAACAAGAGGGTACTCAAGCCGCTGCTTACACCGCAACCACTCAATGGGATCCTAGCGTAGCGACAACGCCTTACATCTATGAAGGCTACAAAAACAAAGACGCAAAAAAAATTAAGGTATACGATATACCTGTAAAAGTGACCATGGATAGAGAGATCACTAATCGCGCAATAGACAACATCAAAAAACAGGCTAAATCAGGGAAACCTTTTTTCAGCTACATTGCATTTACCCATTTTCATCCGCCATTCACTGTTCACACTGACTTTAAGAATGCTTCTAAATCAGGTATCTATGCTGATACGCAAATGGAAGTTGATTACAATATTGGGCTTGTTTTAAAGGCGATTAAAAATGCGGGTATTGCTGATAATACCATCGTTATTTTAACCGGTGATAATGGTGCGGGTAATTTTCCTCAAGGTTCTGGTTTGGCTGTCGGTGAAGATGGCGGCGGTGGCTCAAACGGCCCTTGGCGTGGTGGTTTAAGTACCGCTTATGAAGGGGGTTTACGCACGCCTGCTATGATCCGTTACCCTGATAAAATTAAAGCAGGTCGAGTATCAGATGAAATTGTGGGTGATATTGATATGTATACCACTATTGCGAGCTTTGCCGGTGCAGATAAACTTATTCCAAAAGACCGCCCTATTGATGGTGTAAATCAAAAAGACTTCATTTTAGGTAAGCAAGAAAAATCTAACCGTGATCATTTTATCGTTTTTGTGGGTGATGATTTATTTGCAATAAAATGGCGTAATATGAAAATGCATTTTGCGGCTTACGAATCGACTCACTCTGTTGTAAAAAAATTCACTTTCCCACAATTGTTTGACATTAAAAATGATCCTAAAGAAGCGTATGAGCTTTGGGGTAATAGAGGCTATTCACATGCCTGGATGATGGAGCCTATCATGGAAAAAATAGTTGAGTTAAAAAACAGCATGGCTGAATACCGTAATATAAAGCCCGGTGAAGAGTTTGAAGGGTACAAATAAGGCTAACAAGTCAAAGCACTCGGACGCAGCAAAGCAGCGCCGGTGTTTGAGGCGTTATATGGTCTCAAAATCGACGGCCTTGAAAATGTCACTAAAAGAGGAATAAACAATGTACAAGAGAACAATGACATCATTGCTGGCATTTGGTTTGGTATTGGCTCAAGTCAGCGCGATGGCTGCTCCATCACCGAAGCCTGTCACCAAGGAGAATTACGTGGTTGCGGAAACCGATTGGTATTTCACCGAACAGCAGAAGCGCTCGCCGGTGAACACCTTCACTCACAACTCTCCTGTCAGTATCAAGAACCAGGATGTGATTCGCTCGAACCGGGATGTCATGTATTCGCTTGCCGTCGTGGATATAACCAAGGGTGTGACCTTCACTGTCCCAAAGCGTGATGCCTTCCAGGCAATCCATATCATGGATGAAAATCACCTTACCCATCGCGTGGTCACCGCCGGAGAATCGGTTACGATAACCCAAGAGGATGTCACTGCCGGAACGCATGTCTACCTACTGGCCCGCACCAAAATCACCGAAGACATGGAGGAATCCTTGGCGGCGCAACGCGCGATGAAAATCGAGGCGAAATCAGCCAAACCCTATGTGAGCAAGGGATTTGCTGAAAAAGATGTGACAGCTCTACGCAACTCGCTGACTGCGGAATTCATTGCGGGAAAGGTTAAGATCATTGAGCATAAATCGTTTGCCCCTACGATGGATGACGTGGATCCCACAAGTTATCTCTATGCTGCTGCCGTCGGTTGGGGAGGCCTCCCGTCTCATACCGCGCAATATCTTCCGACAGTGAATGGGCAGGGGAAGACCGAGTGTCAAACGTACACCATACCGAAACCTGATCTTGATTGGAAAAACGGCGGCTTCTTTTCCCTGACCACTTACGACGCGGACGGTTGGATCGTCGAAGATAATTTTTATATAGACCACAATCGCATGCAGGATAATGGTGACAGCTACACGATCTACGCCAACTGTCCGAACCAGAAAAACAGCATCACGGTGCAGGAAGGATGGACCGGTGTGTTTCGCTTCTACCTGCCCAAAAAGGAACCAGAATTCATCGAATTTATCGACTCCATTCGCGACATCAAAATGGAACCATATGATGGATAGTCGCAACAAGTAGCCTGCTGAGTTCCCCCGTCATCCGGGGTCGGAGGGATTCTCCGTACCTATGAACCGAGGGTAAAAGGTTCGGCGTATACAAAATGGCAGAAGTAAAGTTAGAAATCCGCCATTTAATTAACTGTTATGCATCTGGAGTATAAATATGAAAGTCAATGCAATTTCCATGTTTAGCATTGTTCTCCTTTCGCTAGCGGGATTTATAGCAGCAAGCGCAGCTGCTCCCATCTGGTTAAAAGTCTATTGGCTTTTAGATGGTGAAGATAATAATGGCTGGTTAACCAATACCAGTTACGGAAGAAGTGATAACAGCGCCTTAAGGAATGCCAGCAATGCCAATATGGCTATGGGCGCCCACCTTGCTGAGCATGCTATTTACACACTTGGACTTAAAGATAGTGACGGCAACACTCTGACTGGCGACGGGGTATACCGTATCACCCTTAGCCCACCACCTTTAAAACCCTTCGGCTTCTGGTCTGTCACTTCCTATGATGGGGGCTTCCCATTGCCACTGGTTGACAATCCTCTGGATAAATACGCCATTAACTCTGGCAACCAGCATCAACTCAGCCCCAGGGAGGACCGCCAACTATCTTTTATTTATAGCGCAGAAAAACCCGAAGACATAAAAGACGAAGACTGGCTTCCCGCACACCCTGGGAACCCAATGCCCATTTTTAGAGCGTATAACCCACAACCCTCGATAATCGAAGGTCGTTGGCAAATGCCAATTATTGAACGCATCAACTAAGGAGCCCACTATGAAAGCAAACATACTTAAAGGGCTAGCCGCTTTTGTAGCTGCCTTTCTGCTTGGCTCTGTTTACCAAGTTTATAGCATGCCAGAACGAGTGATAGCACAAACCCATCAGGACCTATTAGATCGCCAAAAATACAATGAGATAGCCTTTACGGAAGTAATGTTTGATGCATCAATTGATCCTAGATCAGAGGGCTTTACAGCCCCGCAGAATGACACACTCTATGGTGCGGCCTTGTTCGACCTTCGCAAAGAGCCAGTCGTTATCATGCAAGGCCGCGTCGATAAAGGTCGCTACTGGGTCCATGAGCTAGTTAACGAACGTAATGAAGTAGTCAGCTATATTGGTGCTTACACTGATGGTTTTGAGCCCAAAAATTATTTGCTTGTGGGAAAGAATTTCAGCGGAATAGTTCCAGATAGTATCGATCGAGTTGTAGAAACCAATACCGATATTGCCTGGGACTTGTACAGAATCTATGCTTCGGACAAAAATGACTTTAAAAAGGCGGATGCACAACGTCGGGACATTCAAGTGCTCACTCTAAGCGAGTACCGAGATAGGCATAACAATTAAAGGCACCGGATGCAGCAACGCTGCGCCCGTGCTTTAGGCGTTATGTAGTTCTAATAGGGGAGAATGAGTTATGAAAAAGTTTCTAGTAAGCCTCGCTATTGCAGTGACAATGACTACAGGCTGCGATGTCACCGATGAAGCAACTCAAGGAGCGGGCGGGATCGAATTAGCTAATAGTGTGCCGACCACACAGGCCCTCCAAGAGTCGACGCTTTCCATACAGGAGAAAATGTTGCACCGCCGCGCAATCGAAACTGCCGTATGGGCCATGCCAATGACTAACACACTCGCTATGCGCGATGGCCTAGGTGAAGCTGGCTGTGAACTGAACAATGTCTGTTACTTCTCCAAAATTCAAACCTGGCGCGCCGCCGTTACCACACCCAATAATACGACTCCGTATATTTTTGCTTTCTGGAATATTAAAGACGGGCCGGTGATGGTTGAAGTGCCGCCGATTGGTGAGAATGTCGGTCTATGGGGAACCTTGATGGATGTATGGCAGCGCCCCCTTGCCGATGTGGGTGCCAAGGGTAGAGATAAAGGAGTTGGCGCGAAATACCTTATTGTTGCAGAAGATTATAAGGGCGAAACTTTCGGTGCTGACTATGTGTTAAAACAGAAAACCTTGAACGGTTATACATTACTGCGACCGATCATTCCTGATGCTTCCGAGCAGTCCTTGAAAATGGCAGAAGATTTCACCAAAAAACTCAAGATCTATGACCCCACAAAACCCTTGGAAACGGATTATGTCGATTTACAAGATGCAACTATCGACGGCGTTGTTCACTTTGACCTTTCACTCTACCAGCTGATCGACCGGGCAATTCAGGAAGAAAACCTGGAGCAGCGTGATGCAGTGGCGCTAGGCATGCTGAAAGGCATTGGTATTGAAAAAGGGGAAGTATTTAATCCCACGGAAAAGCAGAAAACTATTTTAAACAATGCAGCGGCCGAGTCCTTGGCCTATCTGCAAGACACATATTTTGACAATTCTCCGAAGGCAAGTCTTGGCAATGGCTGGGTAGTATTAACGCCGGCCACGTCATACGAAACCGTGTTTGACTGGGTGGTGGATTCCGGTGCCATGGCACTGGATGACAGAGGTAGCTCCTACTTTGCCTTTTTCTCATCGGCAGAAGAGTTTAATTTAACCAATCCGCCTACCATGTATTTATTGACGGGCCGCGACGCAGATGGCAATAAATTGATGGGAGGCAATAGCTATAAATTTATCGTGCCCGCCGATGTGCCCGTTCGCCAATTCTGGTCTGTTTTAATCTATGACTACCAAGATGCAACGTTTCTGAACAATGTCGATAAGTACGGTGTTGCTTCAAGCGAGGACCTGGACTTTAACGAAGATGGTAGCGTAGATGTTTATTTCGGTCCGGTTCGTCCCGATGGTGTGAAGGAATCCAATTATGTGCCCACAATCGAGGGTAAAGGCTGGTTCCCTTATTTCCGATTTTATGGTCCGGAGCCGGCCTTGTTTAAAGGTGAGTTTAAGCTCAATAAAATAGAAAAACTAGAATAGTTGGCTATCAGATTG
>ENA-UZXC01007905-UZXC01007905.1-metagenome-genome-assembly--contig:-Day-2-25m-contig-7905_pt1 | contig 11514 bp, 29 predicted proteins | sample MGYA00260340_ERZ794900 | MGnify/ENA metagenome assembly ERZ794900 | reverse complement strand
ATGCATTTATTTTAAAATACTTTGAGGGCCTCACAAGTTCTCTGAGGTGTTCTCTGAGGTGTTCTATGGGGTATGGGTTTTGGGGGTTGTGGGAGTGACTTAGAATACCTCTCAGAGTACTCAGAAGTCCTGTGGGGGGTGATAAAGTTATTAAAAAAGTATTAATTTGACAAATTAAGTACTAAAGAGTCTCCGAGTTACTCAGAGGTTTACAGAGAGTTTCCGAATTGGTCATACCACTTGACCAATCTATAGAAACCTCTGAGAAACCCTGAGAAACCCTGAGAAACCCAGCTACTTAACCGCTCTTTTAGCCATATCCTCCCTGTCCATCACTACTCTCTCTTCTACTGTACGGAACCTTCGTGACAGGAAGACTTCTCCATACTCACACTTGACTGTTCCTCCGTTCTTGAGATATTCTTCCATCTCCTTCTTATATAACGTACTATTCATACTATCATCCTCTATTGGGATTGTATTGGGATTATTCCCATACCTATCTACAGTCATACACCATAGTTAAGTTGTTTACCCTCTAGCGATTCCGCAGAGGGCCCTGTAAGTTCCATCTCAGTCATATCCTCCAAGACTTCCTCTACATAGTCGTTAATCTCCTTCTTCCTTCTCTTCTCTAACATGATTGTTACGAATTCTTCACTAGTCATAATGTATCCCTTATTATTAGGGGTTATTTGGGAATTATTTCCCTCACTCACTTGAACCTTATTATCGGATGGAAAGTGAATGATCGTTTTGACTCAGTTAGGTATTTCCAACTTAGTCACCAACCTCGTTTAGTCTTAGTAAAGGCCTCTAACAAGACATTGTACCTCAACACCGTACTTGAAGGTGTTATCCGTCTTATCTTTGGTGTCTCCCTAATCTCAGGTGTTCGTGTCATGTCTATTACCTGGCCAGTGAACCGACCATCTATATCAAACACATAACATTCTTTCATAATGTTACTCCTATCTTTTTGTTGTTCTTTGTTGTCACGTTGAAATGTCTGGAATTGTCTAAGCATCTTCGTGTTGAGGATGACTTGAAACCATTACCGTACTTTCTCTTATTCGCACCCATCATCACATTCCAGGCTCGGTAGTCCTTCTCTATAGTATATGAATGGGTGTCATCCCATTCAACTTCTTTAAACTTTGTCTTTACTTGTTTCTTTAGGTTAGATTCTAACTCTTTCAAGTCGTTAGTAATCATATCAACCGCTAATAATCTACTCATAATATATCCCTCAATATTTGGGGTTATTTGGGAACATTCCCAATCACTTAAACAACACTATAATAGTATCATGGCTAGTCAACCATTGTCAAGTTTAAAATGAAGTTTCTTTCAACACAATATCAGTAGGATACAGACCAAAATGAAGAAAATTGGTAAAAATGATTATTTTTGATTATTTTTTGTAAAAGAGGGGGGTTGGTATGGTACTTGCAGTTTCGTTGGTTTCTAGCTCTTTAACCCTAAGTTCTAGCATAGAGATGGTATCCGCCAAATATAGAATATCAACCTTAGATTTGTTAGGGTCTATGCGTGATTTGAATATTTCTATCTCACTCCGTAGTACTTCAATCTGTTCTTGTTTCGTGTATTCGTGCATATCATATTACTGGATATATGTGGTACTTTAGAATAGTATAGATGAATCCCACTAGGAAGATTCCCATACCTATCTTATGTATTCTTTCGTTACTACTCACTACCATTGGGGTCATGACAAACAGCATGATCACTCTTCCGACTACCTTGAGTGATGCAACCTCTCCCTGAAAGAATACGAATAGATTACCTATCAGTAGCAGTTGTAGTGTCCATGCAAGGCCTAGTATTACTCTATGGTTATGGTAGTAGTATTCCTTTAGATTAACTTCCTTGTCCTTATATGTCTCTGGTTGCGGTGCGACTACCTCACTCACCATGAAGAACATGAATGGTACTGACAGATACAATAGAAATGTGAATAGATTCCATCCTTCATTCGGAAAGTATGCCAAGTCTCTTAAGGGATATGATGTCCACCAGAACAGTATTATGGTGAAGAAGGTTATGAAACAAATGGCAGTATGTGGCCAATAGAATACTACATCATCATCTGGATCTTCGTTATAGTTCTTTGCAAAGAGTGAGCTGTAGTTTATCATCAGTCTTACCATAGATAAACCCAGTATCACAAATGCAATCATTGATAAGTGTGAAAATGCAACCATATCGTTTACTCCGTTGGTGTCCAGTACTCGTTCTTTCCTAATTTCTTCTTCTTCCACCGTTTACATACAGGTTGCGGACGAATCTTAAAAGCTGCGGATACTTCCTTGTCTATTATATCCTGCAATATTCCCCATGAATAATTCTCTCTTTCTTTTCTGTTCATCCTACCTGTAACTTGGTGTTACTTGTCTTGAAATCTTTCTTTCTCATTACAGTTTTAGCAACAAGATCCAACACACCTGAACGATCAATATTAAGCACAAAAGGCATATTGAGGTTCGTTTCCATGTCATGAATAACTGCTTGAGCCTTTGCGCCCATCTGTGGAATTTTCTTACCATATTTTTTATAGCTTAATCTGAACAATCTAATCAGCTCTGCTGTACTGATTGGTTTCTTATTTCTTTCATCATTTACTCTATCAAGAAAGTGTCGAGTAAACTCAACATCTATTCCTACAGCTGCAAATAGCTTATCTGCATACCTCTCTACTTGGTCTAGGTCTTTCTTTGATACAAATTCTAATAGTCTTAGCATTAGTTTAATTTCATCCTTCTATCTACTAGTCTTACTCTGGATGTTCCTTGATCATAGATGTATACTTCCTTAATGGGGCCTTCTATGTTCTTATCCCAATAGTCAAGGAACTTGGTAATTCTTGGATACTCTGGTAGTGTATCTTCTGTCTGCCACATGAACTCATTCACAATATGAACGTAGTCTGGTATATAGTACACTACCTGAACCGTTGCAACAGTCCATTTTTTTATTGTGATATACGACATACATAGTATTTATCAACTATGCAGGGGTAGGTAATAGAATATTGAGGGGAAATTTGCGTGAATTGGGATAATCTAGTGAAGCTCTTAGTTCACATATCAACCACATCAGTTCTTTTGTTTGAGGGTCTTTGAAGAGTCTTATAGGGTACTCTGCACCTAGTCTCTTGAAATGGAAGTCCTTAGTAATCGGTTTATTCTGGTGGTCTTTTAATTGTGTGCCAAATGACTGATCACCAGAATAGTTCTCCCAACAGACCTTCTCTGAAGGAAATTCTTGAAGGGATTGTGCTTTAAGTGAACTAGTGTACAGTAGTAGTGCGACCCATACTTCTGTCATGTAGCCAGTTGTTGTCTATAATATGAATGTCGATGTCTTTCCTTAGTATTCCCCATCCATCGATAAGGGTTACATAGGGTACATTTTGGTTGTTTCCTTGTGCGTTTACTCTTACGTTTACCTACTTTATTTTTACTCATTTAGTTTCTCCATAAGATATTGAGGACGTGCCGCTGGAACGACACTCCAGGCCCCCAATGGTTTGTGTATAAATATTCTCTTTAACTATTTCATATTGGTGTGTTCCACCAACTTTCCCACGGAAAATGTATCCAAGTTTTTGTGGTGTCTTTAGCTATTTCGTTGATATAATAATGGGGTTCAAAGTCACACTCATTATTCCAATAGAGTACGGCATATCTAACATCTACTCCGTTGGCTCTCTCTATAATGTGGTTTGAAATTTTATGGAAGGTTTCACCAGAATCACATACATCATCTACAATTAGTACTTGTTTATCTGATTTTCTAGGTAGGTAATTTTCCCACTCTGGATAGTCACGCAGGGCGGCTTTGACAGGTTTAAATGGTTTCTTCATCCAATGGGACATCATAACGCCAGGAGTAAGACCACCTCTTGATAATCCTACAATCACATCGGGATCAAACTTATCCAGTAATATTTCTCTACAAAGAGTGTTTACATCTCTTCGCATCTCTTCCCACGAATACCATAGATTGTTCATTTTCTAATACTCACTAGTGTCAGGGCCATTCCAACCACTTATTAGTTTTCGTTCCACTTGACTTAGGGTTATAAAACTTCCATGACCAGCCTTTAGAAAACTTTGCCAGCCTCCTTGTCTACCACTATTCTCAAACACTTCAAATTGTCCTTTATCTCCTTCTTCAAAAGAAGTGGATAGTCCTGCATTATTCATATCAACGGAAAGACTTTCCGCCTGTGGTTTGTAGTTTCAAGAGCCACAATATTTAATCTTGAACATCTTATCCTATGGTTAATACAATTGCGATCCAAAATAGAAGAACGATGATAACTAACAATTCAACAGCTAGTACAGTATGATACCATATCCAATTAGTTTCGTATTGTTTGTCCCTCTCAAGCTCTACTTTAGTCTTACCTTCCTGTAATCGGGGAACCCAAAATCTTTCCCACCTACTCTTTATATTCTTTAGTATTTGCATTTTTCTGTTGGTAATCTTTGATTGCCGCTTTAATTGCATCTTCAGCAAGTACTGAGCAATGAATTTTTACAGGTGGTAAGGACAATTCCTCGACTATCTCCGTATTGTTAATCATACTAGCTTCATCAATTGTCTTATCCTTGATCCATTCCGTTGCAAGTGAACTGGCTGCAATTGCACTACCACATCCAAAGGTTTTAAACTTTGCATCGATGATTTTATTAGAATTTGGGTCAACCTCTATTTGTAATTTCATCACATCCCCACTTAACATTCGGGAGCGCCGACTAGACCACTCCCGACAGTTCCTTTACTAGAGTCAAGCGACCCTACGTTCTTTGGGTTATCATAATGTTCTAAAACTTTCTCTGAATATGCCATATTATTGTATCCAAGCAGGTTTATTATCAAACTTTGTAGGTTTGATAGAAAAACTCGTAGAACAACCACAAGTTGAGGATGCTCTAGGATTTTGGAATCTAGGGCCAGGAGCAGATAAGTCCGTTGACCAATCTATCTCTAGTCCATCTACTACTATATGACTTTTGCGGTCTATCACTATGGGTAAACCTTTAGACTCAAATATTAGATCTTTCTTTGCAGGCTCTCCAAAATCTAATTGGTATTCATATCCTGCACAACCACCACCTTTAACAGATACCCTCAAGGGTACATCCTCAGACAATTCTTCATCCTCACGAATTCTCTTAAAGTTTCTGGCTGCAATTTCAGTTAGACTTATGCTCATTCTATGTTTATGTTATTACGAGTGAAGATACAGTAATCACTATACTACCTATCATACCAAAAAGAAACATACCATAAGACCATCTTAACCACTTATACTTTACAAGTGCGAGGGCTTTACCTGAGAAATACATTTCTCCTGCCAATGCATCATATATTCTATCATCATTCATTATTGTTAATGCATAATATGCTTTATATTCACTCTTTGTCATATAGGAAAAATGACCAAAATACAATGGGTCAAATTCATCTGATGTCTGGTCTAACTTTCCCAAATTATTTTTTGGGTACTTATCATTAGGTATTATCGCAATTATCGCAAATAATAATGTTAATATACAACAAATTGCAAAGAACAATAACGGATACATCAGTAGTGGATTGTCAAAGTTTGCAGCTGTAACGGAAAACACAATTGCTGAAACTGTAATCATCTGTCCGGCCTTTCTATCGGCATTGATATTCAGTCTCATCTGATTGGTAACACCTAATCTGAAAATGTTATCAACCGCGGCTCTATCCTCTGGTACACCATCAAAGGAAGTTTTCTTATCGAATTTTGGAATGTATTTCATACACTACTTTAGTGGGGGCGCATACAATAATCCTCCATGATTGTATAATCGGTTTAATCCTCGTTGTAATCCTATTGGGGTATCCAACCCAACATTTCTTTCGTATATTTCTTTATAATTTCCTACTTGTTTAATAATATCATATGACCAAGTTGCTCTCAGACCAAGTTTAGCTCCAAGATGTGGATGATCTTCACCATTTTTCTCACCCATAAATCTTTGGATGTTTGAGTCTATATGATTCTTGAAGGTGTCAATGTTCTTTGAGTTGATACCCATCTCTTCTGCAATGAACAAAACATATATTGTCCATCGGACAACATCTGACCATTTCTGATCTCCATACCTAACAACTGGCCCCAATGGTTCCTTTGAGATAATCTCTGGAAGTATCATGTGTCTGCTGGGGTCTTCAAAACTCAATCGATTTGATGCTAGACCAGACCTATCAGTACCATACATATCACAGTCACCTCTTTTATATACGTTCTTTGTTTTTTCAGTAGGTGGTACATTCACAGGAATATAATTTATTCCATGTAATCCCATAAAGTCTGCAATGTTCTTTGCAGCTGTTCCACTACCACTAAAACATATTCTTGCACCTTCCATCTGTTTTGCAGAGGATACTCCAAGAGTTTTCCTTACTATGAATCCTTGACCATCATAGTAGGTTGTGGGCATGAATTCCAATTTCTTTGCAACATTCCTTGTGTAAGTAAACGTGGTTGCTGCAGAAAGAATATCTATTGAACCATCTATTAAGAATTCAAACCTTGTCTTTCCATTGACTATAGTAAATTCGATTGCATTTGCATCACCAAATATTGCGGCTGCAACTGCACGACATACCTCGACATCAAAACCTTCCCACTTATCACCATCTTCACTATTCCATATTTCCTGTGAGAAGCCAGGAAATTCATCATTAATTCCACAGATGACATTTCCCCTATCTATTACACGATTGAATGTTGAACTATACGTTGGATTGTATTCTGATTTTGGTATACCAACTCCAAGTTTTTCTTTCATTGGATCTTGCCCCTCAACAGTAGATACTGCCATCATCCAAAATACCCAAATTAAAGATACAACAAGTTTACCCATCATAATCATTGCAATGCCCGATATACTTCTAACAATTCTTCATCTGCAATCGGAGCGGTCATGGTATAATATCTCTGATGACCAACCGACATGAATGCTTTGATGTCAGAAAAACTTGGATATTTAGTTAATAGATTATGAAGAAGATAATCTGGGCTCAAATGGCACGATGCACATTGATTATCTTTTGCAAAAACTCTGGTTGATTTCTTGAATCGTTCTGATTGAACTAATACAGAGTTAAGGTCTTTTTCCATCCATGTAACTTTCTCATCAATATCTGGTATTACCATAAAAACCAAATATATAAGAAGTGCAATAATAACATAGATAAATGATTTACTTGCAACTATTTGATCTTTAGCTGCAAGTTCCATTTGTTGAACATCTTCAACTTTTTTATCTATCTCTTCAATATCATGTTGTAATATCTTTTGGTCTTTTCCGTTTGCAACAGTTTTTTCTTTTTCAGCCATAATTACCTCACTTCTTTCCAGCTTCGTTTAATTTCTTAGTGATTTGTTGTTGAAACCACTTGAGAACAATAGGTATACTCACATTGGATGTTAGTCCGAAAAGATAGCCGATAGGATAGCGGTAACTTTCATATTCCTTTAGTTGAGGAACATTTGTAAATACAATCGCAATCAACAAATATCCAGTTGCTGACATTCCCATATTAATTACTAAATCAAGTAAAATCAACCATCCATGACCGTTATACTTATCCTTATTATCATTCCTATAGTTAAATAGGAAAATCCAAAATGAAGAAAATAATACCAATCCAAGCATCATCATTTCAGAGGTGTTAAATATATCAAACATTTTATTTTATCTCCTTACTTATTATCAAAGTATTTATCCATATAGTTCTTCAGAAAATGAAAACACTTCTTGTCTATCCTTTGCTAATTCTTGGTCAAGGGCGTGGAGCAACATAGTCTGCAATAATTCTACAAGGGATACCTTATGCTCAAGAGCTATTCGTTCAAAGGACATCATTGCAACTGGTGCAATGTCCATACAGTTTATTGCGTGTTCAAACCTTTCAGTTCGTTCTTCTCGTTCACACTCATCTATATCATAATTGCTCATTTGGTCTGTTTTTTCTTCTTCTTCTTAGGTTTTAAACCTTTTGGTTTCTTCGCCTTTTCCTTTCGTGCTTGACTTTCTTTAACTGATTTGTCGATATCTTCTTCTCTTTTTTTATTTTCATCGCTTACACTTTCTGGCCATCCAGAAAAATGTGCTTTGATTTTATTCCATAATTTTTTCATTATAATATCTCCTTATTTCTTGACTAATTGTTTTGACATCTTTTTAGCCCATTTTAAGGCATCCTCATCATTGTCAAATTGTTTCGGTACGCCTGGAAACTTCTTCCCGGCCTCACTTATCAATCCGTGAGGGGTATAGTGATTTCCTTCTTTTGTGAAGAACTTATCTATACCTTTTGATTTGACTGCTTTTGCAGCCTTTTTAAATAGTTTCTTTAATTTTGCCATTATCTGTCTCCATTATGTTAGGATTTGGTTGTATGGTGGAAAAGTGTCCACAATGTGGACAGAACATCTTGCGAGACTTCCATTTGTAACTATCCTCTATAGTTGCATAACTCCACCAATTCTTACAGTTACCACAAGAAAAATGGTATATCCTTTCCCATGTGTAAATGTGATGACTAGTATCTTTAGTACCTTTAGTAATTCTATCGTTTTCTGTTACAGTATCTTCCATATCATATTTGTATTTTAAATAATCTATGTATTCTTCTCTACTTAGTTCCTTAACGCTTTCCACGAAATCGGGAATACCTCTTTGCATTGTTTATCCATCTCATTAGCTATTAGTCTTGTTTCATATTGTGCATCTTCCTTACACCTTAGATTGCATATTCTTGCAAATGCATACAATGTTCCAGACCAATACCACTCTGTCATCATACTTTGAGGTAGTACTATCCTGGCTTGTTCTGGTGCAACTCCTTGATTTATTAGGAATTGATATGCTTCAAGTGCAGTATCTTCTACCCTACCCTGTGCTAAATCACAAAGTCTTTGTTGATGAAACTCACTACCAGACCCTTGTTTTTTGTCTACTGGTTTTCCTCTCCAAATGTCCACCTCATAGAATTCTGGTACAGTATCAATATACCTTCTACTTACTTCATTCCAAGTCAAACCTACTTGGTGCTTAACCAACTGTCTTGCAACAAAAATAGGTGCTTTGATATGAAACTGTAAGAATCCATGACCAAATGGACTCCAATGGTTATGTTTTGCTAGATAGTTTATTAGTTTCTCATCCCCATCATCAAATTTATCTTTCTGTTTTCCAAAAGAAACTCTGGCCGCATTTACTACAGTAAGGTCTGTACCAAGAGTATCTATACATTTTGCAAACATGATTAAGCCTTATTGTTCATATTCACTTCCCCATGTTTGGTCATGTTCATGTATGGATGGAGTATCATGCCTGTTACTCTGGATAGGAATGTGTTTACGTTCCTCTATTGATTTTTCTTCTGTTACTTTCCTCTGGCCCTCCATTGTGGAGATCTTTTCAGTCAAGTGAACTAAATCTGGATTAGTCAAGTAAGGTAAAAATGCATAAATGGTTTGTAATATATTCTGATGTGAATACAATATCTCTTTTTTATCAATAAATATCTGAACTTCTTTTTCACTCATTGTATTTTTTAACTGGTTTATGTCCAGATATATGTACCCACGCATATTTACTTGAGGCGTTATAGAACCAAACACCTATACTCCATAGAAGTAAGGAAGATTTCATCCACCCATTTGTCTCTAGGTCAAGAGAAAACTTGCAAAAAATATCTCCCAAAAAGACTAGAGCCTTTCCTTTAAGAGTGTAGTAGGTTGTTTTAATCGGTATATTTAATAGCCTCATACAATTCCTCACGAATATTTCTGAGATCTTTTCGTATTTCCACACGTTCATCATATGTTTCAACTCTGTCTAATTCTTTTATTAAAAATGTTTCATCCTTCTTCAGTTGTTTAACTAATTCTGGATTACTTGGAAACCTTACTATCTGGGCTTCCTCCCCTAGTGAGTATTTTCTTGTCATCTGATCTTCCTTCGATTTCGTCTACTCTATATTTAAGTGCCCAAATAGCTGAATGAAAATCCATTCCTTTTGATTTATCATCTAACATTCTATCACTTAGTATATTCATTTCAGATTTTAAAACTCTAACATATTCCTTTAACGTGCTCCTTAACTCTTTTTCATCTAATCTGATTACATCAGATGTGTATTTTAGTTTCTTCTTCTCTTTCTTTGTTAGTTCCATAGTACGGTTTTACTTTCTTCTACTGCCCTTTGCATATCTTTCTGGTATCGTTTCTGCAACATCTTTTTTGCCAATCTCTCAGATTCTAATTCAGCTTCTTTAACATGGGCTCTAATAAGTTTTTCTGCATATGGATTATTTTTCTTCTCACATTCTATAGCTTCTTTCATTGCTTCTGTTACATCATCTATCCATTCTGCCTTCCAAAATCCACTAACAAAATGTTTATCGTTAGTGCAATAGGAAGGTTCACCTTCTTCATTAGTCCACATTAAATGTAGTGTACCAATATAACCATGTTCCTTAGCATCAAAACTCTGGAAAAGATGTTTCAGCCCCATAGCTGGTAGAAAGGGAAATTTGGGGTCTTGGTATAATTTGAAACGAAATTGCTGTTCCAAACCTTTGCGGATTTCTTTTAGTGATTGGTCATCCATACCTATATTTATTCTTTTTTTAAATTTGTATGATACCCATAATCAAATACTGATTTAGTAAATCTTTTGGCACTCTTATAGTCTGAAAAATATCTTCTGGATATATCTTTGGGGTCTGGTTTTACCCATTTAAGTTGTTCTCTCATTTGTGCATGACTACCACTAGTCTTTCGTTCAACCTTCCAATATTCTACACACCAGCTCATTTCATTTACCTTGTCCTCTGTATTTTTTCCAACTCTTCTTTTTATGTTTATTAGTTGGTCTAGAATTTGGAGACTTACCTATAGATGTTCTCTTAGGTTTGCCTGGTTTCCATTGTCTTAAAATTCCAAATGCTGATTTTGCCATTAGTTTATCCTATCCTCGTTAAATGCGGTGAATACTGTTCTATTCACCGCTAATTAATGTGGGCACATTGAGTAGAGCTCTGGATGTGCGAAATTCTAAGTCACCTCTCCGCCATAAGCGTACAAACGAACTCACCTAGACTCCCCCTAAGTTATGCTTCGACCTGTGGCGCATACCGATGACACCCCACATAACACCTTAAATTTCACCAGAGTAGAGCATTTGTGCCAGCAGGATTGCGGTTTACCTCCGCCCCACCCACAAACTGTCATTTACTCAACTCATGTTCTGGTCACAGAACATTCCCACAAATTAAAATTCTTCTATTGTTTCCTCATCTTCCCATAAGGTAGCTTGTCTGTTATCTTCATCTAAAGGTACGCCTCTATAATCAAGGGAAGTTTCTCTACAGACAAAACAATTATCTATTACCATCTTCTCAAATATATCAAATAATTTCTGACATCTAAG
>ENA-UZXC01001992-UZXC01001992.1-metagenome-genome-assembly--contig:-Day-2-25m-contig-1992_pt1 | contig 11541 bp, 6 predicted proteins | sample MGYA00260340_ERZ794900 | MGnify/ENA metagenome assembly ERZ794900 | reverse complement strand
GCGGTCAAGGAATGGTCGCCTTGAATCGATTCAACGCAACAACGGAGGCAGCAAAGCTAGATGATACAATAGATATTAGGAAATGGCGGTGGCAAGATGGGCGCGCAGAGATGCGCAGCCTCCGCGTAGGACAGTTTTTCGGGCCCTCTCGCGTTCAAAACATCATTTTAGTTACGGACGATGCAATGGACGCTACTGAGATTACATATGATGCACAATCGAACACTCTCAACAATAATATTCAAAAATTCCACAATCTTTCAGCCGAATCCGTAGGAGGAGATATTGATGGCGATGGGGATATGGATTTCATTACACCAACACAATTTGGTTCAAATATTCTCATCAATAATGGCACAAGTTGGAATCAAGTATCGACCTGGGATTATATTTTCACAGATAATGCAACCATTGCAGACCATAATAACGACGGAAACCCATCTTATTTCTTACCGGATCCAGGGATAGGAGACAATAACCCCGCCACAATAGAAGGAGATATTGGTCACAGATCAATCAGTGTTACTGGATTTGGAACCCCTGCACAAAATCCCCTCACCCCGTGGTCCCAACCCCGAGACATCCACTTTGCAGATGTTGATGATGATGGGCTGATGGAACAATTCGTTTTAGCGGGCGAGGCAACACAAGGAATTTTCATTGGATCATGGCACAATCTTTCACTGGATGTTGATGTGGATAGCAATATCGACATTTGGACAGAAGGCTACTCCAGTAGCACAATTTCCAGCATTGGAATATTGACGTTGTCAGACTCGAACGACGTTATTCGTGATTCGATTTCAACACGTATTCCAGCATACCCCGGACTATCAGATGGATATGGTGTTGAAATGGTCAACAACATGATGTCTGTTTCAAGTAATTCAAATGGGACTGCCAATTTTACTAATCTAGACATTGCATATGATATCGCATTCCAAGTCTCATCAAGCGCAGGCACAATCGGCTCGTTGAGCAATTCACTCAACCAACAAATGCTTCCTGGAACCGGGGTGTTTACTGTGACCCTACCTGTCGAGACATCAAAAGCAGGAAGTTTCGATGTTACTTCATTCAGTGCAAATCATACCCCTGGTGCCCCGAATCTTGCCTTACCTCCAACACCGATTATTTCAGTTCAATCACTTACAGAAAATCATGTTACGATAGAATGGCAACAACTGTCAACCTATGGTTCAGATTTACAAGCGTTCCAAATTTTCAAGATGTCATCATCGACAACATATGATTGGAATACCCCTCACGACATCGTGACAGGTTCGAATAATTATACTGATACTCAGGTGGACATTGGTTCAACATATGGATACGTTGTACGTTCAACCCATTCTTATGGCGTCATAAGCAACCTTTCCCAATCATTGACGGTAACGATTCCATATCCTGCGGCCCCAGAAAATGCAACCAACATTCAACTTCTTGATCTCGATATAAGTACTGAAGCTAATCCTCTGCGGGCCTCTTGGACTCCAAGCACAGATTCATTCGTCGAAGAATATCTCGTGTATGTTTCAAACATGAGTCTTGATTCTTCGACCGAGGCAACGGTTGAATTTACTTCTGAAAAGAATTTCAAATTGGGCGACAGGACATATTTCCCAATTGCGACATTATCGAATTCAACAACATCATTCGACATCTCTGCGATGTCAGATTACAACGACTCAAGCGGAAGTGTCCAAGGAGGCATAATTGAGGATACATCACAGTATTGGGTTGCCATCGCCGCCGTAGATATTTACGGTAATGTATCTCTTCCTCTCCCATTTGCTGGACCAACAGTTTCGTTCAATAACACCTATCTTCAGAGTGATTTAGCCATCACCGTAACGACAGGAAATCCGGATCAATACCTCGTATCCACACAACCTCTCAAGATTGAAGTCAGTGCAATGGTTGAGGATGGAACTGGATTTTCACCACTTGTGAATGCACAAGTGGCTCTAACCGTAACTTCTGGAGATGAAACGTTTACCCTAACCGGAACAACAGATACGGCAGGTACATGGGTTCCTGTGGATGTTACGAACCTTCACGATTCCAGTGCACCAACAGACTTCTTGAATTTCAGTTCAACTTACGCAGATACCATCTCTTTTGATGCAACAATGGCTGCAATTGAGACGACGGATGTTCAACCGATTCTAGGTGACTCAGTTCAATTCAACATGAGTACTGGAATTGACGCAGTTCTTTCAGGCCCGTCTGATATTGACAAGGATTCGAATAATGCGATCGATCTCAACATCACCTTGACAGCAAACGATGCAGATGATGTCGCTCAACAGGCATCCTTGGAAGGAACCTCCATTGAATGGACTGCATACAATGAATCGGATGTTGCTATCACTAACGGGACTGAAACAGTCTCCCAAGGAAAAGTGCGCATCGTTTCAGAGTTTGAAAATACAACATACATCCAATTCAATGTATCAACCAATGACAGAAATTGGTTTGGAACCTTATCGCATACAACTCTACTCAACGCATATGTGGACGACTCGAGCGGTAACGAAACAGACACAAATACAACAGAACCTGAATGGGAGCCATCGGTCTTATTGCCAGCAACAGTTACGTGCGAAAGTTCAACGATTCTTACGAATAAGAAAATGGATAGTGACCCGATTGAATGTCAAATCCTCAATCCTAACCCATTCGGGATTTCAGTCGAATTAACGGCTACAGATGTACCTGCATTGTTCAACAAACCGTCAACAGTGACAATTGCTGAGAACGGCTCAGCGACAATTTCTTTCGAACCAACGTATGATCAAATATGGAATGCTCAGAAGGATGAAGGCGTGCTGAAAACACTCAGTTTCTCAATCTACACAACGTCTCCTGATTACAATTCACTCCAACCAGAAATGACCTCAGATACAGTAGAATGGACAGCTTCTCAGTATGTTCCGCAAGACACAGACAAGGCAGATGGCGACGACAAAGAATCCTCAAATACACTTCTCTATGGAGGAATTGGAGGAGTACTTCTTGTTCTCGTCATTCTTGGATATGTTATGTTGAATCGTCGAGCAGGTGCAGGATTCGATGAAGATGAATTCTATGGTGATGAAGATGAATTCCCTCTCGAAAAAGAGGAACCTGCTCCAGAGATTCCCGAAGGCCGTCCGTTGGATGAATTCGACGATAAAACAATCAGCGCAGAACCTGAAATTATTGAACGCCCTGGCGATTCCCTGATATCAGAACTTTCTGGTGAAGAAACAGGTGGCGAGATTGAAGAATACGTGGAGCCAGAAGCCGAAGAAACAGTTGAGGAAACCGCTGAAGAAGACGATGGAATCTCAGTCGACGAATACGGAACTGAGTGGTGGGAAGACGAAAACGGAACGTGGTGGTACCGCGAAGAAGGGGCCGAAGATTGGTCAGAATTCACAGAATGATAAGCGTGATATTTTTCTAGCACGAGTCGACCAGAAGAATGAGGGGCAACCATGAGTCAGCAGTTTGGAACATATGATCTCGTTCTCCGTTCAGGGGTTGATCCAACCACCGGAGGCGTCGCAGTCTGCGGTTTCACCACCGCTGGAATGGTCGGAGTAATCGCAACATCACATATCATCGAGTCACTTGGACTAACTCAACTTGGTACGGTCATGGATGAACGATTCCCAGCCGTAGCTCTCATACAAAACGAAGTTCCTCGACATCCGGTACGTGTCTACCAAGGAAACGGAGTTGGCGTATTTACTGCAGAAATCCAATTCGAAAAAGAGCAAGATATTGCTTTTGGTTCAACTGTTTTAGAATGGTTTACAGCGGGTGGATTTGAACAACTCATCATTATCGATGGAATCCTCAAGCCAGAAAAAGAAATTCAAGGCGAAGGGTTGTTCGCAGTAGGGGCTTCTGAGACGGCAAGAAAGCGATTAAAAGAGATGGATCTGCATACAATTCAACGCGGAATTGTTTCTGGAATTACTGGTTTTTTATTGAGTGAAGGCGACCGTCTCAATCTCGATATTACAGCCCTTCTTTCAGAAGCGAGTCCAATGTATCCTGATGTTCGTGCTGCAGCAGTTGCTATCGAAGCAATTACGGAAATGACCGGAATTGAAATTCCACTGTCAAAGATGCTTGAAAACGCAAGAGAAATCGAGCATTCGGTTCAGGACATTATTCAGAATTCGACACCGCTTCTCCCATCTCCTGATGATGATGTTGAAAATGATCCATCATTCGGTTGAATCCATTTTACGAACCATCTCTAAAACCACTTCATATGGAGCCTTAGTTGCGATATATGGCCTCAAATCAGGGACTCGAGCAGTACGATATCCTTCTTCACTTAATGCAGCAATAAGGTCGACCATAGAAGGCATTGATGCAGCTTTTGCCCATGGTGCAATTTGATCATACGGAAGCAAAAGATGTTCTGATGAAAGCAAAGAAGAAGCGTCTGAGATGTAGCGGACAGATCTTCTGAGTTCTCGCTCTGCATAGACTTGGTCAAGGTCACTCCATTCCAAATCCATATCGCCCTCAGTAGTCAAATCTGTCTCTTTTGGTAAGCAACATTCAACGGCATGGTCCTCAGTCATCCGGCCAGTAATCTCCTCATTCCACAATGGGCCGATCCACATTGGGCCACTTGAATGTTCAATTTGCTCCGGAGATGGATGTTTTACGAATGTGTATGGAATGTCATCATGGCGAACTCTCCATCCCATCTTTTGTCGATTCTCATCAGCGCCTAATTTGCTCTTTCGAACAATAACAGATACACGAACATGATGGCCATCAAAGAGGGCGAGAAGAGGTTCAATCGACCGATCTAAGCGTGCAGCACTGGTTGCAATAGTTCCGAGCAAGACGCGTACAGCATCGTCGTGAGCGTAATGATCGACGATTCCATTATGGCCGTATCTTCTCAATCCAGAGGTTGAAGATGAACCCGTTAATGCTGCTGTATCAGTTGCTGTTACTTCTAGAACTCCAACGCGACCAAGGCCCTGCAGAGCGGTATCAAGAAATTGCACTGGTGAACCAAACGGATCGAGGTCAATCCATTGGAAGGAGCCCTGAATCATTGCCATACGAGCATCATATCGCTGGAAATTAATTCCATTCTCAGTTATCTGTTCAATTGGCACTTGTTCGTCATCGAGCATTGGAAAAGACCCATTGGTTCTGTTCTGTCGAACCGAAGAAAGCGCCCAATCAAGTGCTTTAGAATCGAGATCATTGGCAGTGATGTGGAGGCGTTCTTGCAATTCAGGGGCAATTTCGTTTCTCCATCTCCTTACCCGAATACCTGTCGCACACAATGCATCTAGGGCCCGGATGGGGCGGTCATCAACAAGCCATCCATGTTCAAGAGCATCTTGCAGCAAGAGTACAGAACGTGTACGGGCAGGCGCCATTGCAGGATTCATGAAACCAGTTCTTGACTTTGCCACAGGCCCCCTTGGCATATGTGAAGGGCGTTCTTGATCGGATTGCAGATGGACAACAGTTCGTCCTTCTAGCCAGAGATGCCCAGGCCAACCAGCTGGGGTATCTGCTCCGCTGAACGTATCGGCCATGGTCAATGGAACCGATTCTTCTTCTTGACCGCACCGCATCAATAGTGGTGGAATGCAACTTCTGGGTTAACATGAGTCACGACATGCCCGTCATCGTGTACATGACCAATGATTTGGGCTCCTGAATTTTTCTCTGCTAGGAAGTTTAGAATGCCTGAACTTGCATCTTTGGAGACTGCAAGAACCATGCCCAATCCCATGTTGAAGGTACGGTGCATTTCCAAATCAGTAACGTTTCCATTCTGTTGAAGCCATACAAATTCCGGAGGAATCGGCATAGGGCTTTCGATGTGCCATCCAAGTGAATCATGTAATCTGAGAAGATTGGATAATCCTCCTCCAGTGATGTGAGCAATTCCATGGACATCATGAACAGTTCCGTTCTCTGCTTTGAGATGATGAAGCAGGTCGACCACAGGGTCACAGTAAATGCGAGTAGGCGTCAACAACACTTCGGCAAAAGTAGGGTCCCCCTCGGTCCAGCGGGTGATTTCTCTACCATCAAAATCAGGATTAAACGGACAAGCATCTTCGTAGCCAAGTCCACTATGCTTGATGATGTTTCGAACAAGTGAAAAACCATTCGAATGAATTCCAGACGATGGGAGTCCGATGAGAACATCTCCTGATTGGAGTGTCTCGCCAGTTATTGCATCATCTTTGGCAAGGTAGCCAAGAGCTGTACCAGAGAGGTCGAGTTCCGTAACGATTCCAGGCAAGGATGCTGTTTCTCCTCCCGCCAAGGTGACATTTGCTAATTCGCAGGCTTTTGCTAGAGAAGCTCCAACTGCCGCATGGACTTCAGGATCTGGTTTCGGGACCGCAATGTAATCGACGAAGGCAATCGGTTCAGCACCAACACAGAGCAAATCATTCACATTCATTGCCATACAATCAATGCCAACACTCGCCCATTGTTTGACAGCCGTAGCGATTTGTAATTTGCTTCCAACTCCATCTGTTGCCATGGCCAGAAGATGGTTTCCGAATTCAATGAGTCCACCAAAACCGCCGGGTAAATCGACGGGAGCCCCAGGAGTTCCAGGCTTTCGAGTGGAATGTTGCAGAGAACCTATCAGTGAAGCGACAGCGGCCCCTTCGAGATCAATATCAACGCCGCTTGAAGCATAATCCATTGAGTCGCTCATACCGTTGCCAGAGCAAGACGTTTCATGAATCAATCGTTTGTGAATACAAGGCGTTAGCACCCTCGATAATCGAACTATGTGATTCAGCAAGGCGGTGTCCGTCGTCTACTTTGTGAAATTGTAGAATATCGTTTCCAGAGCGTCCTGCGTATTCAATGCTACAAGATATAGGAACGATATCATCTCCAACACCGTGAACAATGACCGTTGGCATACCTTTCGGAGCAACCAGTATTGTCTCATCATCAACAGGATCTTCTTTCAGATGTAGCGCAGGGGCGCACAAAAGAAGTCCAGTGAATTGATATGGCATTCTCATTGCAATAATCGCAGCAGTAAGGCCACCATAACTTGAACCCGCTAAGATTGGCTTCTTGTCGGCGTGTTGGTTACAGATTGTTTCCAGAAGAGCAACTCTTTCACTGAGAGCCATTCCTTGAAAATCTGGTGCAAGAACTTCAAACCCTGCTGCTCTCAAAGCCTGAATTTTACTTCCGTTAGGCGTACCTTCAAGTCCATGGGCGAATATAATCATGAATCCTCTCAAACGTCGAGTTCTTATCAATTTATTGAGTAAAAAATACTCTTTGGAGAAGTTCCACTGGCGTCTAAATTCATGGCTAAAAAGCCGATGACGTCGTTATATTTCTCCAGTGGAAACAAGGGGGTGGATTTGATTGAGCGCGCTTTCTATAAACTGTAGCCCATTATCTTAAACTCCACGCGGTGTGAATACTATGATTCAGGATTTCGATTTAACAGCCCGCTGGTCAACTCTACTTCACGCCCATTTCACTGAAGACGTTCACAATATTGCCCAACTTTGGCCAGATGTTCAAAGCCTAGAAGTTTCTTACCAAACCATCGAAGGATTTGATCACGATTTCGCACAAAGCATCCTCAGTCAGCCTGAACTTCATTACGATGCTTCAAACAGGGCTCTACGAGAACTTCTCGCAGATGTGGGACATGGCGAACCCATGGATGGATTGCTCCATGGGTTCGAATCGTCCATCTCCCAAGCGATCAAGTACGAACAGTTTCACAACTTCGTTCCGATGATATTGGCGTCATGTTAGCCATTGATGCAGTCATAACAAAGATTTCAGGCGTACGTCCAAGAATGTACTCGGCGACATTCAAATGCGTGGCCTGTGAACACCTCATCTCGATTAACCAACCGAACGAACAAGAACTCATTCAACCGATGGAGTGCACTCAAATTGACGGTGGTTGCGGTATGAATAACAGGCAAACACGATTCGAATTGCTCCATGATCGATCTGTGCTCATCAATTCTCAATTTATTGAACTTCAAGAACTTCCTGAACAAGTTCGCGGTGGTGCCCAACCAGAGCGACTAAGATGCATTGTAGAACATGATTTGACAGGCGTGGGCAATCCAGGCGACAGAGTAAAAGGAGATGGCGTCCTCTTTATCCGTTCTCAAAGGAAGCACGGAAAAGATACTCCAGTTTTTGACATCTTGCTTAGAATGCAATCGCTCGAACGTCAGAATCTTGCGTTAGAAGAGATTGTTGTTTCCGATGAAGAGGAAGCTGAAATTCGAGAACTTGCCGGTTCCCCTGACATTTATGACCGCTTGTCAAGTTCTATCGCACCATCGATTTTTGGTATGGAGAAAATCAAGGAAACACTGATGCTTCAATTGTTTGGAGGTGTGGCTCGACTCAATCCTGATGGAACAAGAAACCGTGGCGATATTCATATCTTGTTAATGGGAGACCCGGGAGTTGCAAAATCACAACTTCTTGCGTATATGGGTAAAATTTCTCCACGTGGAAGATTTACTTCTGGTATGTCTGCATCCGCCGCTGGACTTACTGCAGCAGCAGTTCAGGATTCGAATGCTGATGGGCGCTGGACGCTTGAAGCAGGGGCGCTTGTTCTTGCTGATCAAGGACTTGCTGCTATTGACGAATTCGACAAAATGAACCAATCAGACCGTTCCAGTATGCACGAAGCGATGGAACAACAACGCATTTCAATTTCAAAAGCAGGAATCAACGCCAGTTTGAGGACTCGGTGTGCAGTTCTTGCAGCAGCAAACCCGAAAGCAGGCCGATTCCAACCAGTTTCTGAAGTCCCATTTACAGGTCAGATAAACCTCGACCCCCCTCTCATTTCTCGTTTCGATGTGATCTGGTTATTGACCGATGAACCATCCGAAGACAAAGACGCAAAGATTGCAGGACACATCGTCAACAATCGATTTTCGGGAACAAGCGAGTTACTCGTCAATGAAGGGTCGGCCCCAGATCCAACGAAACAGAGTTCTGTTCTAACAACTCCATCGCATACAGAAGGCCACCTTCACCGTGAATTTATGCGAAAATATATCGCATTTTCTAAGCGTTCAATTCATCCAAATCTCAATGAGGAGGCAAGGAAGTTTATCATCGATTACTATGTCGGAGAACGGAAAAAATCAGGAGATTTCCAAGATTCTGTTGCTATTACTGCCCGTTCCCTTGAGGCTCTTGCACGACTGACAGAAGCGAGTGCAAGAATACGACTCGCAGAAACAGCAACCATCCAAGACGCAGAACGAGCAGTTCGTCTGACCAAAATGTGGCGTTACGACTTGATGGGTGAAAACTACGATGAAACAGCTATTGCTTCAAGCAAAAAAGGCGGCGCACGCCATGCTGAACGAACAATTCTCGACATTATCGATCGATTCCAGAAAAATGGAGGAGGGGTTGCCCAACTTTTGGACGTCATCAACGAAGCCGAGCGTGAAAACATCCCTCGAGCTAAGGCAGAAGAAATCATCGAGAAACTCAATCAAAACGGTCGTTTGATGAGACCAAATGGATACGATACCCTTCAAATTGTTTGAATGTTAAGCGTTCACCTCATGAAGTGGATACGCGTGGGATGGATATGGCTGAGATTGTTCGCAAGGAACCAGAAGGCGTTATTGAGGACGCTTCTTCGTTCGATACCGAACAACTTGGCTTCATGTGTGGTATTGAAGTTCACCAACAATTAGCCACTGGAAAACTCCATTCAAGGCAACCATGCGATCTCTTCGATGTTACCATTGAAACCGTTCCTGATGAGTGGCCTCGCTACATTAGGAAATTACGGTTAGCAAGTGGAGAAGGCGGTGTTGTGGATATCGCAGCACGCTTCGAGAAGCGACGCAACCGCTCCTTTGTATACATTCAATCTCCAAATGCAGGTCTTATCGAACTTGATGATAGCCCACCTCTTCCACATGATTCTGATGCATTGAATATTGCTCTGACGGTATCTGCTTTGCTTGAATCAAAGCCAGTAACCGCTATTCAGACCATGAGAAAAACAGTTGTTGATGGTTCGAATACCAGCGGATTTCAAAGAACATCACTTATCTCTACTGATGGTGTTCTAAAAACCGAAATGGGTGATGTTGGAATCGATGTTTTATGCTTAGAAGAAGACAGTGCTCGTAAATTAGAAACAGTTTCGACATCATCTGGTGAACAGGTCATTTACAATCTCGACCGGCTCGGAGTTCCATTGATTGAGATTGCAACATCACCAGATATCATCTCTCCAGAACATGCTCAAATTACAGCAAAGGCACTGGGAAGAACGCTCAGAGATACGCGAAGTGTTCGGCGCGGACTTGGGTCAATCCGTCAAGATCTCAACGTGAGTGTTGCTTGCGGCGACCGTGTTGAAATCAAAGGATGTCAAGATCTAGGATGGATTCCCAAGATTGTACGGCTCGAAATGGTACGGCAAGTCCACATGTATCGTCTTGCAAACATTCTTCGGCAGGAACTTAATCTTCCATTATTGCCGACAGATCGACGACTTGATGACGCTTCTGTGGAAGCGGAAGTGGCAACTGCTGTTGAACAACACCTCCCTACAGAACTCTCTGATGTTACTGATGTCTTTTCCGACTGTGAAAGCAGAATGGTCAAGGAAGGCCTTGATTCAAAATACAAGATGATCGCACTGAAACTTCATGGTTTTGCTGGAAGATTTGGAACGAAAACGCTGGATTCTGAAGGCTCACAACTCCCACGTCTTGGCAGAGAACTTGCAGGAGCTGCAAAATTAGCAGGTGTTCGCGGAGTCTTCCATTCAGATGAACTTCCTGCGTATGGTATTGAGCAATCCTTTGTCGATGCAGTAAGGACTCAACTTGAACTTTCACAACGAGATGGATTCGTTCTTTGCCTTGCACCTGAATGGCAAGCACAACTTGCGCTTGAATCCGTTGTTCAAAGAGCTCGACTCTCATACCATCGAATACCACAGGAAGTTCGCAATGTCGTTGTCAAAAAAGGTGCTCCTGAAGATGGAACAACTTCACCAATGCGCCCTCTTCCTGGCGGTGCCCGGATGTATCCAGAAACGGATGTCCCTCCGGTTATTGTTCACAATGAGCATTGGGCTGAAATTCTAGGAAACTTACCAATGAGTCAAGATGATCGAATGGCTCGATTGAAGGATACAGAACTTTCCCAAGATCAATGCAAGCAACTTCTTTCACGAGAATTGGATGATGTCTTTTTCAAATCTCATCCGACCCCAACAAAGGCTTGGGCATCGCTTCTCTTGGTTCATGAATCGGTTGAACCTTCAGTTCTTTCTACAATTCTAACCGTTCGAGAAAACGGTGGAATTACCAGAGAAGGAATTGAATCAACTATCGAACACTTTGCTCAAATGAAAGAAATTTCATCAGATGAAGTTGAAGCCTATGCTGAAGAGAACGGGCTCGTTCCAGCAGACGTCGGCGATCTTGAATCGATTGTTGAATCGATTGTTCTCGAGCGTCTCGACTTTGTTAAGGA
>ENA-UZXC01010226-UZXC01010226.1-metagenome-genome-assembly--contig:-Day-2-25m-contig-10226_pt1 | contig 11559 bp, 10 predicted proteins | sample MGYA00260340_ERZ794900 | MGnify/ENA metagenome assembly ERZ794900 | reverse complement strand
AGCGTGGCTTGAGCCTCAATTAGATATTCATGACAGATTGATTACGCCTGATCAGGCTCAGGCGAGTATTGCGGATACCATGGATAAAGGGAGACGTTTTTTGTTGTTGGCTGGAAGTATCGGTGTAGTCTTGGCTGGTATTGCATTGGCCCTTGCTAGTCACCATTTTGCTAGCGGACAAACCAAGCAGGTTGCCCTTCTGAAAAGCTGGGGTATTCCAGCCTTAAGAGTCCGAAGATTATATCTACAACAGAGCATTTGGATGGGAATTTGCGGCTCTTTAATTGGATTAGCAGTGGGTTTTGTATTTCACCATTTGCTTCTTTTGATCGTGAGGGAATGGTTACCTATAGAATTACCTTTGGCAGGTCTGCGACCTTGGATAACCGGATTGGCGACTGGACTACTGTGCTTAGCGGGGTTCACTCTGCCGGCTTTGTGGCACTTACCCGCCCAGTCACCCCTCGCGGTATTGCGCCAAGATGTGGCTTCAAAACCCCTAAGCTCGGCAATTAGAGTGTCTTTTGGTATCGCGGCGATCACAGGTCTATTGCTGTGGTATAGCAATAATCTTTATTTGTCTTTAGCGATACTAGCAGGCTTCGGTGTTACAGCATTGGCCTCAGTTTTGGGAGGATTATTCCTATTGCGATTAGGTATGCAATATGGGCAACGCATGGGTAGTATTTGGCGTCTAGCGTTGGCCAATCTGTGGCGTAGGCGCTCCCAGAGTTTAATCCAGATGATTGGGTTTTCTGGCGCTATAGCGCTACTAATGATAATGATAGTGGTACGCACGTCATTAATTGACCAGTGGCAGTTCCAGTTAGCCGAGGATGCTCCTAACCACTTCTTGGTTAATGTGGCCCCCTATGAGTTAGATGGTGTTAGGCAGTTGGTTGAGGACAATCAGCTCAACACAGCTGGGTGGTATGCCATGGTTCGCGGCCGAATGACCGAGATTAATGGCGTTGCGATTACTGAAGAGCAGAAAGATAGCCATGAATCTTTTAGGCGTGAACTCAATCTTAGCTGGACCACTGAATTGCCTGAGGGGAACACCGTTGCTCAAGGCGAATGGTGGGATCTTGATGAGTTGGCTAAATTCAGTGAAAAAACGAATGAAGCGGGGCAGGCCATTGCTCCGGTATCTCTAGAGGACGAGCTTGCAGGAGAACTTGGTTTAAAGTTAGGCGACCGCATTACCTTTAGCGTTGGTGGTCTTATTTTTGAAGCTCAGATGATCGGGACACGCAGTCTGAATTGGGACAATATGACACCCAATTTCTATTTCTTGTTCCCTGAGGGCTTGCTCGAGGAGTACCCCCGCACCAGCATGACTAGTCTCTATATTCCCCCAGAAAAGAAACTTTTAGTTAATGATATTTTGCGGAGTTATCCAACGGTGCAAGTGATCGAATTGGATAAAATTATTGATCGAATCCGAACCATAGTTTCTCAGGTGACCCGAGGTCTTGAGGTAATGACCTTACTTATCTTGGGCTGCGGTGTGCTGGTGATGTTCGCTGCTGTGAGTTTGTCTATGTCTGAACGGCTTCAAGAGAGCGCTATTTTGCGGACGTTGGGCAGTTCTAGGCGACTTATATTAGGGATCCAATTAATCGAATTCAGCGCCTTAGGCACAATGGCTGGGCTGTTGGCTAGTGCTGGGGCAGAATTATCTGTGGCGATGCTGCAGCGTTATATGTTTGATCTGCCTTTTTCGATGCACCCTTGGCTATGGTATACAGGGCCGCTAGTTGGCGGTCTACTGGTTGGCTCATTAGGTGTAGGTTACAGTCGAAAGGCTGTAGTTCAGCCACCCCTCGAAGTACTAAGAAGTCTATAGCCAATAGGTCTGCGCGGGTTACTTAAGTGGTAACTGAATACTGAAGATCGTTTCGTTGCCGTTATCTGATACTACCGCTATCTGGCCATGATGCTGTTCAGTGATGATGAAATGAGTAAATGACAGACGCTGACCCATGCTCTTTTGATCATTATGTTTGTCTTGGGATGCAAACGGTTCGAAGATGTACTGCTGTTCTTCATCGCTAAGAGTCTCGCCGTTGTGCTGAAAACGTATCCAAATATCGTCATAAAGCTGTGTTACTGCGATCCGTATGCAGGGAGAATGATCAATATCATCTATCTGCCCCAATGCTGCACATGCATGGCGTATAAGGCTTAGAAAAACTTGTTGTAGCTCAGTGGTATAGCACGGAAAGTCAGGCAAATCGTCCGCATACTCTCTCTTTACATCCACATCTTGGAACCGCAAGCCTGATGTTACAGAAAGTACATCTTCAGCTAACTCAATACTGTGTTCAATAATATCAGCAATACTTGCAATGGATTTAGCATCGCCGCCACTCCCTGAGAAATCCAATAAGTTTTCTATTACTGACTTCGCTTGTTGGCCTCGAATAACACTGTCCTCCAGTGTTTCTCCCAGAGCAACGGCATCAAAAGATTCGTCTGTTAGACCCTGGCGTGCAGTTTTCACAGATTTCAGCATCTCGCGCAGCGGAATGTTAATGTCATGGGCCATGGTTGAAGCCATTTCACCCATTAAAGACATTTTATCCCGTTGAATCAGCATAGTTTCTGAGTTCACCCGCTGCGTAATATCGTCGATTAGCAATACTACACCTGTGACTGATTGATCTTTGAGGGGATATATGGTGATGTCAAAATGAAATTGACCACGCTGACTGTACTTTATGGTCACGGCAGATTGTTTTTTATGTGCTTCGTCAATCTGGTTTGGAGTTACTGTGATTTCCGGGTAGCACTTCCATAAATCTTTACCGATAACCTTGGTTGCGGCTAACCCTGAGACTTCTTCAGCTCGCGGGTTCCACTGAGTAATTTGATTGTCTTTGTTTAACCCGATAAGCATGAGGGGCATTGATTGCAGGATTTCAGAAATATAGGACTCTGATTGCCTTAACTGAGAAGTCGTCGTTAAATGCTCACTAATCTCTGCTTCCAGCGCCTTATTGCTTTCAGACAGTAAAGTGTTTGATTCATTCAAGGTTGCCGTTCGCTCAAGAACCCGCTTCTCTAACTGAGCACGAATTTCTTCCAATTCGTTATTATATTGATGTGCTTGTCGCCGACTTACGAATAACCGCAGCACAGTATAAGTCAGCGCAAGAATGAGAATACTACTAGAAAAGTTAGCAATCCATTGCCAGTTGGTTGAGCCATCATCTTCTCTAAACACCCGGAAGATATCCGCAGTGGCGAAGGGACTAAGTAGCAAGCTAGCAGTGATTATGAATTTTTTCATAGTTTCATTATGGCAAAGGTAGAGCGGGAAAAATAGTGTACAAATTTAAACCCGTAGTATCCGAGTAATTTTATAGCTAGTCTATGAGTTCTTTGTGTCACCTAGGTCTTATTATTTGCTCATAAATATCAGAGCTACCATCGTTTTTAAGTAACAGCACATTATAGTCATCTCGCATATTACCCATTTCCATGCCTGGAGATCCCATGGGCATGCCAGGAACGGCTAGACCAATGGCATCTTTTGGTGGATTGTCCAAAAACTGCTTCACGATCGCGGCAGGTATGTGCCCTTCGAACACAAAACCATTTTTCGATATGGCAGTATGACAGGATTGATATTGGGGCAAGATTCCACTGTCAGTTTTTATTTGGTTTAGTCTATCTGTGTCGTGAGCTGTAGCTTTAAACCCAGAGAGCTCTATATGATCAATCCATTTTTGGCAGCAGCCGCACGTGGGACTTTTAAACACGTCCAGTGATAACGCATCCGCTACAGATGAGTGCGCGTTCATAGTCAAAGACGGTTGAATATCGTGCTTGTCGGAAGCATTAGCAGATGTTGTGAAAAATGCTAGAACGTAGAATGACAGAGTTAATAAAAATTTCATTGTATTTCCTTGAGCCGATGAGACGGGAGATTTAATAGTATTACTTAAAAAATCTTGTGTTTCCCTTTAAGAATTTCCAGATACATGAGGTGATCCCCAATGAAGCTATAAATAGGGTATTTAAATGTCGCAGGTCTGTTGTGTTCAATAAAAAAGTGGCCAGTCCAAGCAAAACTATAACCAGCGAGTAACGAACCTAATAAGTATAAAACATTAAATGACATAAAGAATTTGATATAGAAGTAGATGGATATGGATGTACCTATAAAGTGAAGTAGCTTTGTATGCTTGTTATTGTGTTCACTTAAGTAGTAAGGGTAAAAATCTTTAAAGTTGGTATATTTTTCCATTTTCATAATCCTCTCAGTAATAACAAAATACCGTTATTCAAACTAATACACAAACAAAAACAAGTAGATGATTGATCAGTACTTGTTACAGGAGTAGATGAATAGTTTAAGTCGATCTATTAAACTCCAAAGGACTAAAGAGAATATGAATTTTGAATACTATACCAGTGGTTAATGTTTTATTTGCCTTTGTTCCAGTGATTTTGGTCTTGGTCATCATGTTTCGTTGGTCCCTTAATGTCAGCGATGGTTTTGTTGCGTTGGCGCGAATGCTGATTCAGTTGACCCTTATTGGTTACGCTTTGACCTGGATCTTTTCGATAGATTCATCTGCTTTAGTACTTGGTATCCTCAGTGGAATGTTGCTTATTGCGAGTTCTATCGCTCTAAAGCCTCTTGGAAAAGACAAAATAAAAGGTGACTATACTAGGGCGCTTATCGCTATTACTTTTGGCGGTGGGGTGACCTTAATCTTCATTACCTATTTCGTTCTTAATATTGATCCATGGTACAAAGCCAATACCTTGATTCCGCTGGCGGGAATGATTTTTGCCAGCGCTATGAACACAGTGAGTGTCGCTGCTGAGCGCTTTGCCATGGAAATAAAGCAGGGTATGGAAAGTGTCAATGCACGTAATCACGCATTTAAGGCTGGTTTGATTCCGATATTCAATAGTTTGTTGGCTGTGGGATTGGTTTCACTTCCTGGAATGATGACAGGCCAGATATTATCAGGAGTATCTCCTTTGATTGCCGTCCGTTATCAAATTGTGGTTATGTGCATGATTACTGGTGCCGCGGGCATGGCAACTGCTCTGTATCTCTTCCTTGTTACTCACAAGAACGTGAGGAAGGTCTCATGAAGAACAGCTTACCGATATAGTCTCTGCCCAGTCAGGCGGCAACCCTGCATAGTGATTCGCGTGGGGGTGTTCTTCAAATGGGCTTTGTAGTATTTCGAGCAACAGATTGACCTCTGAATAATCACCTTGTTGGGCTTTTTCGATAGCTGCTTGGGCCATGTAATTACGGAGGATATATTTAGGGTTTGTTTGCAGCATTATCGCTGAACGCTCAGAATCTGAGCTATCTTGCTGCCGCAAACGTTGTAGGTAAAGTTCGACCCAAACATCAAAGGCTTCGCGGTCAATGAATAGATTGCGCACCTCCCGTTGATCCTCTGAGAAGTAACAAAGTTGTCTAAAGAATAAAGTGTAATCCACTTGATTTTCTGCCATTAGGGCCAACAGATTGTTAATCAGGGTCTCATCACTGTGGCGATATTCCTCCAACCCCAACTTTGTTGACATCAGTTCGCGGTAGACTCGCAAAAACGTCGGCTCATAGGTTTTTAATGCATCGACCAATAGCTCTGAAGGAATCAGCGACATTAATGAAGTGGCCAGGGCATTTAGATTCCACAACCCCACAGAGGGTTGATTTTTGAAAGAGTATCGACCATTGGTATCCGAATGATTACAAATAAAGCCTGGATCGTATACGTCGAGAAAGCCAAACGGCCCATAGTCAATGGTGTCACCCAGGATCGACATATTGTCAGTATTCATTACCCCATGAGAAAACCCAACAGCCTGCCACTGAGCGATCATTTTTGCGGTCGCAGTAACTGTGTGAGTAATTAGATTTCCGTAGCGATCATCCTCACCAACCCAATCTGGGAAATGTCTGGAAATCACATAGTCGGCCAAATTTTTAGCTGCATCAGGCTGATTGCGATAGTGAAAATGCTCAAAAGATCCGAAGCGAATATGACTGCGGGCCACCCGACATAGAGTTGCAGCGCTCTCTACTTCTTCACGATAAACGGGGGTCTTACTATCGACAAGGCAGAGGGCTCGAGTACTTGCTATACCAAGTCCGTGCATAGCTTCTGAGCAGAGGTATTCACGAATACTTGAACGTAGTACTGCTCGTCCATCAGCAAACCGAGAATAGGGGGTCGTGCCAGCTCCCTTAAGTTGGATGTCCCATAGTTGAGTTTCTCCACTATTGGTATTTTTAACTTCTAACTCCCCTAAAGTCATAGCTCGGCCATCGCCTAATTGACCGGCCCAAACCCCAAACTGATGTCCTGAATAGACCAGAGAAATAGGCTGCAGATTTACCTCAGACAAATCGCCTGCCATTAGACTCAGCATGGATTCACTGGATATGAGGCCAGGGTCTAAACCCAACTCTTCACACAATAGATTATTGATACTTACAAAAACGGGTTTCGTTAGCGGCTGAGAGGCCACGACTGCAAAATGCAGATCACCTTGATCGTTAAACGATTCTAGAAATGTGTTTTTCAGCCCATTTGTAAACGGTAAATTTGTTCCATTCATACTGTTAGTCAACTTGTTCCATTGCCACATTGCTCCAGCTTATTCTGGCCAGGTTATCTGCATGGAGACTGCTAATGTACAGCCAATCATCTGTCTCAAGTGCACCTGTATTGGTGTGGTGCTCACCGTTAGGATCTTGCAGTGAAATCAGAACTTCTCCCTCACCATTCATAGCAAAAACATGGCTGTAGGGAACCGCCTGAGGCCGCATAAATGCGGGAAGTCGCTGAACCACTTTTCGCAAAATTGGTGAAGATGATAGATTATCAAGAGCCTTACTTCGGGGTGACACTAATCCCACCCAAAAACGGCCATCACGACCGCGCACGATGTTGTCAGGGAAACCGGGTAAATTATCAATTAACACGTCGGACTGACCAGTTTTAGGACCTTTTAACCAATACTTGTGGATGCGATAGCCACCTGTTTCGTTAACCAAAATGAACTCGCTATTGGCATCAGCAGCCACGCCATTAGCAAAGTTAAGTCCATCCATTAGTATTTTTGTTGATTCATCAATTGGATCGTATACGAGCAGACGCCCGTGGCCACCATGCTCCATAGTGTCTAGCAAACTAGCAGCATAGGTACCTCCCATATGGGCACCAAATTTTGTCGATGCGTCACTAAAATAGATCTTACCGTCAGCGGTTATATCCAGGTCGTCTGCATAGTCAATATCAGTACCGTTCACAGAGCGCGTTAAAACTGATAATTCTCCCGATTGAGTTACCTTCAATAGACCCTTATAGGCATCTGCAATGAGAAGATTATTTTCTTTATCGAACACTATTCCCAGTGGGCTACCCTCGGTATTGACCCACTTAATTTGCTCACCAGTACCTTCGTTATAACGAACAATCCAGCCTTCTCGAGTCGCAGCGTATATCTCGCTACCCTTTAATGCCAAACCCTCAGGCCCATGAGTATCAGGCAGATTGATAATTTCGATGGCCTCTAGGCGGGTGTTTTGCTCAAAATCACCCACAAAGCCCTGATCCTTGGGTGCTTCCCAACTGACTGGGTCAATAGGTACTGGCCAAAGTAATAGGTAAGTAGACAGAATAATAACGAAAAGCAGCACCTTTTTAGGCATATTGAGTCCCCTTTAAGAATAATTTTGTGGCGAGTATGGTGCGCTACTGAACGCGGTTAATCAACTATATTAGTTTCCCTTGGTGTGCTGTCTTAGGTAGGGTAAAATGCTGCCTTGCAAACCAAGACCCACACGAAAAAGGTAGTCACGAAATCATGGAAGTTAGTCCATTGTATACAGCCCTAGAGGATCTCCAAACACGCACTGACGTGCTCAGGGGGTATCTTTGACTATGATAATCGTAAAGAGCGACTTGCAGAGGTTGAGCTAGAGCTGGGAGAGCCAAATGTGTGGAATGAGCCTGAGATAGCCCAGGAATTGGGTCGTGAGCGTTCCTCTCTAGAAGTCGTAGTAAAAACAATCGAAGATCTTGATACGGGGGTTGCCGATGCTCGCGAATTACTAGATATGGCTGTTGAAGAAGATGACGCAGATACTGTGTCTGATGTGGAATCGGACATGTCGGATCTTGAAACTCAATTAGCTAAACTAGAGTTTCGTCGCATGTTCTCTGGCGCGATGGATACAAATAATGCTTTCTTAGAGATTCAGTCTGGTTCTGGTGGTACCGAGGCTCAAGATTGGGCTGAGATGTTGTTGCGAATGTATTTACGTTGGGCTGATGATAAGGGCTTTAAAGCTGAGTTAGTCGAGTGTTCTGCTGGGGAAGTAGCCGGCATTAAGAGTGCAACAGTAGAGGTTTCGGGGGAATATGCCTTTGGTTGGCTGAGAACAGAGATTGGTGTTCATCGATTGGTTCGAAAGTCACCTTTCGACTCAGGAAATCGTCGTCATACCTCTTTTGCAGCGGTGTTTATTTCCCCAGAAATTGATGACAACATTGACATTGAAATTGACCCCTCTGACGTGCGCACTGATACTTATCGCGCCTCTGGAGCCGGCGGTCAGCATATTAATAAAACTGATTCCGCAGTGAGACTCACCCATGGCCCCAGTGGTATAGTGGTGCAAAGTCAGAGTCAACGATCCCAGCATCAGAATCGCGACAAATGTTGGCAAATGTTGCGAGCTAGGCTTTACGAATTAGAGGTAAGTAAACGGCAGGAGGCGGCGCAGGCTACAGAGGATACTAAGTCTGATATTGGTTGGGGTAGTCAAATTCGTTCTTATGTTTTGGACGATGCTCGAATCAAAGATCTGCGCACAAATATTGAGACACGCAATACTCAAGCGGTTTTAGATGGAAAGTTAGACCAATTTATAGTTGCTTCGCTGAAAGCGGGGCTTTAAAAACTAACATAACAAATAGAGTAAACATGACTGATCAACAGGATGAAAACAAACTTATTGCTGAACGACGTGCCAAGCTGGATGTGCTTCGCACTCAAGATGGAGCAACGTTCCCAAATCAGTTTCAGCCAGCCCATAAAGCCGGCCAGTTACAATCTGAGTTTGGCGATCAGTCTAAAGAGCAATTAGAAACCCTGGGAAAAGTGGTTAGTGTTGCGGGTAGAGTTATTCGTAACCGGGGTGCTTTCATTGTGGTTCAGGATAGTTCTGATCGTATTCAATTGTATGTAACCAAAGAGGCTCGACCCTTTGCAAAGTCTTTGGATTTAGGCGACATCGTTGGCATTACTGGAGCATTACATAAGTCAGGCAAGGGTGATTTGTATGTGCAGATGGACGAATACCTCTTGCTGACTAAAGCTTTAAGGCCCTTACCTGATAAATTTCATGGCCTTGCTGACCAAGAGATGCGCTATCGGCAGCGTTATGTTGATTTGATTGTTAATCCCGATGTTCGCAATACATTCCGTGTGCGTTCTAAGGTGGTGGACTTTATTAGGCGCTACCTGAATGACGCAGATTACCTGGAAGTTGAAACTCCAATGCTCCAAGTGATACCGGGTGGTGCAGTGGCACGTCCATTTGTGACTCACCATAATGCTTTAGATATTGACATGTATCTGCGAATTGCGCCTGAACTGTATCTCAAACGGCTTGTGGTTGGTGGCTTTGAACGTGTTTATGAGATAAACCGTAATTTCAGAAACGAGGGCCTTTCAACTCGCCATAATCCTGAATTCACGATGCTTGAGTTCTATCAGGCCTATGCCGACTTTAATGATTTGATGGATCTTACTGAAGATATGCTGCGCAAAATGACCACTGAGGTTTTGGGATCTACCAAAGTAGTGAATACAGTAAAAGATACTGATGGTGAAATTCAAAGTGAAACTCATTATGATTTTGCAGAGCCTTTTACCCGACTATCAGTGTTTGATTCGATTCTTCAATACAACCCTTCTATTAATGCAGATCAACTGAGTGATGAAGTTGAAGCCCGTAAAATTGCCAGTGACTTGCATATCCCTCTCAAAGATATCTGGGGTTTGGGAAAGGTTCAGATCGAAATATTTGAAAAAACAGTTGAACATCTTTTGGAGCAACCAACATTTATCACCATGTATCCCGCTGAGGTGTCCCCCTTAGCTCGGCGTAATGATGAAGATTCTTTTGTGACTGATCGATTTGAGTTTTTCGTGGGGGGCAGGGAGATTGCTAATGGTTTTTCTGAGCTAAATGACCCAGAGGATCAAGAAGCACGCTTTAAGCAACAAGTTGCCGAGAAAGATGCGGGTGATGTTGAGGCTATGCACTTTGATGCAGACTATATCCGAGCTCTTGAGCACGGCATGCCTCCAACCGCTGGCGAGGGTATTGGTATTGATCGGCTAGTTATGTTGCTCACGGATTCTCCGTCTATTAGAGACGTTTTGTTGTTCCCTCACATGCGGCCTGAATAGCCTATAGTATTTTAGTTGAGGTTGTAGCTTGATCGAAGTTTGACAGTAACAGTGTTTTGACTGGCGTTAGCCTGTTGGTGTGAATGTTGATTTAAATCAATATCATTTTTTGTTGTTAGGGTTATCCTGAGCTTTTGTAGAAAGTGAACTGTTTTTGATGACTTTAGCTTCAACGTCCACGAATTTATCCGATCAGCTTCTTGCGTTGGCATCGAAGTACAGAGGGGAAGGGCCACGGTATACGTCCTACCCAACATCACCTCATATGCGCGAAGATTTTTCTTTTGAGACACTTGAGAAGGCGGTCAAGATATTGCCTGTGGAACAGCATAACCAACCATTATCGGTTTATACGCACATCCCGTTTTGCGAATCCATTTGCTACTACTGTGCGTGCAATAAGGTAGTAACAGGAAAAAAAAGATTTGCCACACGTTATCTCTCAGCTTTATCCAAGGAGTTAGATATATACCAAACTTGGGATTTGAATAAACGGCCGGTCACTCAACTGCATTGGGGTGGCGGAACACCAACTTATTTATCTGCTTCTGAGTTAACGGAGTTGATGCATCTTTTGGCACAACACTATGTTTTAGTACGTGATCCAGACAGAGAATACTCCATAGAAATAGACCCACGGACAGTAAATGGAAGAATCATAGCTTTACTTAAAGGGTTAGGGTTTAACCGTTTGAGTCTAGGAATTCAGGATTTTGATCCCACGGTCCAAAAAGCGATCAATCGAGTCCAACCTTATGAGCGCGTGCAGGAGTTAGTCAAAGAAGCAAGAGCACATGATTTCGCGTCTCTATCTTTTGACCTAATTTATGGCCTACCACACCAAAATGTTAAGAGTTTTACTAAAACTCTCGAGCAGGTAGTTTCGCTATCGCCAGACAGAATAGCGTGCTATAACTATGCTCACCTTCCTCATCGATTTTTAGCACAACGAACGATTGATCGACTAACGCTGCCAAATGCAGAGCAAAGGCTAAAGTTACAGCAGCACATTGATGCTATTTTAAGAGGTTCTGGCTACGAACTAGTTGGCCTTGATCATTACGTAAAAAAACATGACCCTTTAGCTAC
>ENA-UZXC01017072-UZXC01017072.1-metagenome-genome-assembly--contig:-Day-2-25m-contig-17072_pt1 | contig 11563 bp, 12 predicted proteins | sample MGYA00260340_ERZ794900 | MGnify/ENA metagenome assembly ERZ794900 | reverse complement strand
TTATATTCACCTTCTGGTTCCCCCTGGATTGCCCAAAGCATAAAATCTGGATTACCAAACATTAAATCTGTTTGGACAAAACCATTTGCTTCATCACCGCGAATCGGAGTTTTAAAATGAACTGATGATCCCGTTTTTGCAACCCACTGGCGCAACTTTTGCTTTGCTTCTTTTGCGCTTGAATTTGCTAAATTAAGTTCTGGATGGTTTTTATCTAACCATATTTTTAATTTATTAACCAAATCATCTTTTGTGACTTTATTTTTATCAATCGCAATATCTAAATCACCAGAAGTTTCTTTCTTACCAGTTGTGCCTAACTTAAAATCGACAAGATCAATTCCTAAAATATCTTCTAACCATTCAAGGGTGGGATCAACATCTTCACGTTTAATTCGAATTGTTTCAGAACCGCCTTCGGCAGCTTTAAAAACATTACCGCCTTCATTTAAAAACTTACTCATTTGTGTCTCCGCTAACTAATTTGTATGCAATATTTCTTCGTTTTAAAGAGAAAGGTCCAGGTTGTTGCAGTGTGAATGGAATTTGTTTAGTACCATTAGATTTGTTATAATTAGTATTTACTGCATTATATCTGCTAATTATTGGACCATTTGGGGCTCCTTCTGGATTAATATTAAATTTTGAGCCCTTGTCGCTGACAGTGTTCCCGGCATCACCCCCGCCCGCAATTTGGGGAGCAGAACTTTTATAAGGGTGATCGGTTGGTAAAAGGTCAGTAATTGCCCATTTGTGAGCTAAATAACCTTCTACTGTATTTCTAAAACCATCAGCACCTGTACCAGAATCAGCAACAGAATAAACAAGTAATTCATGCAACACATAATCTGAGGCATCAGGAGAATAATTACTGGAACCCAGTTTGAAGCCTGATTCGGCAGCACTAACGTTTGTTAATAACGAAACTCCAGTAGAAATTATTTGTTCAGTGTTTAAAAACAGTGTTTGATTATTACTAATGCTTGATGAGTTTTGAGCAGTAATTATTACTTTATTTGGGGGGTCAGAAATTAAATCAGTTGAAGCTGCGGAGTGGTCACTAAAAGTGAAACTTAGAACTGGACTATCTCTATTAGAATTAGTGTCAACAAATACCGAAAACCCATATTTACTTTGAAAATTGCCAAAACCCCAAACACCTTTAAAAGTTGCGCCTCTGGTGTCAACAAAAATGTTTGACATAACCGAAAAAACTAGTCTATCATCATTGTTTCTAATTGTCGTAATAGATGCATCACTTGATTCCATTACGGTATTAGACCAACTGCTTGCTAAATTACCAAATTTAAAACCGTTTTTACCAGATAAAGAACCAGTTCTAAGTGTTGGATAACCAGTGCCCGCCCTTGTTAAGTTAAATCCTGTTGTACCCAAATTGTTTATTTGGCTAATATTATTAGCCGTTCCATAAACGTCATCTGTTGTTGTACTGCTTTCTGCCACATAACCATTAGTATTCTCAGCATCAATCCATAATTGTAAACTGCCACTATTCGCTGCTTGAGTGTTATTTGGGGTCCAATTTGCCATTATTTGCCCTCTTTTGTAAATCCTTTTAGTAATTTTTCGTATCTTTCATTTAGAATTTTATTACGATATTGTTGAATTGATTCTTTTATTGGTTTTAAGTCTTTTACAGCCTTACTGTCTAAAAACTCTAATGCTTTTTCACGTTTAGCTGAATCCTGATTTAATTCCTTAATATTACTTAAACCAATAAATAGATTGTCTTTATGCTCTCCTAACTCTGTTCCATATAACCAAATCTGTGGATAATCTTTAAGATTGTCGCCCACGTTATTGAACTTCGCTTTTTCTAATTTTTTTAAACCCCCTGCCTTTAACTTTATTACCAAACTTTTATAGACTTTGTAAAGCTTATCACCTACATCTTTATCTAATTGTCGCAGATAATCAAGATGATCTGGCAATTGGTCATGCGTACTTTTTGGTTTGGCTATCCTTTTTTCCAAATAATCTTTTATGAATCCTTCAACATCGGAACCATCTCTAATGCCTGCACCAACGCCTTTACCGGTTCCGGTGCCAGCGGTTGTTCCCGTCCCTTGATCTCCAAGCCCACCAGTTCCTCCAGCGGCTTGATTGGCAGCGTCGGTGGCAGCAGCGTCAGTTGTCTTTCCAAGTTTTGTATTGTTTTTTGTTGCTTTTTTCTTTTGTCCGCGGCTGGGTTTTTGACCTCGTTTTACCGCTTTTGTGGCTTTTCCCTTCGCGGCGGCTGTTGCTTCCTTGCCTGTTTTTTCTAATTTACCTTTGGCATTTTTAGCCGCCCGACCTTTACCTTCTTTGCCCTTTGCATTGTTGTAAGCTTTGTCAAATTCTGTCAGAATAGCTGTTATTCTCTCAACATATTTTATAAGAGGGGGATTATCTGTATTTTCAACAGCCGCATTTGCCGCAGTCGCGGCTGCCGGTATATCAACAGGTTCAAGTTGCTCGGGGTCCAGCGCCGCACCTTCGATGTACTCTAAAGCCGGTTTAAGTTCTTTCGCTGCCTCATTTGCAGCCTCTATGCTTTTCTCAACTTTCTGTTCATCTTTGCCCGAAATACCAGATCCACCAGCCATTGAAACAGGCTTTAAAACTCTAAGCCAAATAAACATAGAAGAAGCCATAAGTCCAGACATCACTGGTCCAACAACACCTGATGTTTTCTCAACAGCACGGATTACTTTTTGACTATTAAAAAAGAACTTTACAACCGAATTAACAAGCCTTCCATCAATTATGTAAGTTCCTGTGACAAAACCTTTTCCTAAAAAGTTTGTGTTTATAATTCTCGCAAAAGCTGCCAAAAAAGACCGTGCCCGTATAGGATCTGAACCAATTGCGTCTGCTATTTTGGCAGAAACTCTGAGTTTGGCGGTTTTTGCCCCTCCAAATAATGGAATTACAAAAGAATCAATTTCACTGACGACTTTTTGTAAGAATTCTTGTCCAAACTTGCTTGAAACATTGGGATTTAAAAATTCATTTATAAACTTAATTATGTGTTTATCATATATTGCCGCAATAAAATCATCACCCCTCTTGATAAATTCAAAAAGCTCTTGAAGATTTTCTGCTGCCAGTCCTTCAGTTTTAGTGACCAATTTTCCAGCACTATTAACTAAATATTTGCCATCTGCCATTTCTTTTGCAAGTTTAAGGGCTTCTTCGGCTTCTTTAGCTGCTACTTTTAAAGCATTTAAAAGTTCTGGTGAGTTTCCAATAAGTTTTCTGGCAATTGCCTCTAATGTTTTTCCTTTTGGCAAAGCAGATTCTACAATTTCTTTAGCTACACTTTCAAACTCCTCAAAGCCCTTGTTCCAGGGAAATTTCTCTAATTTTTGAATTGTATTGACACCAATTTTTGCCAATAAGTCATCCCACACACCAATACCAGCCTTATTCATTTCTTTTGCAATATTTATAACATTTATAGTACCTTGTTTAGCGCCCTCAGCCGCTTTTATAATAGTATTAAGAACGTCGTAAAGTGCTTGCAACTGAGCAGTTCTCAAACCACTCACGTCATCAATTTTTGAAAAAATCCATGCAAGAATTTTTCTCTGATTTACGCTTAAACTTCTTAATACTTGAGCACCTTCTTCAGTTAAAAGCGGAACTTGTTCCGTCACGCCGCCGACAGTTTTTACTCTTGTCATGCCAGCAGCGCCTCGCGCTCCTTTAGTGGTGCTCAACGCAGCAGGGGTAGTTTTGACTTTAGTTGCTATCTTTTCACCGCCTTTTGTTACGGTAATCGTTTGTTGGGTTGCCCATTTTATAAGATCGTCAAATTTTTGTAAGTCTGCGACATTTATTATATCATCAATAAATCTTGCCGTTCTTGTTTTTATTATAATATCAACAGCTTTTTTTATATATTGTGCTAAAAACTTACCTGTGATCTGCGGCGAGAATTTAGAAGCGGTAGTTCCAATTCTTACTGCCATTGGACCCTTACCCAATATAAAATTAAATCTATCAATTCCGTTTAATGCGCGGACAGCAGAATTCATACCAACTACATCAACTTTTAGAATGTCTTTAAACTTGGATATGGCTTTGCCAGCATTAATTGTATTTTGTAATACACTCTCAAATCTTGCCAATATTACTTGATGTTTTGGACTTAGTTTATTCAAAACTCTACTGCCCAATTTCTGTGCCATTGTTGGAATTCTTATCAAAAGGGTTTTTGAAAATCTAATCGCAGTCACAGCGGTGACTTTGCCCTGTTTTAATGCCATCATAATTATTTTTAAAGGCTGTCCAACGAGCAGACCGCTTGCGAGAGACATACACATGTCTACAAAATAGAAGTCTTCTTTGAAGAACGTACCAATGAAAGGTATAGATATTTTGTCTTTCTTTCCTTCGAACTGTTTATATAATATGTATTTTCGTAAAGCTGAAATAAAGTCTGCTGGTGGGAATCCAATGCCCATTAGATCAGTCACAATTAAGGAGCTTTCCATATCTTCCCAACTTCCATCTATTCTCCAATTTTTAATGTATTCTGCATTCTTTTTAGCCTGCTCTTTAGTTATTTTTCCTTCTTTATATGCTTTATCTATTTCGCGTAACATCCTATTTTTTATTTGCGCTTCTGAAGAATCACCGGGTAAAAGAAAAGTGGCTAATAGAACCAGACCGACTGCGGCTAATGGTGCAATTTCATCTAATTGCTCAACTGTCTCGTTGATGTTCTTTATACCATCCTCAAACTCTCTAACCAAATATCCTGCCTCATTTGCTTCAAGTTCAAGAGTCTTAAGATCATCTGAATCTTCACCATAAGTCTTATCTAAACGCCCATCACAGTTTTGCTTGTGGTGCATTAGCTCATGAGCAATAGATCTTAGAATATCCTTTGGGTGTCTATTTGTGGCGTAAACATACACAGAATTAGAAGATGGGTTATACATGGCAGTTTTGCCAAGTGGGTCTGTTGCATTTGATTTATCATCAACAAAGTAAACTGAATAAGGTTTATTAACTTCTAACTTTTTATTTGCAAAATCTAAAAATTCTTCAAGGAGTTTTCTGTTTAAAGTTTTTTTTGCTAAATTTTTAATTTTGTACATATTTTTTCCTTTAAGTATATAGTCTTAGGTTACACTATCTATATCTTGAATTGTTTGTTTGTATTTTTGAACTTTAGTCCTTATTTGTTTAATTTTATTAATTAAATCAACAGGAAATCTCATAGTATTATTATCTATAATTTGACTTTTTGAAAGCCCGGTGCCAGATGTTTGATGTTTTTTTGCCGGGAGAAGCACAACTTTTCCATTTTTATCGAGATCTTTTTCTTTAACTTTTATTCTTTTCCCGTTGACCGTTTTTGTGACAATTCTTGTCTTTGGATAGCGCTTAGATAAACCAACTATGGCTGGTCCACCATTAAATTCTACACCATTGCATTTTTTGAGAGATTTTTTGAGAGATCCTTTGCCTTCCTCGCACATATTAAACCAAAACCAAGCTCTTTTTGGACGGCTGTCTATGTGAACTCTATCAGCCCAGTTCATTTTTTGATCGTTATATTTTCCTGCATATGCTCCAAGTGATACATCGGGTATGAGCCCTTCAGCCATAAGAGATATTAAATAAGCATAAGTATCTGTATCGTCAATCATTTCTCCATTTATAATAAAATTAAAATCAACCGCTTTTCCTTTACCATGAATTCCTTCGTCTCTCTTCAAGGAAGATACTTTAAAAGATACCTTTTTATAATTTTCAATAACTCCAATAATTTTTGCAGAGTCTTTTAAGATCTTTTTTGTTGATCTGTGTAGCCCGTTAAGAGGTCTTAAATTGACAGCAATATCTTTAGTACTAAGACTATATTTTGAAACTTTAGGTTTTACTTTCTTAAGTGGTTCAGACTTTGTTTCAGGCTTTTCTTCTTTACGGGACTTGGGAACTTCTTCAGGTCTTCTCTCTTTAGATGTCTCAGGTTTTCTCTCTTTAGGTATTACAGGGGCCTTGGGCTCTGTTTCAGACTGTTTTTTCAATCTAGGCTTTGCTTTAGGTTCGGGAGATGCAGGTAGCGGAGGGGCAGATGGAATGTCCTTAACATTCCCCTGACCAAGTTCTGATAACAAAATAGAGTTTAAAACTTGAGAGTTTATAATAGCCTCACCCGAATAATAAACACATCGAGAAATTGGGTCAATACGGCCTGCGTTTTTATACTTTTTAGCAATTTCTGTAGTAATAGCTTCTACAGAATCTTTTAATTTTAAATTATATTTTTCACCTTCTCTTTTAATTTCATAAGTGTGTTTATTAAGACATTTAAACTGACCAAAAGCTCGCTTGTTCAAAGTCAAATTAAAAGGTTTGCCACTATCTATTTCTGCTTTAATGTTCTCTGCCGCCTTCTCAACTTTACCAGTATATTCTTTTAATAGGGATTCGGCAATACCAGGAGGCGCACTCTTTGGTAATCTTCTTGGGGGGTCCATCGTATAAGGCGCACCAAGTTTGCTTAGTTTTTTACGACTAACTGATTTTGGATATCCAGTATTTTTAGCAGCATATTTTCTTTTAAAAGCTCTTTTTCCGCTGACATATCCCATAAGCTCACGATAGTTTTTGTTATCTAACTTGCGCCTCTTTTTCCACCACTCTGTACCTTCATCTAACGAGTGTTCTGCATCCGATGCGTGGTTCATAAGGGTGTAAAGAGTATTTAGTTCACCGCGCCTTCTGAGCAGTTTAAACGCCAAGTTTTCTGTAGAATACTCACCCCCGTCTTCCAAGCCCGATTCTCTCATTTTTTTAATCTTATCTTTAAGGGATTCGATTTTTTCTAAAGAAACCTCATTTTTGACAACAAGCATATTAATTTGCTTTGAAATTTTGTCCGCTTTATTTTTTATTTTGTTTAAATTTAATTCTGCTGATAGTTTTGTATTTTTAACCGGCTTAACCAACCATTTGTCGTTTTTTATACTATAAACACCGGTTGAGTGGTGGTCTGACTTTGTATCTGTAATATATAACTCTACTTCATAACCAAAAATGGTAATATTGTGTTGATTGTTCCAGTTTATTGCTTTTGCGATTAGCAATTCACGCATAAAATCAGGGTCATTACCCAATTCTGAGAAGTCAAAAAGTAAATGAATGTCAACATCGCTAAATTTATTGTAATTATAGTTAGCTAAACTACCAGTGAACTCAATTTCATCAATATTATCAATTGAGAGCCTTAAATTTGTTGAAATCAGATAGTTTTTAATAATAGTAAGAACAACTTTTCTAACTTTAGGATTTAATTCTTTATTTTGCCAAAAATCTTTATTTAAAGTAGGTTTTTGGGTAAAATCTAATTCATTTTTTGCTATTTTTAATTTCATTACATTATATTCCGTAAAGCTATTTTTATAATGTCGTGAGTTCCTTTAATCATGTCATAATCGCCTATTTCGTCGGCTCTAATCCACTTAAATTCTTCGTGTTCATCTAATACACTCATCATATTTGGTTGTTTGTCTGTTCTAACATAAAAAAAATGATAATTTTTATTACCTTCGCGCCTATTCAGTAAATAGTGTAACGTAGAGGGCTTTAATTGTATTCCAGTTTCCTCTTCGACCTCTCTAACAACGTTTTGGAGGGGGGTTTCACCTTTAAGGGCACCTCCACCGACTAAACACCATTTGTTAGGAAATTCTTCTTTTCTAAGAGTTCTGGGTCTTTTAAGTATTAGAACCCTATCATATGGACAAATGACTACTGCCATAGATGCTTGATTTGGATTCTCGTTTTCGTGTTTTATTTTAGTTATTTTAGACATTTTATCACAACCTAAGTAAATAGTTTACTGTTTAATGGTTTTTACCATAGATTTTATTTGTTTTAAGGTTGAGATTATAACGACATGATGAAAATCTTTCATTACTGCACTTACAACTCCAATAACTCTACCATTTTTATCCAAAACAGGAGAGCCAGAGGAACCGCCTGTTGCTGGAAGTGTAACGGCGCTTCTTCCGTGTGCCTGCCCAACGTAATACCCTTCAAATAATGGAACCAATCCTTTTTCAAAAACTCCCAGCGGCGCTGCAATATTATAAACCTTCTTTCCACGTTTAGGATTTTTTCTTGCAATCTTAAATGGTTTGCCTTTAAATCTTTTTGTTGAAACAACACAAAGATCAGCGGCAGGGTCTATTTGTTCTATAGAATATGTATGTTTTTTAAGGTCTTCTGTCACTCCATAGAATATTTCCTGTGCCTCAAACCCTGGTAAATAAATTAATCTTCCATAATCAGTTACACAGACATGGGCAGATGTCATAATATAAGAGCGATCCTTTCTATGTCCAATTAAAAATGAAGAAGCACTTGAATTCATTTTTCTTGTAATACATTGTTTAGGGTTTTTTGGATTACATGCCTTTACTTTTACAATTTTTTCAATTTTTAAGAAAGTTCCGCTAAAAAAAACAGATTTTGAATTCATGGAACCTAATGAACAACTATTTAAGAATAGTAAAATTAACACAGAAATAATTTTCTTCATATTATAAATACCTGGGAGGGATAAGTTTTGAAAAACTTTTTAGTTATTTTTTCTTTAAGCATTATATCTTTATCTGCACTTGGCTCAAGTGCGTTTTCTACAAAAGATGGTAAAAGAAAAAAGAAATTTATGCAGAAATTCGAATCAGCCTATAAATTCAACACAAAAACACAGAATAAAACTCAAATTGATCAAAAATTTTTAAAATTGTTTAAAAAAGTTTCTAAGAAATAGTATAATTTACTGTATGGAACTAATAAACATCTTAAAAATCCTTACAATAGCAGCTTCTTGTAGAAACAGAGCAAAAATGTTGTTAATCGAAAATCAGTATTTAGATGATCATATCTTTGATGCACTTGTGGCTTATACAGGTAGTATAATTGAAACAATAAATTTGTTATCAGAGATTGTAGAGTTCCATTATGAGAATTTAAACACTGTAGAATGTCTTGAAATTATGAAAAAGGCTAAAAATAAAATTGAGCACAGCGCCATTATTGAAAATGAACTGTCAAAATATATTAGTTTGACAGTTCATTAACAAAATTTTACTTTAATATTGATTCTTTAGCAGTCAAAATCAATCTTGGGGTAAAAGATTTTTTTAATTTTAATAGTTTTTCAAATTTTGCACGAGTTCTTGATTCCATATAGATTGTTGATGGCTTTTTTATTTTGCCATCAATAAGTTGATCACTAAAATCATAAAACTTTGTCTTAGGTTTTCCAAATACGGGCATTGAAATCATCAAAGCTATAAAGAATGGTAATAATTTTTTCATTTTTTCTTTTTGCTCTTTTTTTCACCAATTATTGATGTATCTTTGCCCTTTATTGTTTTAATTTGGTCCAATAAATTTTGCAACTGTTCGGGAGTAACAGTAGATAAATTCAAAGCAGATAATTCTGATTGAATTTCTGCTTTAAGGTTGTCTCTTTTAATATTTATTTGTTCGGGGCTTTCAACCGGTTTAATTTCTTCCTGTTCTTTAATGATAAATCGAATTTTCATAATAAACTCTCCATAACTAAAAATAAATAGTTAAGAGTAACATTAAAATATGTTATTATCAAGACATGAGTAACAACTTGACAAGAAAAGTTAATAGAAAAAAACAGCTTAAAGAAGAAAAAGATACTAATAAGGAAATCCAAAACAAATTAAGCGGTATCTTCTTGCCTGATAACTGTTCACTATGTAACCATGATTTTGATAAGCGCAGTAGAGAGATGGCAAAGAGTTGGATGGTTGTCGCAGATGGCGACACAAAAGCTCTTGTCTGTCCAAAGTGTTGGGAAAAAAATAAGAATTTATAAACTATTTACTTTAAATAAGAATGTTCGAAGAGAACATATCAAAATCAAGGTTCTTAACAATGAAAGATATTATTAAAGAGTGGCGCGAGTATTTAACTGAGAAAAAGAAGCCTGCAAAAAATTTAATTTCTCCTGGGTATGTGGAATATGAAGTTGAAAAGGGTGATCCGACCACAATTAAAGATTTAATTGACAAATTTAACTTACCATACGATACAACAACCCCACAAGGAAAATGGAATTACAACAATCTCCAAATGGAAATTGCTATGGAGTACGGTCGCGGCACACGCATGGCGGCACGACCTACGCCGATGCCGGGTCAGGAAGAGGCTCCTGAATTTGACAGGGGCACGGATATTAAAGAATTGGCAATACCTGTAGGAACTAAAGTTATCATTCCGTTTACATCCAATCTTAAAAGAAGTACTCCAGCAGATAAATTAAATCAAAAAATAAATGATAAAAACTTTAAGCCAGTTAAAGACGTGGAATCCTTTATTGATAATCTTGCCAAACAAGCCAAAAAGATTCCATTTGGTTTTAAACACCCAAGTCAGCCCGAACTGTCAAGGGCTACAAATAAAAGAGGCACTTCCCCCAAACTTGTTAAACTTAGATATGCTCAAATAGATGAAGTTCTTGCTTGGTTAATTAATAACATGAGGTTTCACGCTTCTTTGGTGGGCATAATTGATGATGACTCTACATATTTTATGCCTTCTGGACCTAGCTCTGGCTTTAGAACTGATAATATCCAAAAGAAAAAATTTATAAACAAGTTTAATAAATTAAATAATAAATTACAGAAAGGTGTAGCAAAAAATGGTGAAGCGTCCGTATCCTTTAATGCTTATAAATTAATAATAAAAAAAGATGGAACATTTCTTCTAGGTGGTGGAAATGGAAAAGTAGTTACAAACTTGGCCTATGCTATTCATCGCGTTGCTAGAAAAGAGATCGCAAGACCAAAAGAAAGAATAACTCTTAAGGCATTTAATGGTCAGACCTTCAAAATTGGTGCCGGTGACCCAAAGCATGGTACTGGAAGAACAGTTGATTTTGTATTACAGGGTGATGAAGGTAGCTTAGACGCGAAGAACAACGCCGCAGCTAGAAGTTCAAATACCGGATTATTTTTAAAATATTATGGACCTATGTACGGCTTGGTCCCTTATGATGAAGGGGGCGGCGAGTCGTGGCACTGGGAGTTAAATAAGGCAAATAGAGATTTCTTTGCTAAAATGATGGCAAATAAACAGTCTCCACTTAAAAATGCAATAGAAAATATGTCGAAGTTTGATAAAAAGACCAATGCATAATGTCAAAAACAACATTAATTATATATGGTTCTCTCATGCTATTGCTGGGTCAGGTGTTCGCTTGGTTTCTAAATAATTCCCAATTTGCCTGGGAATGGTGGAAAGATAAGCCCTTATTAACAATAGCAATTTATTCTTTTCCAGTATCATTTTCATTCTGGTGGGGTGCTAAGTTATCATATGAAGGTTTAGGCACCGCTTGGTCTTCAAGATTATTAGGGTTTGGCCTTTCGTATATTAGCTTTCCTATTTTAACTTGGTTGTTGTTGGGGGAATCGGCTTTTACACCAAAAAACATTATGAGTTCTTTATTGGCACTTACGCTTGTTGGCATTCAAATTTTTTGGAAATAAAAAAA
>ENA-UZXC01020436-UZXC01020436.1-metagenome-genome-assembly--contig:-Day-2-25m-contig-20436_pt1 | contig 11578 bp, 8 predicted proteins | sample MGYA00260340_ERZ794900 | MGnify/ENA metagenome assembly ERZ794900 | reverse complement strand
GCAACAAATCGCTTTGATACCCGCTTAGACGCCCACTATTTACTCGCGTATAGCACCAACAACGCTACAGCGTTCAATTCAGTGAGTGCCGATAGCATGATGTGTTCTAAAAATCAAGTTAGTAGGCTCGCAAAAGAGCCCATCTATTTCACGTTTGCACACAAACAAAACAACAAAAGCTTTACATTTTCTTTAGAAGCATCTAGCTCCCTTTACGTTGCCGTTTTAGAAGACACCTATACCGGTGAGTTCACAGATTTGCTTGCTACAGATTATACTTTTAGCAGCACCGATGCCGCAGATGCGCAACGCTTTAAAATGCACTTTACACAAGGTAGCGCAAACAGGGCTTCTGCTCAGTACACGAGAGAGTTAATGGTTTGGACAAAAGACAACCAGCTTATGTATGAAGGTCTTGATAATCTAGAAGGCGCAACTGTTTCTGTTTTCGCTATCAGCGGAAAACTTATAACGTCTGGCGACATGGATAGCCCTTTGTTTCTTGAGAGTACAGGTATCTTTGTTATTCAGGTAAGAGCTAGAAACGGTGAAACCTTTAATGCTAAGTTGATAAAAAATTAATCGAGAGTTTATCTATACGAGGCCTCAACGTTGGGGCCTTTTTTTATGTTCCAAATCAAAAGTTTATTGCCTGTTGCTGAAGATAATATAGATATTTGCATTTCAAATAAACCCTTTCTAAAATGTTCAATAACCTCCCTCCTTGCCCAGAGTGCAAATCAGAATATGCCTATGAAATGGGCGCCCTTTTAAGCTGTCCAGAATGCGGTCATGAATGGAACGCGGGTGAAGTTGAAGAGGTGGAAAATTCTGGTTTTTTGGTTAAAGACGCCAATGGCAACCTTTTAGAAAATGGTGACACCGTAATCGTTCTAAAAAACCTTCCTGTAAAAGGCGCGTCAGGGCCAGTTAAGGCAGGCACAAAAGTTAAGAACATAAGGCTTGCAGATGGCGACCACAATATTGACTGCAAAATAAGTGGGTTTGGCGCTATGGCTTTAAAAAGCGAATTTGTAAGAAAGGCTTAACGAAACGGAACAAGCTTGTTCATGTAAAAGAAAAAACGGCCTCAAAATTCAAGGCCGCATAATTAATACTAAAGATTGCGTTTAAGCCTCCGTCGGGGCTGCAACAATTCTCAACTCTACACGTCTGTTTTTCTGTCTTCTTTCTTCTGTTTCGTGAGTCTCTATTGGCACAGAGCGTCATTTAGAATCTACTTCAATTTGAGTTTCTGGAACATTTCTGCCAATTAAACTTCTTTTAAAAGTGTTTGTGTTTTAACTTTAAGCCATGGGGCTTTGTTTACTTGTCGTAATTTGGGCTATGTCGCCAGCAACTTCTATACCTGCACGCCTCCCAACATCTTTAAATTATAGTTTCACCTTGTTTTATATCTAAAAATTCGATGTGAAGCTCTGAGGTCCTGCTTGTTTTTATACGACCATCCATGAAGCCGTTTATTGGCGAGGCATGATTTTCGGAATTAAACAGAGCTCTTGTTTTTCTTTTAATCATATTTCCTCACCATTTTAGGCTTTCGTTGTTATGAAGCCTAGGCAATTATGCTTAAAAAAACCTCTCCCGTGCAAACGTGAGAGGTTTAACAAATAGCCTTTTCTCGATCGCTCTTTATTTCGTCATAGCTGCTTCCACATCCTCTATTTCTATCGGGATGTGTTTTGTCAAGTTGATTAAGCCGTTTTCTGTTACAACTAAATCGTCTTCTAAACGGATGCCTAGGTTTTCTTCAGGAATATAAATTCCTGGCTCGCATGTAAATACCATACCTGCTTCAATCTTACCGGTCCAAAGACCAACATCGTGCACGTCTAGTCCAATGTAATGGCTTGTGCCGTGCATAAAGTATTTCTTATATGCTGGCCAAGAGGGATCTTCGTTCTCTACTTCTTCTTGGGTAATTAACTTCAAACCAATCAGTTCTGCTTCCATTAATTTCCCAACAGCTTTATGGTAATCTATTAAGTTGTTTCCTGGAACCAATAATTTTTCGGCACCTTTTTTAACACGTAAAACAGCACTGTAAACTTCTTTTTGGCGGTCTGTAAATTTCCCGTTTACTGGAAAACAACGCGTAACATCACAGGCATAATTGCCATATTCACAACCGACATCAAAAAGAATAAGATCACCATCTTTACATTCATCGTTGTTTTCAATGTAGTGCAACACACAAGCATTGTACCCCGAACCGATAATCGGTGTGTAAGCAAATCCACGAGAGCGGTTCATCAACCATTCGTGCATGAATTCAGCTTCCAGCTCATATTCCATTACACCCGGTCTGATGTATTTTAAAATCCGGTCGTAACCTTTTGTTGTAATGTCCGCAGCAATTTGCATAACAGCCACTTCTTCTTCTGATTTAATCGCTCTAATTTGATGCATGATTGGAGCTGATCTTTGGTACGTATGAATTGGATAATTTTCTTTACACCATTTTACAAAACGTGCTTCGCGTGTTTCGGTCTCCACGTTCGCACGCAAATGTTCGTTTGTGTTTAAGTAAACATTCTCAGTATGGCTCATCACCTCGGTGAAAACACGTTCAAAATCCGTTAGCCAAAACACGTTTTTAATTCCCGAAACATTATACGCCTGCTCTTTGTTTAGCTTGGCGCCCTCCCAGACAGCTATGTGGTCATTCGTTTCTTTTAAAAACAACATCTCTTTGTGTTCCTTTTTGTGGGCGTCAGGAAAAATCACTACAATGCTCTCCTCTTGGTCTACTCCAGAGAGGTGAAATATATCTGTTGCCTGCTTAAAAGGGAGTGTTCCATCCGCGCTAGTCGGATAAATATCGTTGGAATTAAAAACGGCTAATGACTTTGGCTTAAGGTGTTTAACAAAGCTGCGTCTATTGTCAACGAAAATTTTACTGTTAAGTTGCTGATATCTCATTCTGCTTATTTTGAATTATTCTAAATAACTAATCATGCGTTAATTTGCCTGATGAGGCCTATTTTTGCACGCGTAAAGATATCCATCTTAACAAAATAGATTTATAACATATGTCAACAATGTTAACCCGCACAACCATAGCTCGAAAGATAGCTATGGCCCTCTCAGCACTTTTCTTAATCGTGTTCTTACTGCAACATTTTTTAATAAATATGTTGTCCATAATTAGTCCCGATATGTTTAACAGCGTTTCACATTTTATGGGCACTAATCCAGTGGTTCAGTTTGCATTGCAGCCTGTTTTAATGTTTGGAGTGACCTTTCATTTTATTATGGGGTTTGTTTTAGAGCTTAAAAACAGAGCCGCAAGACCTGTAAAATATGCTGTGAATAATGGTGCCGCAAATGCAAGTTGGGTCTCGAGAAACATGATTTACACAGGTTTGTTTATTCTAGGCTTCCTTGCTTTCCATTTATGGGATTTTTGGTTTCCAGAAATGATTTACAAATACATTGAAATGAATCCTGAAGACCCAACACGTTATTATGACGAGGTGGTTCATATGTTTCAAGACCCGGTGAGAGTTGTTGTTTACTGTTTCTCATTTGTGTTCTTAGCTTTACACTTGTTGCACGGATTTCAATCTGCTTTTCAGTCGCTTGGAGCAAGACACCCAAAATATACACCCGCGATAGAAATCGTTGGAAAATATTATGCATACCTAGTTCCTGCTGGATTCATTTTTATTGCATTGTTTCACTTTGCTTCTCAACACTAACAGAAAAACTCCATTTAGATATGTCAAAATTAGATGCTAAAATCCCAGAAGGGCCGATAGATAAAAAATGGACCAATCATAAAAACAACATTAAGTTGGTTGCTCCCGCGAACAAGCGTCTTATAGATGTAATTGTTGTTGGTACAGGGCTTGCTGGCGGCTCAGCTGCTGCTTCACTTGCTGAAATGGGTTACAACGTAAAAGCGTTTTGTTTTCAAGATTCTCCTAGACGCGCGCACTCTATTGCCGCTCAAGGTGGAATTAACGCAGCAAAGAATTACCAAAACGACGGCGATTCTACCTATAGACTGTTCTACGACACTGTAAAAGGTGGTGACTACCGTTCGCGCGAAGCAAATGTCTACCGCCTAGCTGAGGTATCTGCAAATATTATTGACCAATGTGTGGCGCAAGGCGTTCCTTTCGCCCGTGAATACGGCGGATTGTTAGACAACCGTTCTTTTGGTGGTGTTCAAGTTTCAAGAACTTTTTATGCTAAAGGGCAAACAGGTCAGCAGCTTTTGTTGGGCGCTTACTCTGCCATGAGTCGCCAAATTGGGAAAGGAAAAATTAAAATGTACAACCGTCACGAAATGATGGATGTTGTTTTAGTAGATGGTAAAGCGCGCGGAATTATTGCGCGTAACTTAATTTCTGGTGAAATCGAAAGACACAGTGCACATGCTGTTATCATTGCATCTGGTGGTTATGGAAACGTGTTTTTCCTGTCTACAAATGCAATGGGGTCTAACACCTCTGCTGCTTGGAAAATCCACAAAAAGGGCGCGTATTTCGCTAACCCTTGTTTTACCCAAATTCACCCAACATGTATTCCTGTTTCTGGAGAACACCAGTCTAAGCTTACGTTGATGTCTGAGTCTTTGAGAAATGACGGAAGGATTTGGGTTCCTAAAGATTTGGAAGCCGCTAAAGCTATCCGAGAGGGAAAGTTGAAGCCGACTGAATTAAAGGAAGAAGAAAGAGATTATTACTTAGAGAGAAGATATCCAGCGTTTGGAAACTTAGTTCCTCGTGACGTGGCTTCACGCGCAGCGAAAGAACGTTGTGATGAAGGTTATGGCGTAAATGCTACTGGCGAAGCCGTTTATTTAGATTTTGCCGCGGCTATTGAGCGTTACGGAAAAGAAGAAGCTTTGGTTCATGGCCACGATGCAAACAACCATCAAAAAGTGGTTGAGCTTGGAACAGCTGTTATAAAAGCCAAGTACGGTAACCTTTTCCAGATGTACGAAAAAATTGTAGATCAAGATCCGTATACAACACCTATGATGATTTACCCGGCTGTGCATTACACAATGGGTGGCGTTTGGGTTGATTACAACTTAATGACAACCATTCCGGGATGTTACGCTGCTGGAGAAGCAAATTTCTCTGACCACGGAGCCAACAGGCTTGGCGCTTCTGCTTTGATGCAAGGTTTGGGCGATGGTTATTTTGTGTTGCCATATACCATTGGTGATTATTTAGCGGATGATATTAGAACAGGCCCTATCTCAACGGATTCCCCTGAATTTGAAGAAGCGGAAAATGACGTTAAGAAACAGCTTGAGTTTTTCGTAAACAACAATGGAACCAAGTCTGTTGATTATTTCCACAAACGTTTAGGAAAGGTTATGTGGAATAACGTAGGTATGTCTAGAAATGAAAAAGGGTTGAAAGAGGCTGTTTCCGAAATTCGTGCGATCAGAGACGCGTTTTGGAAAGAGGTGCGCGTCCCGGGAGAAGTAAATGAGTTAAACCAAGAGCTTGAAAAAGCGAGCCGTGTTGCAGACTTCTTAGAGTTAGGAGAGCTTTTCGCGATGGATGCACTAAATAGAAACGAGTCTTGCGGCGGTCATTTTAGAGAAGAGTCTGTTGAAGTTGGTGGCGAGCAGGACGGTGAAGCTTTGCGCGATGATAAAAACTTCGCTTTTGTAAGTGCCTGGGAATACACAGGAAACATTGCAGAATCAAAGCTTCACAAAGAAGAGTTGAAGTACGAGAATATTGAATTGAAACAACGTTCATACAAATAAAGCATTTCGAGATATGAATTTGACATTAAAGGTTTGGAGACAAAAAAATGCTGACGCAAACGGAAGCATTGAAACTTATCCTATTAGCGGTGTATCGACAGATATGTCCTTTTTAGAAATGCTTGATGTTTTAAACGAGCAACTCATTAATACAGGCAAAGAACCTGTAGCGTTTGATCACGACTGCCGTGAAGGTATTTGTGGGTCTTGTTCGCTTTACATTAATGGACAAGCACATGGGCCGAGTAGAGAAATTACAACGTGCCAATTGCACATGCGTTCTTTTAATGATGGTGACACCATTACGATAGAGCCTTGGAGAGCCGCTGGTTTTCCTGTAGTTAAAGATTTGGTAACCGATCGAGGTTCTTTCGATAGAATCATGAACGCTGGTGGTTTTGTGTCTGTGAACACATCGGGAAACACCATAGATGCAAATGCTGTTCCTGTGCCTAAAGCAGATGCAGATGAGGCTTTTGATGCAGCTACATGTATTGGTTGTGGAGCATGTGTTGCAACGTGTAAAAATGCGTCTGCCATGCTTTTTGTTTCGGCAAAAGTTTCTCAACTTGCTCTCTTGCCACAAGGTAAAGTTGAAGCTGCTGACCGTGTAATGAACATGGTTCACCAAATGGACGAAGAAGGTTTTGGTAACTGTACGAATACTGGTGCTTGTGAGGTTGAGTGTCCTAAGGGGATTTCATTAGATAACATAGCAAGAATGAATAGAGAATACTTAAGTGCTAGTTTTACAAATAAATAAACGTTAAAGAATCAAAGAAAAACCTCACAAATTGTGAGGTTTTTTTGTTTTTGTATCCTTTGATTTTTTTGATGAGGACATTAACAATTATTTAGGCGCTTCTGTGGGGTTTGGATTTAGCCAAAACCTAGACGTATGGTCTTTGCGCCCTGAAATTGGATTTCAAACTCCGGAAAGAGACTCTTGTGGCGATGTCGTCTTTCTAAATTTTTGGGTTGCTTTTTTCTACAACTTTAACCGATGCGCGGGTTAATCCACCGGTTAGCGCATCAGCTTTTCGATCTTATCGTACTGCTTCTTAAAGAATTTATTGCGTTCTCTTTCAGAGCTGTTGGTTAAAAGAATGGACTTCTTCTTTTGTACCTGCATCCAGCTAGAGGTTTCTTCGCAAAACTGAGGGTTCGTGGTTGTTAGGTAGTTAACCGACTCGTGGATCACGAATACCTCTCTTAAGTTATCTGCTTCTGCAATAATTGTATTGTTTAAAAAGAAGATTTCGTTCAGGTAAACTTCATAGTTGTCGGTACTCTTTTCTGGTTTACGGCCATATCGAAACTTAAACCCGGCCTTGGTTTGATCTTCAACATGTTCTATCAATTGGTAGAGTTGTTCGAGGAGAAGCATGTAGTCTTCTTTCTTTAAGAAGAATCCTGAGTCTATTCCAAACTCAATTTGCTTTAATGTGCTTTCTAAAGTCCAGTCGTGCCAGATTTCTGTAGCTGGGGTTTTTATATAGGCGTCTAAAATTCTTTTGCCTTCTTTTTTTATAACTTCTCCATGCGTTTTCATTAGGTCGTCCAGCTTAAAATCCTTATCCACTAAAAGTGGATCATTCCAGACAGACTTGCGCCAAAAGTAGGTTTTAAACAGCATAACTTCCGGAAAGTTGAAATAGTGAAAAATCGGTACATCCCACGCTGCATACAACATGCGAGCATTTGGAGCTGTTGACAGTCGCTCCATGGTCTCTGCCATTTCCTTAAAGTACACATTGAAGTCAAGGTTTGATCGCCTAACCGATTTATAGTTGAAAAACATACCGTTGGTAACATCCAACAAAAGCTCATCTAAAGAAAGCTTATACTCAAGCGATAAAATCCTTAGTTCTTCAATATTCAGGAGTGTCTCCCCTCGGATTCTGCGATACGCACTGTCTTTTGAAGAGCGAAACAATTCAGAGACAACATCTACGAAGCTTTCGTCAGTATTCAACCTCGACTTTATTCTTTCAAATAGCAAATTCTGAATTTCCTTACTGTCTGATTGTGAGCTCATAAACTTCTAATTTGTTTAGGGTTTTCAACATCAAGTAAACTACGTATTTTTTTTCTGCTATTTCCTTTTGATAACACTGTCCTTTTCTCTTCAATTTGTCACAAAACAATCTCGCTTATTTTCTCTTGCTTAACAATTTGAGTTTTTTGCAAAACATTAAAACCGTGTGGGAAATTTTATTTTCAAGCCAATAGCACATCGTGCTGTTTTTATCCCCTTTTTATATTTTTTTATATGGCTTCAAAAAACACAATCCTTTCGCTGATTCTAGTATTAAGCACGTTCTTGTTTGCTGAAAACACACAAACTGTAAGCGGTGCCGTAATCGATAAAATTGCACGGTTCCCAATAATTTGGGGCGTTTTCTTTTTAGAATAACTTCTTGTAGCCATGGCAATAAGGTGTTCCACCTTTGTTGTCATAGTAATCTTGATGATAACGCTCCCCTTCCCAGAATGTGGTTGCTTTAATCACCTTTGTGTCTATATCAAACCCTTTGTCTTTTAGAAGCCCAATTAACATTGTGGCAGTTTCTTTTTGTTCTTCTGTGGTGTAAAATACAGCAGAGCGATATTGGGGTCCTATATCTGGCCCTTGTCCATTCGATTGAGTTGGATCGTGCGTTTCAAAAAACATTCGTGCTAATGTTTCATAACTCACTTTTGCGGGGTCGAAGACTACCTCAACAGCTTCGTAGTGCCCTGTTTTCTTACCACATACTTCTCGGTAGGTTGGATTGTCTAGATGGCCCCCTATATAGCCCACTGTGGTAGATTCAACACCTTCTATTTTTTGTAAATAAAATTCCGTTCCCCAAAAACAGCCTGAGGCAAAAATTGCACGTTCTGTTGTGTTAGTCATTGTTTCATTTGTTTTGTTTGTATTCGTTGCAAATCCGAAAGCGTAAATTAACAACGCTAGTATTAATTGTGTTTGTTTCATTTTCGGTGAATTTAAGTTGCGCTAATAGATGTAAATGTGGGCTTTCCCCTTACGCACAATTTAACCTTTTGCGTTTTATTAACATTATAAAAGGACCATACTCAAATCTAAACATAGGAAAATTGACTGTCGTTGCAGGTGGTTTAACAGTTTTACAACAGCAACAAGCTTAGACTGTTTCTAAACCCACTAATTTATTTTCAACCAAGTATTCGGCAATCTGAATCGCGTTGGTCGCGGCGCCTTTTCTCAAGTTGTCTGCCACTATCCATAGGTTGAAAGTATTGGCCTGAGTAAAATCTTTACGAATACGTCCTACAAAAACATCGTCTAAGCCTTCGCTATAAGCCGGCATTGGATAGCTGTTTACGGTTGGATTATCTTTTAATGTAATCCCTTCTGTTTCGTGCATCATCTTTTTTATTTCGCCAACACTGCATGGTTTTTTAAGTTGCACGTTTACACTTTCAGAATGACCTCCTTGCACAGGAACGCGCACTGCTGTTGCCACAACCTGCACAGAATCGTCACTTAATATTTTCTTTGTTTCATTGTGCAGTTTCATTTCCTCTTTTGTGTAATCGTTTTCCATGAATGCGTCACAATGCGGAAGGCAGTTCTTGTCAATAGTATATGGGTACGCCATCTCTCCTGAAGTGCCCTTTCTTTCATTTTCTAACTGTCTAACAGCTTTTACCCCTGTCCCAGAAATGGATTGATACGTAGAAACAACGGCACGTTTTACACCGTACTTTTTATGCAGGGGGTTAAGCGCCATAACCAACTGAATGGTTGAACAATTTGGGTTGGCAATGATTTTATCACTTTCTGAAAGTTCTGAAGCGTTTATCTCTGGAACAATCAATTTGTACGCTGGGTGCATTCGCCAGGCAGAAGAATTATCTATCACTGTCGTCCCTCCTTCAGCGAAATCTGGTGCCCACTTTAAAGAGGTGTCGGCTCCTGCAGAAAACAAAGCGATATCCGGAACCATTGAAACAGCGTCTCTCATACTCACAACTTTGATTGTCGTGTTTTTGTGTTTTACCTCTTTTCCCACAGATCGTTCCGAAGCAACTAAAATTAATTCCGAAACAGGAAAATTACGCTCCTCAATCAACTTCAACATCACCTGCCCAACCATTCCTGTGGCACCAACAACAGCAACTTTCATTTTTTGCTTATTTTTAAGGTTGCAAATGTACAATAACCGAAACGCCAGACCACTGTACAAATTGTTGCTGCTATGCCTTTGTACAATTTTGACCACTTTTGTTTTTTCTCAAACAGTTTGGTCAGAGTCATTTCTTGACTCAAATTTTACAACTACTCCCGTTTGGCAAGGTGATACCAGTAGTTTTGAAATAAGCGTTAATAAAGAGCTTCAGTTAGCAGCCTCTGCTGTGCCTAGTTCAAAGTTCGTGTACACAAATTCTACCGCTATTTGGGAAGCCTCCTGGGAGTTTCGTGTTAAGTACGGTTTCAACCCTTCCACAAACAATTATTCAAACATCTATTTTGCAGGTCACCCTGGATTACAAAATGGATATTATATAGCGCTCGGTGGCAACTCGCAAGATCGATTTTCATTGCGAAAAACAGAAAACAGTTCTTCAACAACACTTATTCAAAGTACTGCCGGTTGGCTAGATAATAGTAATGTTGATATTAAAATAAAAGTAACACGTGATCAAAGCGGACGCTTTACACTATTTGCAGACACTTCTGGAGCATACTCAATTATCGGCTCAACAACAGATTCATCTTTTTATACCTCTTCCGTTTTTGCGTGGGAGTGTGTTTACTCTTCAACACGCTCAGACAAATTTTTTTTAGATGACATCATCGTTTCGGGAAAAATATACCAAGATTCTATTCCACCAAAAATAACAGGTGTTCTATTTTTAGACTCCAACACTTTAGAGCTTGTTTTTTCTGAACCAATAGATACAATCTCTCTTTCTAGTCTAGCTGACTTCGTTCTTGCACCAAACGGCGTAACCCCTCTCAGTGTTTTTTCTTCTGGCTCCAAATCAATTGCTTTAAATTTTGCTTCCAGTTTCACAAATCGCACACACTACTTTCTTTGGGTGGAAGGAGTTCGAGACCTTTTTCTAAACCCTGTTCAAGACACAACAATTGATCTTTTCTACTTAAGCCCAACGTGGGGAGACGTCACTTTAAGCGAAATCATGTTCGACCCAAGCCCTCCTGTGCAATTGCCGAATCATGAATATTTAGAATTATTTAACGCTTCTTTGTACGACATTTCTCTAGAAGGTTGGTTTATAAGGGTTGGCAACAATTCTATTACTCTTCCAAAGTTTACCTTTCATTCTAATGACTATTTGTTAATCGCCGACTCTTCTGTGCTGAGCGCCTATAATATTGCTTCAGGTTTAGGTGTTGATTGGCCTTCTGGTTTTTTACCAAATATCGGAGCTGAAGTTTCTTTACATGGGCCGAACGGAACACTTGTCTATTTTGCTGAATACAGCACCACTTCTTTTACAAACCCAAACAAGTCAAAAGGTGGATGGAGCCTTGAAAACAATTCCGTAACGAGCTCTTGTATAAGTCAATTTCTGTGGGATGAAAGTGAAAATCAAAAAGGCGGGACCCCTGGAGAAGTAAACTCAATTACATCGAAAGCCGCGCCTTCTTTTCCTATCATGGAATACATTGTTTACAGATCCCCTCAACACATCGAGGTTGTGTTTTCTGAAGTTTTAGATTCTTTTTATGTACAAAGTTCTTTGCCTATTCAACACATTTATCGAAAGATGATTACATCAAATTCTCTAGATGTTCGTTTTGCTAACAGTATGCAACCTAACACC
>ENA-UZXC01000866-UZXC01000866.1-metagenome-genome-assembly--contig:-Day-2-25m-contig-866_pt1 | contig 11582 bp, 18 predicted proteins | sample MGYA00260340_ERZ794900 | MGnify/ENA metagenome assembly ERZ794900 | reverse complement strand
AACTCACCTATGCCTGCTTGGGGTCTTGAAGGTGGAGGTCCAATGAATGACGGACAGCTTGAAGATCTGATTGACTACTTACATTCCTTTCAGGTAGAGCAGTCGTTTGAATTAGGAACTATTGAATCAAGTATCAACTCTTCTTTACTCAGACTTGAGAACTCAGCACTTCAAGTAGAAAACGAAATTATTAACCAGAAACTTTTAATTGAAGAAATAAAAGCTGGGCCAGCAAAACTACCTGTCTTACAGGAAGCTGTTGATAAAATTTCAGCATTACTTGAAAAAGATAGCGGGATTGATTCGGATGAGGATGGCCTCTATGATTCGGTAGAAGTAGAGATTTCAGAATATAGTGCAACAATCGCAGACATTGTAGGTTTATCTGTATTAAACCTGAACCCAGAAGAAGAAGAATCGACACCATCTAGAAAAGATGCTTCTGTCGCCAGGGGTTACTTGTCACAACTCAACTCACAATTAATCAACACCGGGATATTAGTAGGTGGTCAAGAAAAATTCTTAAACGAAGGTTTAGAAGGACTTAAATTCTTAGAAACAGCGTTAGAACAGAGACTATGGGAAGTTTCATTTGAGGATATCGCTGAATCTACATTTGGCGGTAACATCGATGAAGCTAAAAGAGCTGTAGGTCTATTCAATGCTTACTGTGCACGATGCCATACTGCTGGTTACTCAGCTGGTGTAGCGTACACAAAGAAAATTGGATCTGGTGGATTAGGACCAGCACTGAGAGCTGGTAGAGCGAATATACAGTTTAAATCTAGAGAAGATCTTATTGATTTCATTATTAATGGTTCTGTCAATGGTAAAGGGTACGGAGTCAATGGTGTTGGCGGAGGTAAGATGCCAGGATTTGGAGCTGTATTACCAGAGTCTGACATTGCATTAGTGATAGACTATTTAAGAGGAATGGAGCCTGATGCGTGACATAATGAGATCTTTGCTTTCAGCAAATCTAACAATCACTGGAATAATTATGTTTATCGGCTCGCTTGTAACATTTTTTGGTTCTACTTTTTTAATCAATGCAACCAACCTTGGTAAAAGATTAGGATTTTTAGTAGTTGGAGCTGGAACATTCGGTTGGTGTATTATTAATTCAATACTCTTTGTTCTATATGCACCCCGAGGTCCAAAACCTGCAGAAATTGAGGGACTCAATGCTTTCGAAATTAGAATTCTTCCTTTAACATTTCTCGCTGGTTCAACAATACTCTTTGTAATGTTTGTCATTGCACTCAATAGATACGAACAAGAGAAAACTGAAGCCGAAAATACTACTGAGTAAAAAACTATAAACCTCCCTTCTGTATAATTAAATCATGGAAGAAATAGTAGATATTATCACAACAATCGTACAAGTAATTATCGTCGGTATAGTTATTTTCAGACTTTTCAGAATACTAAGACCCTTCGAGAGAGGTCTAATTGAGAGATTCGGAAAATACAACAGAGAAGCAAGTCCAGGTTTGAATATTGTCATTCCTTGGGTTGAACGTCTCATCATAGTTGACATGAGAGAGCAAGTTATTGACGTACCTCCACAAGAAGTTATTACGAAAGATAACGTAAATATCACAGTTGATGCCGTGATATATTACGAGCCAACAGATCCAAAGAAATTAGTTTATAACGTAGGAGACTTTATTACCGCTGCAACGAAACTAGCTCAAACTAACTTAAGAAATGTTGTTGGTGATTTGGAATTAGACGCAGCACTCACATCAAGAGAAAACATTAACACTCAACTAAAACTTATTCTTGATGAAGCAACTGATAAGTGGGGTACTCGAGTTGTAAGAGTTGAGATTCAAAGAGTAGATCCTCCTCAAGACGTTCAAGATGCAATGAACAAGGTTATGAAAGCTGAAAGAGACAGAAGAGCAGCAGTTACTGAAGCTGAGGGTGAGAAAAAAGCAGCAATTTTGACTGCTGAAGGTCAAAGACAGTCACAAATACTATCTGCACAAGGTGAGGCTGAAGCTCTTAAAGCTGTTGCGGATGCACAAAAATATGAAAAAATCGCAGTCGCTGAAGGTGAAGCAGATGCTATTGAACAAGTCTTTAATGCAATTCATAAAGGAAATCCATCAAATGATTTGATCGCTATTAAGTATCTTGAATCATTAGAAAAAATTGCCGATGGAAATGCAACCAAGATATTCTTACCAGCTGAATTATCAGCGACGTTGGGAAGTATTGGGGCTATCTCTGAGTTATTTAAAGAAGATAAAGACGAATCAGATAAACTTGCTGACGAATAGGTAGATACCTATAAGTAGAAGTGAAATACCACTTACTTTATTTATTAGATTTTTTGTTTTGTCAGATGAATTCTTAAAGAAGAAATCACTAGTAAATGCATAGGTGATATCTGCAATAAAATTTACAGCTAGGGTTATTAGACCCAGATAAATTAAGCTCATAAAATAACTTGTTTCATCTGACATGTATATTGGCAATACCGTGAGATAAAAAACCCACATTTTAGGATTCAAGAGATTTACTTGAAGACCTGATAGAAAAGCTGAATTATCAGCTAGTTTTTTTTGAGTGTCTGTGTCTGATGTAATTGTCTGATAGCCCTTAAAAATAATATAGATAGAGCCAATAAAGTAAATAACATTAATCATGACAGGTACAGTGTTAACTAAAAGACTTACAACTATTGCNNACTAAAGTTATCCCTATTGCTCCAACAGCAGCTCCTAGACCAACCTCAATACCTTTACGTCGCGAATTCTGGACAGATTGATTTACAACTAAGGCAATAATCAATCCAGGGCTAAAAGCAACACTAAATTGGATTATTAAAAAAGGAAGTAATGCTGTAGTACTAATCACACAAGTACAGTACTAGATTCAAGCTTTACTCTTTTGAAGTTCAGGAACTCCAAGAACCATACTTATTTCAAGATCTTTATACTCTTCTGCTATCTGGTTACCAATAATGATTAACAATTCAAGGGTTAGTTCTTTCTTTCCTTGGTTAGCTCCAAAAGTTCGAGGAGCATCAGCGTACTGCTTTTTAACATTATTAAATAATTCAGTAGATTCTGTTTTGTTAAAGTTGTCTGAGATCAATTTTTTAGTGATTGATTCAAAGCTTTTTCTTTGTCTTCTAGGAAGGTTAAATTTCATATGAATATACTAACTAATTATTGATTCTTACCTGTAGTGAGACTTCATAATCTTCTGAATATTTAACAGTATCTAATTCAGTAAAAATAAATTTTTCATGAAAAAGAAATGAAGGAATATTTTTAGTTGGAAGAAGATTTATCTCTGCAGTTAAGTGGGCAATACTATTTTTTTCAGCAAAGTTAACAACTTCCTTGTAGAGCATAGAGCCGATAGATTGATTTCTGTAGTTTTCATCAACAGCTATTCGGTCTATGTACAAGAAATTATTTATTCTGTTGTTAATTTCTTTAAAATTCTTATGTTCCATTTCATTCATAAAAGTTATAGTCGCATCTGTATCTTGAAAACATATCACAAATCCAACTACTCTATCCTCCACAACAGCACATAAGGCGTAATCAGATTTTTTTAATAGTTCTTGTAAACCTTTTAACGTTTTTGTCCCAACCTCGGGGGTATTTTCCTCATTAATCCGATGACAGGCTTCTACATTTTGAATATTTATTGGAATTATGTTCATTTGATGTCCTTAAAATTATACATTCTATGTATAAAATGTTAAATTATTCATATGGGGAATACTACTGTACTAATGAGCTCACCGGAATATTTTAAAGTTGAATATTCTATTAATCCTTGGATGGTTGAAGGTGTTGATGTAAATCTTGACCTAGCAAAACAACAATGGAAAAATCTTAAAATAACAATTGAACAGGCAGGAGCTTCTGTAGAGGTAGTGCCACCGCATGAGCAGTATCCAGACCTAGTATTTACTGCAAATTCAGGAATAATTAACGAAGACAAAGTCTTAATTGCAAATTTTAAATTTGAAGAGAGACAGGGTGAAGAAGAAATATACTCTAATTGGTTTTCGGAAAATGGATACTCGGTATCAAGAATTCCATCTGACTTTAAATTCGAAGGAAGAGGCGATGCATTTGTTATGGGAGAATATCTCGTTGGTTCATACGGTATAAGAAGTGATAAAGAAGCTTTGTTATACATAGCTAGTGAGTTTGGACTTAAGCCAAAAATTGTAGAGCTTGCCGATCCAAAATTTTATCATCTAGACACTTGTTTTCAGCAATTACCAACAGAAAATAAAGATGCAATTTTCTATCCAAAAGCATTTAAGGATGAGACATTATCTGAGTTTGATGACATTTTTAACTTAATTCCAGTCTCTGAAGAGGATGCGAATAAATTAGCATGTAATGCTGTAGTAATTAATGATACAGTGATTTTCCCATCAGAAGATATTGAAGTTATGGAAAAGGTCAGGGAACTAGGACTTAATGCCGTCTCTGCAAATGTTTCAGAGTTTCTTAAATCTGGTGGTGCATGCCAGTGTCTTGTAATTACATTAAAGTAAGAATATGATTCTTAAAGCTATTTTTTGGCCAATTAAAAAGGTATTGTTCTTTCCAATAAAGATTCTTTTTTATGGAACACTCCTATTTATTGTTGGGATTTTATTTTTTCAATACAGAGCTGAGTATGACGTAGACGTAAGTCCATTAAGTGTGGCTGAATATGAAAATTGTATCAATGTTATTGATGACTATGATGTCACGATAAATCTACTTTCACAGTATGTTGAAAAACTTGATAGTCAGCAACAATCTTTTCTATACAGCTATCTACCAGATTCATTTAGTGTCTTAACCACGCCTCAAGAGATAAGTGAGGAAGACTTTCAAAATGTCAGAACATTTCTAAAGAACTACTTACAGGCTGGAAGGTTCCCGGGTATGGGAGGAAAAGCCCTAGCTCCTCAAGCTGCAAGTTTATGCAGAGATGGATTAAGTTAAATCTTCAACACTTGCATTCGTTAACTTAACAAGTGTTTCAGGTGAAAGAAAAAACTTACTAACTCGATTTCCACCACCTATAAAAACCTTCTCTCTATTCATGACATTTTTATCAACGTAAATTTTTATATTCTCTGGAAGGCCTAAGGGACTGATTCCTCCATATGTTTGTTTCGTCAGTAGTTCAGCTTCTTCTCTGGAAGCAAAGCTGAGTTTTTTTGAATTTAATACAGATTTTCCTTTGTGATTAACATCTAATCTATCAGTGCCGAGAACACAAAATAATGCATAAAACTCCTGGGGTTTTTTGGATTTTATCAGTATCGCATTGCACGAATCCTCAATTTTATAACCATAGTGATCGCAAAAGCTTTGGGTGTCAGAAAAAGCATCTTCACATTCAAATATTTCAAGTTCATCTTGATTATCTTGATAAAGATTTACAACGGTTTTATGAATATCCACCATAGGAATAATGATATCTGTTTTTTTTATGTAAACTTCTCATATGGAATTTAAAACAATTATCGAACCATTTAAAATTAAGTCAGTCGAACCACTAGCAATAACTACCCCAGAACAGAGAAAAGAATTCCTGGAGAGAGAAAGCTGGAATCTTTTTGGTCTTCAGTCTCAAGAGGTAACAATTGATTTATTAACTGATTCAGGAACTGGTTCAATGTCCTCTGAACAATGGGCTGCAATAATGAGAGGCGATGAAGCATATGCTGGTTCACACTCATGGCAGAGATTTAATGAGGTAGTTTCAGATTTAACTGGATACAAACACATTATTCCAACTCACCAGGGAAGAGCAAGTGAGAAAATTCTTGCAACCATTACCGTAAAAGAGGGTGACATCATACCTAGTAACAGTCATTTTGACACAACAAGGGCAAACTTTGAAGCTGCACTTGCTACACCGGTAGATTTATTATGTGAAGAGGGACTTGATTTACTTGCACCTTCACCATTCAAAGGCAATATAGATTTAAATAAACTGGAAGCATTACTTGCAGGTGAAGATAATGAAAAGATTCCATTCGTATTGATGACAATCACCAACAACACAGGTGGGGGTCAGCCAGTCTCAATGGAAAACCTAAAAGCTGTTAAGGCTCTGTGTGAAAAATATAATAAAATGTTTCTACTTGATGCATGTCGATTTGCTGAAAATGCTTGGTTTGTAAGTCAAAGAGAAGATTCATATAAAGATGTTGAAATTAGAGATATTGCTAAAGAAGCATTTCGATTGGCAGATGGATGCACAATAAGTCTCAAAAAAGATGGTTTTGGTAACATTGGTGGACTTCTTGCACTTAATGACGATACTCTTGCGGAAGCAGCAAGGAATGTATTGATTTTAACTGAAGGATTTCCAACCTATGGAGGTCTTGCAGGCAGAGATCTAGATGCTCTAGCCCAAGGTTTGAAGGAAATAACTGACAGACATTATCTCGAATACAGAGCAAGATCTATTTCTTATCTAGCTGAAAAAGCTATTGAGTATGGTATTCCAGTTGTACAACCAGCTGGTGGTCATGCACTATATATTGATGCCAAAACATTCCTTCCAAACATTCCACCTCATCAATATCCTGGTCATGCTGTCGCCTGTGAAATATATCTGATTGGTGGTGTCAGGGGCGTTGAGTTGGGCACTTTGGCTTTTGGTGTAGCAGGCGAAAATGGAAATCCTGATACTCCTGCAACTCATGAGCTTGTACGACTAGCTGCACCTCGAAGAACTTATACACAGAGTCACTTTGATTATGTAGCTGAGGTTTTAGAAAAACTAGCTGAGAATAAAGATAAATTAAAGGGTTACGAGATAATTGAACAGCCTAAATTGTTAAGACATTTCACGGCAAAATTAAAACCCATTTCTTGAACGTCTCCAAACCCAACAAAAAATATTTAATACTCTTATTAACATTTCTTACTTTTTGTGCTCAAAGTGAACTTGGTGACCCTCCTGTGTTGGTTACTTCAACAACAATGCAAGTTACAGAAGAAATACCACCCTTAGATGAGCCGGAAGTATATGTTATGTTACTTTGGCATCAACACCAGCCTTATTATCCAAAAGATGCAGATGGTTATTTCACTAAACCCTGGGTAAGGCTGCATGCTACAAAAGATTATCTAGATATGGTTGAACTTGTTCAAGAGCATGAAGGCTTAAGAGTAACATTTAACCTAACCCCAACATTAATCAACCAATTAAGGGAATTAGAGAATGGAGTTAAAGATATATATTGGGTTCATACAGAGATTGAAGCTACTCAATTAACTCAAGACCAAAAAACATTTCTAAGAAATAGATTCTTTGATATAAGTTCAAGGACAATCAATCAGTCACCAAGATACTTAGAACTCAAAAACCTAAGACAATTCCCTGAAAAATGGTTAGATGCTGACTATTTAGATTTACAGGTATTGTTCAACCTAGGTTGGACAGATCCCAAATACCTACTTCAGTCACCACTTAATAAAGTTGTTGAGAAAGGTTCTAGTTTTACAGAGGAAGATAAAGAAATTGTGCTGAAAATACATTCTGAGATTGTTAAAAAAGTAATCCCAGCACATCTAAAAGCATATGAGGATTACGCAATCGAGCTTATTACAACACCTTATGCTCACCCTATTCTTCCATTAATTCATGATTCAAATCTTGGAAAAGTAGGAGACACTCAGTCAGCTTTCCCAGTAAATAATTTCACCTATCCTGAAGACGCACAGGAGCATGTAATGAGAGGCAAAGAAGTTTTTGAAGAAAATTTTGGCTTCTCACCTAATGGAATGTGGCCAGGAGAGGGAGCTGTTTCGCAGGATGTTTTAAAGTATTTTAATAACGAAAATATTTCTTGGATTGCAACGGGTGAACAACCTCTTTCAAAATCATTAGATGTTACATTTCAACGATGGGTTGGGGGCGTCTCCTCGAAACCAGAATTACTCTACAGACCTTGGAATACGGAGCTAGAAAATGGAGAGTCTGTAGCTATATTTTTTAGAGACAACTATCTATCAGACAATATGTTTAATTACTCAAGCAAAAGAACAGATCTTGCTGTTGCAGAATTTGAAAATACAATGCTAAAAATACGTGAAAAAACTGCTGATTTGGAATTCACACCTGTTGTCTCAATTATTGCTGATGGAGAAAATTTCTGGGAGTCATATTCAAATGACGGAATAGATTTTCTTAATGGAATGTATGATGTGTTGACCAAGTATGACTGGATTAGAACCGTGACCCCATCTGAGTATTTAGGAGTGTACCAAAATCAGCTTGATACTATTGATAATCTATATCCTGCCTCTTGGTTCCAGCCCAACTATGCAACATGGATTGGAGAAACTGATGAAAATAAAGCATGGGATTATTTGTTTAAGGTAAGAAGTGATTTTGAAACTGCAAAAAATTCAAACAATTATACAAGTGAAGAGATAGAAGCCGCATATGAGTATATTCTTTTAGCCGAAGGATCTGATTGGTTTTGGTGGTATGGAGATGATCAGAACTCCAGCGTAGACGAATACTTCGATGAAGCTTTTAGAACTTTGCTCTCAAACGTATATATTGTGCTCAATATAGATATACCAACATTTTTAAGTGAACCAATTAATAAGTACTAACCTAAAAGTATGAAAAAATGGAATTGGCCACTTCTTGCAGTGATCACTTGGCTCACAGCTTTTATTACTGGAGTGTGGGCAGATTATGGTACCGATGAAGGAGTTTTTACAATCACCAATCTTCTTACTGGTAGTTCAACATTAGGTTTTCTCATTTACTATTTAAATACTCGCAAGAAGTTAATTTAAATTAAAAATACCTTACCCATTTAAAACATACAACTGTACTATCTATTTAGAAGCTGTCTTTTTAAGAATTAGTGTTGCAACACTATAAGCTTCAAGCAGTAGAAGAGAGGACCTTTCATTCTCTCTTTTTCTGTTTCTGGGGTAAATAAACCAATTAATAACATAAAAGCTAGATGATGAAACTACCTTTTTTCCCAATATAAATGGCTTAGTTGTGAGATTTGAACAGTAGAGAATTTAATCAATGTATTATAATATTTACATAATGTATGTTATACTATACACAATGTATGTTATACTATACATATAGAATAAATTACAAAAACATAATTAAGGAGAATAATGAAAAATAAGTATTTGAAAGAGATCAGATTGAAAGTTATAGGGTTATAAGTATGAACGCAAAACTTATAGGAATCTTAGCAGAGATAGGCGCAACATCACTAACGATGATGTGGACCTGGAGGAACTTAAGTGGATTCTCAACAATGACTATAAAGTCAATTTCTAAAGTCCTTACACAGGGAATCGGGATCGTTATTGTGGCAGTTGTTTTGGTCTCAATATTTGTTTCTATTTTTTCAGCAGTTCAAAGTGGAGATCATAGTGGTGCAGGTCTTGAAGATGAAAGAGATAGAATGTATGAACTATATGCCACACAACTCAGCAGCGGTATATTTGGCTTGGCCATGGTAACAGTTCTTATTTTAATGGGCTGGTTTAATCTTTCCGTCAACGCAGGACTTATTGCTATTGTCTACTCAGGATTTACTGCAGTTGTTGCAAGCGGTATTTTAAAAATGTATCTTTATAGATAATAAAGATACAAATGGCAAAAAAGAAAATCAAAATAGAGAACTCAGTTAGAAAACTAAGGTTTAACAATAATGAGATGACACAACAAGAACTTTCTGATTTAGTAGGTGTTACTAGGCAAACAGTGGTGGCTATTGAAAAATACAAGTACACGCCATCACTAGAGTTAGCATTTAAAATTGCATTGGCATTCGATAAAGAGATACAGGAAGTATTTTACATTAAGGAGTACTCATAAGGATTATGAAGAAGAGTAATGCACTATTACTCATACTTAGTAAATAAGCTTTTACAGGTTAACATAATCAATCAATATATTTAAATGTTGCTAATAGTTACATAAAAACTATAAGTGTATATAATGTTACTATTAGCAACATAGAGAAGAAAAAATGAATTTAGTAGGATTAAAGGAATTAGCAGAACTATTAGATGTGTCTTATGACACATTAAAAGTTTGGAAAAACAGAGATAGGCTACCAGAACCGTTTGAAGTTATAAGTGGGACGCCAATCTGGGATTGGGACACATCAGAAGAAGATTTTAGATCTATTGAAAAAAATGAAAACTCAGGAAGACCCAAGAAGCCGAAAATTTCAATTGCTGGTGGATTAATTGAAATTGATGTACAGGGTAGTAGCAAAGATAAAGATGAAAATATTTCAATTAGGCTAAACGGAAAGACCTTTGTTGATGTCAAAGCAGAACCAGCCAATTCTAAAAATAAGTCTGATAGAAATTTGTCTATAAAAGTTTTAGGTAAAAAAGTTATTGATATAAACACAGATGATGTCATTGAAGTTGATGGAGAGGATACAAACAGTGAAGACAGTTAAATTTGAGGTAGGAAGATTTACTGGTAGTGCTATAGCTTTATTATTGCTTGGCTTAGTTGCTACGGTCAGCATATTCATTCTTAAAGTTGCATAANNACTTTTTCTAAGAAATATATTGTAAAATATTTAAGATGAATTCTCATACTACGACATCAAAGTTTATTCACTGGACTTTTACAATTCTCTACGCCTATGGAATATTTAAACAAGTAGATGATTTAGAACAGCTAGAGGATGCTTCACTTCTTAACTTTGAAATTTTATTTGCTGTGGCATTTCTGGCAGTTGTCTTAATTAGATATTTTTATATGAAGGGAACACCAACGCTCCTAGGTGCACATAATGAAATGAGAAAAGGTCATTTACTTATTGCAAAAACTGTACACAGGCTTGTTTATTTCAGCTTGATCATGCTTCCCACCACAGGTTTGCTGATTGCTGCATTGATATCCTTTGATATACCCGGCATGGGTATTGCGATAGCTTTACACGAACTCTCAGCCTCCCTTAGTTATATAGTTATTGCTATTCATATTGGAGCATCTTTATATTCACGGCTTAAAGGTGAAGGCATATGGAATGCAATGGTTCCTATCTGGAAAGAAAAAGGCAGAGTTAATTCAGATTTGTTGTCGAAACTAGAGGTTTTAGAAGAGAAAACTTATGACAAGATAGAAGAGATATTTAATCTAAGGTAGATGTATGGAAACATTCGAATATTTAGCTTATGCCATTCTTTTTGGAGGGCTTCTTACTGCATTTACAATCGACTGGAAAGATAAAAAAACATACAGAAATTTTTTGATTATTCTGGTTCTACTAGCAAGTGGTGTGAGTTTGATGTCCCTCATTTTTGGTACATAACAGCTACTCTAAAAGTATGAAACTATTTCTACAGGCACGAGGAAGTTATGAGACCCTCCTTTCACTTTCTAAATGGTCAGAATTAAATGAGATCGACAGAATTGGTCTTCCTGATCACTATATAGTTGGGAAACAACGACATGATAAAAATGATGGGACTCCGGCTTTAGATTTACTAACCGCAGCTGCTGGTTTAGTAAGAGATACGGAGAAAATGGTGTACTCCATACTTGTATCACCGATAACATTCAGACAC
>ENA-UZXC01004197-UZXC01004197.1-metagenome-genome-assembly--contig:-Day-2-25m-contig-4197_pt2 | contig 11603 bp, 2 predicted proteins | sample MGYA00260340_ERZ794900 | MGnify/ENA metagenome assembly ERZ794900 | reverse complement strand
AAGCAATCTATTTTTCCGAAGCCTCACTGTCTGGCATTGAAACGGTTGATTTTGATGGTGCACCCTATTATCTGGATCTTGTTGTTGACGCTTCCGCTTGGCATTCGGTTAATAACTGGAACCTGCATGGTAGAGATAACGTTCCTAATTATCTAACCATTATTGGTGATGGCTCGGATATCAACCTGGATGCACTTGAATCTGATTTTGACACTCAAGGCCAAAGTATATACTTAGAAGGTAGTTTTGGCGCTGTTGATTTAAGCAATAGTGTGGCAACCATTGATAGTATTCAAATTGCGAGCTTGGATTCCTTTACCGGCTCGACATCTGATGATTCGGTTGTTGCTAAAGACAATAATCTTGACTTCGTGGGCGGTGCCGGTGATGACCTCCTCACCATTAATTTTGAAAATTTTGGTTCATATTCTTGGTACGATAACTATGCCTCAACACTGAGTGTTGAAGGTGATATTGATGGCGGTGCAGGTAGCAACACCCTGGCATTTAGCAACACTAAATCTCGTCTTATCGACCTTTCAAACGCTGTATTTACCGATATAGGAACCATAAATAACGGCTCAAGCGCTGTCATCGTTACTTCAGACCAGTATGACAGCCTAACATTCTCTGGCGCCGGCGCCGTATACCAAATATCCAACGGCATACTTTTGGGTACTGACGGCGACGATAATTATTCTGGTAATGGGACCGATCAGTTTAAGCCGGGTGCTGGCGATGACACAGTATCTCGGGTAAGTTCGGTACTATACGATGGCAATCAATCTGAATTCACCATTACCCGTAATGCCGAAAATCCGTCCACCTTGACGGTTGAACATTCAGGTGGTGACAGCTCCCAGGGCACTGACAGCGTCTCTCAGGCCTTGACCTTAAACTTTTCTGATGGTTCTAGCTACCTTGTGGACGATCATCATGACTTTGTCACTGAGCAAACTCGCGATCTCACCTATGACGAGGTAGTCACTGCCAAGTTTGAACATCGTCAAGATTCGGACTATTTTACTGCAACCTTGGCGCCCTCTTCGCCACTAGTGCTGGAAGCCAATGCGGGGGACTTGGGATTTTATATACGGGCGTATGATGTCGAGACAGGCTCTCTGTTAGACTTTAAAAATATAACTTATGGGGATATCGATACATACCTTTATTCGCCCAATACTGATGACTGGCTACCCGGATTTAATAGGGCAAGTGGCTTTGAAACATATACTGGAGGTGAAATTAAGCTCAAAACGTATACTTATGATTGGAGCTGGGGCGACCAAACCTCCCAAAACTACGATTTTGCCTTAACTCTGGTAGATGACTATAGTGATACCGCATCCACCCGTGGCGAGATTGATCCCACTAGTGGACTAATTACCGGTTATATTGGTGATCTGGACGATGTCGACTGGATCAAAACAGAACTGGTGGCCGGCACCACTTATTTATTCGATCTGCAGGGTCAAGCCAGCCAAAAGGGTACTCTGGCCGATCCCCAATTGGCCATTTATCAGGCCACCAATCTGGGTGAGCCGGTGGCGGCTATTACTACTGGCAATGCCATTGGTGATGATGCACAACTGCAATATCAGGTCAGCACATCGGGAACCTACTACCTTGCTGTTAGTGATGCTACCGGACTCTACACGGGTTCTTACACGCTAAGCCAAAAGAGTCTGGATCAGCAATCGGCAGACATCGCTACCACCGGGCGCATTGAATTCAATGATCTGGGCATCGGTTCAGTGGTGGGCGAGATCAATGAGCTGGCGGACCGGGACTGGTTTAAGGTACAGCTGGAAAAAGGCTTTGCTTATAAGGTAGAGGCCTTGGGGGCATCAACCAATGAGGGCACCCTTATTGACCCCTATGTTGAAGTGCGCTCTGCCAGTGGCATTTTATTGAATTCCGCCTCAGCCGGGGGCACAGGGACCAATGCCCAACTGTATTTTCAAGCCCCTGAAAACGGCACTTATTACCTGGCCGCGGCAGCCGCCGGTAACTCAGGCCAAGGCACCTATACACTTAGGTTATCAGGTATCGCGGATGACTTTGAAGGCGGGCGCTCCACCAACAAGGTGCTGGCTATTGGAGAAATAGAGTCTGGTTTGATCCACGTGAGTAATGACAGCGACTGGTTTAAGGTGGGCTTATCAGCCGGTGAAACCTATGTTATAGACGTCACGGCCGATCGTTCATCCAGTGCCGAACTAGACCCATTGCAGGACCCTTTTGTGGCTGTACGCAATGCCGATGGAGCCATTATCGCCTATAACGACGATGCCAACGGCAGTTTCAATGCCCAGCTATTCTTTACCGCCAGTCAAACGGGGGTGTATTTTGTCGAAGCCCGCAGCGCCTTTAAGTACGATACCGGTGCCTATCAAATTGTCGTGGATAAAGCGCCCAGTGATGATTTTGCCAATGGGCTAAATGACAGTCAAACCAGCCTTGGCGCTTTGCTGACAGACACCCCCATTGAAGGCGCCATCAAAACCCCTGGCGATACCGACTGGTTTGCGGTAGAGCTGGATGCCGGAATTACCTACAAGTTACTAGTCAATGGCATTAGCGATGCGGGCGGATCATTGCTGGATCCAGCGTTACGCCTATTTGATACCAATGGTCGCCTTATTGAGTATGCCGATGATGGCGGCGTGGGTACCAACTCACTCACCTATTTTACCGCCCCTTCAGCCGGCAAGTACTATGTTGAAGTTTCGTCCGATGACCACCACTCCTTAGGTGATTATACCCTCAGCGCCACAAAAACAGCGCTGCCGGCAGACGATGTGGGGGATGGCGTGGGCACGGGCAAGGCCATGGCATTGGGCGAATCCTTTGTTGGCAACCTGCTTAAGCGCGGAGATGAAGACTGGTTTGAGGTGAACTTGGCCGCCGATAACCGCTATGTATTTAAACTGCAGGGAGCCGCTACAGGCGGTGGTACTCTGGCTGACCCTTATCTAGAACTGCGTTCTGCCAGTGGTGCAGTGCTGGATGAAGATGATAATGGCTCCTGGCAAAATGATTCGGTGATTAGTTATCAGGCTCAAACTTCTGGTGCCTATTATCTGGTAGCCAAAACGTTGGATGCGGACGCAACCGGCACCTATACTTTTTCCACTCGCGCTCCCGATGACCATGGATCTACCATTGGCCAGGCCACCACCATTAGCTTAAACGACACTGTGGATGGGGCTATTCAATGGTCTGACGGGCGCTTTGGTGGCAAGGCCAGTAAATTTGAAAACACGGTTGTGGACCGTGATGAAGATTGGTTTGCTATCGACCTGGAGGCCGATCAGGTAGTCACCTTTGCAGCGACACCTACAGCAACCGGTGGTTTGGCACGGGCCTTGATTGAAGTACTGGACCCATTTGCAACACCGATAGCCAGAGGCGACGGTAAGGAAGTGGACAATGGTGCTGCCATGGCCACCTTAAAAGCTTCTGCCACCGGCACCTATCATGTGCGCGTTGTTGACGGTGCTGGTACCACCGGTGCCTATCAATTATCCGTGGTGCCAGGCGATACTTCCGATGAGGATAGTGCGGCGCCTGTCACCTTAAGTTTCAACGCCGATAATGAGGCCTTCAAGGTTGGCAAAATTGGCGTCGCCGGGGATGAAGATCAATATCAAATAGATCTGGTAGCAGACGCAAGTTACCGCATTGAAATAGTCAGTGCCCGAGATGGGGTAGTGGCACCGATCGAAGACTCCCAACTATCCCTGTTGTGGAGTGCCGATAGTGATGGGGCTGAAGCCGTCGTTATTGAGGCTAACCAAAATGAAGCCGGCTCCACCAGCCGTATGGCTACCGCCGAATTTAGCGCGGCAGAATCAGGCCAGTTAGCCATCACCGTCAGCCCTGGCAGTACACAGGATACCGGACAGTATGCCATTCGCGTATTGGATTTGGGCGTTGGCGGTGGAGATGAGGCTGTTGACCGGGTCACTGACTATGACTCGGAAACGGGCATGTCACTGGTACTCGGTGACAGTCTCTTCGCAGCGTTGCAGGCCTCGGATGACACCGATCTATTTGCTATAAACCTCGAAGCCGCGCAGCGCTTCAGCGTTTCTATCAAAGGGTATGATGCCGGTGAAGGTACCCTGGCCTATGCCAATGTGACATTGTTAACGGCTACCGGCGGCGTGGTCGCCAGCAGCTACTCCAATGCTGATGGTATTGCCAAAATCGACGCCACCGTTATTGATAGCGGGCGCTATTACATTAAAGTGGATGGCGCTGGCATCGAAGCCAATTCGGGCACCTACCTGATTGAAACCCAAGCGCTGGAACAGACCGATGAGGTGGATGATATTCCCAGCAACCTGCTTACCTTGGCCAGTGTGGCGCCGGGTAAAATGTTGGAAACCGATATCTCTTTTGCCGGCGATGTGGATTGGGCGAAAGCCACACTGACAGCAGACACTCACTATGTGGTAGATGTATTAGCTGCTGGTGCCCAAATGGGCAGCCTGGCAGACAGCTATTTGCAGGTTTTCAACAGCCAGGGTGAGCTAATCAGCAGCAATCATGATTCTGGAGCCGGTTTGGATTCGCGCATCAAACTCACCGGAAGCAATGACGAAACAGTCTATTTTGCGGTTTCTGGCCTTGCCGGTGCCCAAGGCACCTATAAGCTCAGACTGCGGGAAATGTACACGGGGGAATATGACCCCTTGGCTACGGAGCAATGGTATCGCGATAGCCTGAAAGTATCAGACTTAGGCGGTGAATATACCGGTGCAGGTATCACCATAGGGGTGATCGATGATGGCGTGGATTATGGGCATCCGGATTTGGCTTATCAGGTTGATCTGGGCATTGACTATGATTCTCAATATCGTTCCGATACGGGGGAACACAAGTGGCCACCCCTGCCCTATAAGCCAGAAGACAGTCATGGCACGCCAGTGGCCGGCATTATGGTGGCCGAAGCCAATAATGAAACCGGTATTGTCGGTTTATCTCCGGATGCTGATGTGGCTTCTTTTCGTGTTAAATGGGCCTCCCCGCATATGTCTGGCGCACTGTCGCGACAAAATCAGGTGGATATTTCTAACAACTCCTGGGGGGCTATCAATCCTTTCAGTGATGACTTTGCCTCGGTCAATCATATGGCAGACTACGCTAGTATTCGGTATGCCGTAGAGACTGGACGCGACGGGCTAGGAACAGTGTTTGTCTTTTCTGCCGGTAACTCGCGCACCTCCGGCGACAATGTAAACCATCACAACTTTCAAAATGCTCGCGAAACCATCACTGTGGCATCGGTAAGCCCCGATGACGTGGTGAGTAGCTTCTCGACACCTGGTTCTGCCATTTTAGTGTCAGCCTATGGTGAAAATATCTTCACTACCGACAGGCTTGGCGCCGATGGAATAAATTATTTCGCCGGTGATGCTGGCGATTACGTGAGCTTTGGAGGCACCTCAGCGGCGGCACCTGAAGTGTCGGCCATTGTGGCTTTAATGCTGGAAGCTAATCCGTTACTGGGTTATCGCGATGTGCAAGCTATTTTAGCCCATTCAGCCACCCATCCCGATAGCGCTGCCTGGAAGGTGAATGCTGCTAGCGACCACAACCTTGGTGGGTTGTCTTTTAATAACGATATGGGTTTTGGTATTGTTGATGCCCACGCCGCAGTGCGCTTGGCAGAATCATGGCAAACAACCAAAACCGCCCATAACGAAGCCTATGCGGGCACCCGCATACTGGACATTGCCGAGGTCATTGCCGATGGTGATCAAGAAGGTGGGTATGTGACCCATTTTGATATTGGTAGCAACATCCAGGTAGAACACGTAGAACTTGGCATTGATATTCGCCATGAGCGCTTAGGGGATCTAACCATCGATGTCGTTTCTCCAAATGGGACTATCTCTAATTTATTGGATCGGCCTACGGCAACAGAAGGGCGCCCATTTGGCCTGGTAGGCGAGTACAGCGGCTTACCCAATCACTTGATGTTTGATTTATCCAGCACCCAGTTTTATGGCGAAGATGGTCAAGGAACCTGGCAAGTCATTGTGCGAGATGTGCGGGCCGAAGAAACCGGTAAGGTCTATGGGCTGTCATTACGTTTATATGGCGCCGCCGATGAGCAAGATAATCAATATATTTTCACCGATGAATTTGCCAACCACTTTGATGGTGCGCTGGTGTTGCAAGACGATGCGGGCGCTGACTGGATTAATGCGGCAGCGGTTACCAGCGCCTCAGATATTGATTTGATGGCCGGTACCCTTGCTATTGCGGGTCAGCAGGCAAGTATCCAAAGTTGGGTGCAAATAGAAAATGCCGTAGCCGGTGATGCCGATGACCGCTTGGTGGGCAATCAGTTCGACAACACCCTCATGGGAGGGCGTGGTAACGATACCTTATTAGGATCACTGGGCTCTGATGTTCTGCAAGGTGGGACTGGCCAAGATACGGTAATCTATGATGGCCATTATGGTGATTATGCCTTGCTGTTTGACAACACTAACCAAACCCTTACGGTAACCACCAATGCCATTGTTGATAATGAGGTGGTTACTTATACGGATGCTTTGTCGGGTATCGAAGCGGTGCATTTTGCTGACCAGCAGTTAAATCTGTCAGTGGCGCTAGGCAACACCTCGCCAGAAGTAAATCGGGTTATTCTGGAAACGCCATTACAAATTACTGATCATGCTGATTTTGAACTGGTGGTCCCAGAAGATGCCTTTAGTGACGCCGAGTCCAAAGCCTCTGACCTGACACTAAGTGCCTCCATACAAGGGGATCTGGAATTACCGGAGTGGATGAGCTTTGACCCAATTACAGGCAAACTGGTTGGTTCGCCACCGGAGGGTGTCACTGGTCGCTACAAGGTCGAAATAGATGCCACCGATGATTTTGGTGATAGTGCCTCACAAGTAATTGAGATCGAAATTGGCGACAACAGAGCGCCCATTGTAGACACACCAAGTAGCCTGCAAGTAGAGGAAGACAGTGCCGCTGTTTTATTGAACATAGGCTTACCTACCGATCCAGAAGAAGGCATTTTGGCTGTTGAAATCACTGGCGTGCCAAGCCAAGGAGAAATTCAGCATGGTACCAGTGGCTCTGTTGTCGGACTCAGCGATATTATTAGCCTAAATCAGTTAACGGACCTGGTATTTATCCCGGCCGACAATTTTGTTGGCAACGCCGGCAAGCTGGAGTATCAGGTTACTGATGATGGGGGTGTCAGCAGCGCCTCACATATTAGCTTCTTGATTGAAGCGGTCAATGATGCCCCTACCTTTGGCCCACATGGGGTACAAGACGTTGAATTCTCAGGCAGTCTAACCCAAGTAGCCCTGTCTATTCCGGCGCCTAGTGATGCCGAAGAAAGCATCGATATGGTAACGGTAACCGGCTTACCAGCCTATGGCTCCATCCTTGACTCCCAAGGCGCTGTCATTGAAATTGGTGACGAGCTTGCTGTGAGCCAACTAAATGGTATTGCGTATTCCCTAAGCACTAACATCAATGGCCCGGTTGGCGAGCTGGTATTGACAGCCTCAGACTCACAGGGCTTGACTGGCGAATGGCGCCTGATGCTGCAGGTCAACGGCGAAGCCGCTTTGAGTTCTGGTTCCAGTTCGGCTGACCAGCTGTTTGGCAGTGTTGACGTAGATAAAATATTTGGGTTGGGAGGCAATGATCAGATTTTATCTAATGCTGGTGACGATATTGTCTACGCTGGCAGTGGTAGTGATATTGTCTACGCCGGATTAGGCGCAGACACGGTCTATGGAGGCGGTGGAGACGACTATATAGACGGTGGGGCCGGAGCTGATGTCATGTTAGGGGGGCCAGGTAACGATCGTTATATTGTGGAAGACCCAAATGATCTGGTAGTGGAAACCATTGCCAGAGGGGCTGGTGGTTACGACACTATCGAAACACGGCGTGACATTCTGGCTCCTGCCAATGTTGAGGCCCTAGAGGCCTTGGGCGATGACTCGATCAACTTAACCGGCAATGGCTTGAATAACCTACTGGTCGGTAATGCGGGTAATAACGACATATCGGGGCAGGATGGCTCGGACATCTTGATCGGCAATGCCGGCCTAGATGTACTCAATGGTGGCGGTGGCCGCGATCGTATGTTGGGTGGCGAAGGTGATGATATCTATTATGTTGACTCTCGCTCTGATCGGATTACCGAGTCGGCCGATCAGGGTTATGACGAGGTTATGGCCACCAGCTCTTACGTGCTTAGCTCCCATGTGGAGAAACTAACCTTAACCGGTGAATTCGCCTTATTAGCTGGTGGTAACTCACTGGATAACACCTTGATTGGCAATGCCGAAGACAACACCTTAAACGGGGGTCTGGGTGCCGATACCATGTCAGGCGGTTTGGGCAACGACACCTACATTGTCGATAATATCGCTGACGTTGTTACCGATACCGGCGGCGTTGATATTATAAAGTCTAAAATTGACTACAGCCTGGGCTCCGGCATTGAAGACTTAAAATTAATAGGCCTTTTAGACACCCATGCCACGGGCAATGAATTGGACAATACCATTACTGGTAATAGCGGTGACAACTTGCTTGACGGTGGCCTGGGCTCTGACGTGTTAATCGGTGGGTCTGGTGGTGATGGCTTTATTCTGTCCAGTAGCAATGGTGTTGATACCATTGTTGACTTTGAATCAGGGATTGATTTGATTCTGATAGACGCCATTGAGTTTGGTTTGTTTGATCCTAATACGCTCCAAGGCCATACGGACGGTATAGTGGCGGCGGAAGATTTTGCTATAGTTGAGACAGGCTCTGTGCACGATAGTGAATCTGAGGCCACTTTCATTTTTGACAAAAATGATGGCACTCTAGCCATTGACAATGACGGTTCGGGTTTAGCTGAAGCAATAAAAATTGCCGCCTTTGATACTCAACAAAGTGACGATTTAATGGCCACAGATCTGTATATTCTACTTTAGGGATTGATATGAATTTCACTGCAATTGCAGAGCCTGATGTTTCATTATTGAGTGATACAGCCAGTCAGGTTTTAGCCCTGGCTCCCATATCGATGGCGCCTCTAGGATCCCTGCTCCTAACGGAGATCTCTTACATTGATAGTGGGCAAATCAAGCAATCATATTATGTCTACGACGTTGCGGCAAACTCTTATGTTACTAATCTAAGTGATTATGTGGGCGGCGTTGAGGCTGCAACCATAACCGCTATTGACGTCGCTTGGTCGTCCGAAAATGGTCCCACTTTTGCCATAGCCTATATTGATTTAACCGAATCTTCCTATATGAACACGGCAACAGGTAACCGCATAGCTATAGTGCGCGGTGGGGAGCTGATTACTAATGACGCCATTGAGATGGCCAGTGGTCAAATTGCCAACACCGGTGTAGAAAATATTGTTATCGATGCCAGCGGTACGCAAGTAGGATTTTCCAGTGCCGCCAATAATCTGCTGCCCTACCTTGATACAAATGATCTTACCGACGCTTTTATAATTGATTTGGAGCAATCTGTTTTACAGCGGGTATCACAGATTAGTGAAGATGATGAGGGTGAACAACCCGCCCATATCTTGGCCATTAACTATACCTCTGAAACCACTCAAGTTTTATTTGAAACCCAAGCTGGCAGCTTTTCAACTAATGATTTGAATGACAAGAATGACCTGTACTTGGCCACGGTGGGCTTGCTGGAAAACAACATTAACCTGATTAGCCAGCAACTGAATGATGAGGCCGCATCAATTGTTGAGAATCAGGCGCTGCTACAAAACGACCGTGTATATTATGTGAGTGATGCTAGTAATCTTGTGGACTCTGACGATAACCTGTCTCAGGATATTTTTAGTCAGCATCTATTATCAGGACAGGCACAGCGCTTAACTGCAGGGCTTGATGCTCAGATAACGAGCCTTAGCAATGTGGAGTATCAACTGCTAGGGGTAGATTCAGGATTGAAAAAGTTGATGTTTTCCAGCAACTTAGACAACCCTTCTGTCACTGACGGTAGCCTCAACCAGATTTATCTAATGGACCTGGACACTTATCAAATAGAGCTACTATCAGCCACGGCGGACGGTACCCCCGGCAACGATGCCAGTGTCATAGGTGTCATGGATAATTTCGCCACCAACTATGCCATACAAACAGAAGCCACCAATTTAGTAGAAAAGCCTGGTTCTTCTCTGGTTACCCAGAATAAACCATCAATCAAACTATTTGACACACAAGACAGGGAAGTGACAGGTATTGAATTAAATTTACTTAAAGATGGGACGTTGCTGACAGAATCAGTTCATGCAGAAAATGGGCATTTATTGATCACAGATATCATCGATTTCGACCAACTAACCATAGCCGAACCTGATGCCTATGAGCCAGGCATTAATATCATCGATGCCATCTCCATTTTAAGACATATTGTAGGGTTATCCACTCTCACAGGGGCAGACTTCGAAGCCGCCGATGCAAATAATGATAACAACATCAATATTATTGATGCTATTGATGTTCTACGCCATATTGTTGGGCTTAAAACCCTAAACTCATACGATTTAATAGACGACGATGGCGACCGGATTACACGTTTAGATGTGGGAACAGAAGAAACCCAATCATGGACCTTGGTTGCCAACGGTGATGTGGACCATTCAGGCTACTTTTTACAAGACTATATCGTACCGACTGTGGACGTTCTATAAGGCATCTTGTGGGGGCGCCATCTCATCTTTGAATGGCGGCATTGAGGAGCTTCTTCCTTTACAGATAACAGGTAAGATTCCCATAACCCCCCACATACCGCCCTTTGGGGCGAACATGGACTATGTAGTTCAGCGCCTAAATGGTCAGCCTGAATCACATACCTCGCGTGACTCGGGTGGGGCCTTCTATAATATCAAACGGCTTGGCCGAGGCATTGATAAGGGCGGGGTTGCCGGCAACACCAGCGAATAATTCCGATGCCATAAAGCCATCTAGGGCCGCCTGATCTTGAAACAAATAGACACCTCCATAGGTATTATTAGCTTCATCAGCCAGCCAATGTTTGGAAATTAAGCCTGGTATCGCAGCAAAAGATGGCGCTAATTCATTGCATACACCCTCATACTCGCTGCGGCTAATACCTTCGAGGTTAAAGTTGATTATAAGTACCTGCATATGTGACTCCTTGGGCCTAGCCCGGTCATCGTTAGGACCTAGTCACAACGGCTAGGCCTACCTAACAGTAGCAAACCCTTGCAAGGAACTCTACAGACGCTGATGACAGTTCAACTAAACAAACGCTACAAAAGTAATCATGTGGCCATCTCATTGAGGCCAGTCATCTTGGACGATGTAAAGCGGCATGGGCTTTCTCAGTGTGGCTAAGAGCGCAGGTCTCGGGGCTCACTTTCAGCATTTTTCCGAGTTAAAAGAACTGCCAACTCTGCTACTCTTAGGGGCTGTAGTGTGATCGACAATTGTCATAGAAATGGCACTGCCGGCACGCTAATAATTATTACGATGCCATTAGGTGACATCAACATACTGTCAGGTTTAATTAACATGAGAGCAATAATACAAGAAAAATACGGTGGTCCAGAA
>ENA-UZXC01008730-UZXC01008730.1-metagenome-genome-assembly--contig:-Day-2-25m-contig-8730_pt1 | contig 11693 bp, 8 predicted proteins | sample MGYA00260340_ERZ794900 | MGnify/ENA metagenome assembly ERZ794900 | reverse complement strand
TTGGCGTCGTAAAGGTTGCCCACATACCAAAGAAGGCAAGCAGGTCTACTTTGATTTTGGCGCCCTCCTTAACTGGCTGGACCAACGCTCAAATAGCGACCTAGATTACACCCAGGAGCGGGCCAAGCTAACCAGATTGAAAGCCGAAAAGGTGGCTTTGGAGCTAGATGAACTACGCTCAAAACTTATCCCTTCGGAAATGGTTGTCCTTACTTGGCAGGGTATGCTTGCAAACGCCAGGGCCAAGTTACTCGCACTTCCACCAAAGGCCGCCTCGCTAGCAATGGGTGTAGAGAGCTGCCAGGAAGTTGAGCAGATTTTCAGGGACCTAGTTTATGAGGCACTAGACGAGTTGGCAGAAGACGGATTACCAGAAGAGCACATGCATCGCCTTGAACACGTCATGGCAAGTATTGAGGCACATATGGCAACGCTACCTAAACAACCCGACTACTAACGAGCTGGACACCCTAGCCTAACCTATCAGAATTCGAGAAATGGTGGGGGTATAGTTGGTTTCGAATCTAGCTATCCCCCCTACAAAGCAGGATATTTTTGATAAGCTTATTAGTGAATAATACTCTTTACCAAGCCCTAAAGCACATTGGCTATACAATATCAATAAATTGAATACTTCCCAGTAGTTGACTAATATCACTAGAGTCCATGGTCGCACTCATATCCACTGTCACAATATTGCCGTTGTCACCAGTATCCCAAGTTAAAACACCATTGCTTAAGGATAAATCTGCCGAGGAACTGCTATAACCTGAACGAGCGTAGAAGTGGAGCTCATCACCGCTTGATGCGACAAAGTCCAATAACACATCAATGTCCGAGGTGGCAGTGAACTGGAAGTTATCTGCTCCTGTTCCCCCTACAACAACATCAGCCCCCGCTGAACCAAACAGGATATCTGAGCCATCGCCACCATTAATGAAATCATCACCAGACGCTGCCCAAATCACATCATCACCATCTCCAGCATCTATTTCAGTATCATTAGATAGACTGAAATTACTGCTAGTTAGATCAATAATGTCATTGCCTTCCCCAGACTTAATTGCCTCTAAATTAATTACACGAGCTACTGCCGATTCACCTAACTCAATGTAAAAACCACTGTATACATCATCTAGGAAAAAGGCGTCATCACCACCTGATAACTCAAGAACATCGAAGTTACTACCGCCATCTATGGATTGGCTATAGCGCAACTTACCACCAAGACCAACTTTCTCCTGCGTACCAACGCTATCACCCATATCAACATTGCGGGCATTATAGTGGCCTGTCCATTGACCATCTGACGACAATTGGAATACGTCATCACCAGCATCGCCAACCAAATAATCCGCATCTCCCATAGAAATAATGACGTCATTGCCATTACCACCGCTTAACCGGTTACTGCCATCATGCCCCTCTAAATTGTCATTTCCGTCACCCCCGATCAGGTGGTCGTTGCCAGCACCCCCATGTAAGTTATCGTCACCGCCATTACCAATTAGCACATCATTGTCGTTACCACCATTAAAGTAGTCCCCATGGCTACCACCGATTAGCTTATCATTACCGGCATCCCCCGTAACATTGCCACTGCCGCCTTCCTGTATAGAAACCGTGTCATTACCTATACCTGCATATATCCAACCTGAGCGTGTCGTTGCTACACTTATGATGTCATCTCCAGCATTAGCATAAATTTCATAGCCACCATCATTGGCTCGATATTCATCTTCATGAACAACAATGGAGTCATCTTCATGTGTACCAGCTATTACAGAGTTAAGATCACGAATGTCCGTTAAATCAGTGACAATATCATGAACATTTGAGTATGCCGACACACCACTTTTTCCACTCGCGTACCAGCCTATTTTCTCAATAACAAAACTGCCAGATGCATCTTTCCCAATGATTGTTTTATGCCCTAAATTAGTTTCATAAACCAAATCACCACTACCATTGATATAGAAGTCACCGGCATCACGACCTAAGGTATCTTCTACATAAAGCGTATCAACACCCCCGTCATCCGAAATGGTGACAGACCCCGTTGTACTATAGCCGCTGATGTAGTAGATATCATTTCCTAGGCCACCATTCATTACATCCACACCATAATCCACATTACGGGTATCATCATGATGTTGTTGGCGATTATACAAACGGTCATCACCCTCTCCACCTAACAAGGTGTCATTACCTTCACCACCAAATAGCTCATCATTACCGGCCATACCATGTAGGGTGTCATCACCGTCAAAGCCATAAAGTTGGTTACTACTAGCATTACCAGTTAGTGAATCATTACCTACACCAGCAAATATGTGACTGACATTCTCATAAGTTAAAACACTATCCGTTGTATCACCTAACCAGCGATAGCTAACAGTTGACGATCCAGATTCAACCAATGACCAATTAAGGTCTTGCAGATCACCAACATAAGACGCCGACAAGGTAGACCCAGCATCGGCACCACCAATAAAGGAATCATTCCCCTCACTAATCGTCCACCAATGGTTGCCATCAGAAATCATATGATCATCATGCTCTGAGCCGGTAAAGTGTCCTTCAAGAACAGCTTCGCTACCAATATAGGTATCTGTATAACCCCAGTTATCTCGCACTGTATAACTAGCTACAGTCACCCCATCTATCTGTTGATCACTCGAGGTAAAATTGATTAAAGCCCCCATGCTATCACTAATCACAGCCTCACCATTGGCAGTGTCAAAGTTATCAACATTGTCATGATAGTGGACCCAAGCCCAATTAGATGATCCAAAATCAATTGTGTCGTTACCAGGGCTGGCATGATAACGGCCACCAGACCAGTCAACGGGGTTGTCCGAGTAGTGAGCTAATTGAATAAAGTCATCACCCGCGCCATCAAATATTTCCTCACCGGCCATACCATCACTAGCAATAATGCGATCGTTACCCGCGTAGGTGTAAATTTTGTCATCACCAGCCTTGCCATGGACATCGTCATCACCAGAAGTACCAACCAAAACTTCATCGTCAGAAGAACCGATGATCGTATTGACACCATCATCGGGGGTGATTCTTATTACTGTACCAGTGTCATTGTTATAACTTGACAATTCAAGCCCTACATAACCCTGCTTGGCATGCACAATAAAGGCCACCGGTGCAGCCACACCATCATCAATAACAAAGTTGTATAAGCCCGCACGTGCCTCAGACACAGTCACGTCACTTATAGTTAAGCTAGAATCTTGGATAATTAATTGATCGCCAACGTCTTCCATAAAGATAACGTCACCGTTGAAATCTGCCAGGTTATCTCTGAATGTGTCACTACCTGAGCCACCATTTAATATGTCGCTGCCTGCTCCTCCTTTTAGCAAGTCATCGCCATCCCTACCGACTAACTTGTCATTCCCAGCCCCGCCATGTAGTTGATCTGCACCAGCTTCTCCTCTAAGAATATTGGCCTGCTCGTCTCCTTGCAGAATATCATCACCAACGCCGGCCGTTACATTCTCAAACCTACTAACAGATTTGTTATAGCCAGCCCCGACGAATGTGTATTCCTGCCCCGCAACACCCCAAGCCACACTTTCATCATTGGTAGACAGGTTAACGGTTACGCTATCTGGGCTATCAATAACCAAAGTATCAACACCATCGCCACCATCTATCCAACCTAACGCATCAATCGACAAGGTATCATCACCACTGCCTGCTGTTACCATGTGATGACCGCTAGTAGTAATCACATCATCACCACTGCCTGCATAAATGAGATCGTGAGTGCCACTAAACTTAGTAGAACTAATTACATCATTCCCTTCAGTTCCAACTACGATTTCTTGATCATTGGTTAGCTCAGTGTTGGCCCTTAAATTGTACGACATGCTTGGTGCCCACCAGTCTGAGCCCGTAGAGGTATAAACCAATTTCTCTACCGCTTTACCAGCAAAATGGTCCTCAATAGTGAATCCAGCCGTGCCATCATTTTTTTGGTAAATAAAATCGTTACCATCACGTATATACGTACCACCATCATTAGCGTTATATAAATCAAATCTCAGTGTATCAATGCCCGCTCTATCAACAATGGTGTCGTGCCCAGAGTTTATGTCAAAAACATAGGTGTCGTTACCTGACCCTCCTGACAAATAATCATTGCCACCAGCCCCAGTCAGAACATCATTACCAGAATTACCAATGAGCTCATCGTTTTGGTCTGCACCTATCAACACATCATCACCAGCATCTGCGTTAAAATAGGCTTTGGTGCCGGTATTTGCAGTTATGGTATCGTTGCCATCACCACCAGAAACCCAACCACGTAATACACTATTGACAGTAATAACATCATCACCACTATTGGCTGTAACAAGATACTCAAAATCAGGCACCAAGGAGCTCGACGTAAGCCCTGCATGGCTGTTGATGATAATCGTGTCATTTCCCAATGAGCCTACTACCCAATTATGACCATCCGTCACATTGGAAAGATCAGACACCAAATCCAAGTCAGTCGTATATGCTGGAACATCGTTGTAGCCAGAAGATGTCCAACCAATCTTTTCAATACCCAAGCTTCCTGACGCATCCGATTCAATGGTAACCTTGTGGCCATTGAGGCTTTCAAAGACAAAATCACCTGTGGATTGGTCAATATAGGCCTGCTTGTTATCCCTGTTCTCGTAATCAATGAAATACACCTTATCCGACACACCAGAAGCATCAACAACCTTGGTACTGCCGACCAAACGCGTATCTATGAAGTATCGGTCATCACCAGCACCACCAACAAGTTCGTTGACCCCTTCATTATCTGGCTTGCCTGAGCTGACCCAGTTGGAGTTGTACAGCCGATCATCACCGGCCCCACCATAGAGCTTGTCACCACCAGCCCCACCTAGTAGAGCATCATTTCCTAACCCACCATAGAGCGTGTCTTCACCATCACCGCCTATCAGGGTATTGTTAGAGTCGTTGCCTATTAATGTGTCATCGCCATTTCTACCAGCAAGGTTGTTCACATTAGTAATGGTAATGGAGTGCGCCGCGCCCTCTTCTGCTTCACCTATAAACTTATGCTCAAGCTCGCCTTGATTAAGGTCCCACTGTACAGCTTGGTTATCCCAACTTGCAGCAACCCAGCCTCCCTTGGTTATATCAAATATAACCTCATCATGACCCTTAGTTGCTTCCCACCATACATGCCTATCCGTGACAAATTGATCATCATAGTCGCCACCCCAAAAATGCGCACCATTATGATTTCCATCACCAAGATTTATAAAGCTATCAGTATCACCATAACTGTCAATGGCCTGGTAAGCCCCCACAACTTCAGCGTTAACTTGACCATCATTGAACGTATAAGACGCATTGGTAAAGTTTATATACGCACTTTGAGTACCTGTTTCATAGTTAAGCCAAGCCCATTCTCCTCTCTTGAAGTCAATAATGTCATTGCCTTGCCCCATAACGACATGGCCGCCGTGACTATCTGCAATCTGACTAGTCGAAACAGCATCATTCGCAAACAACGCAACATAATCATTGCCAGCACCTGGATCGATATAATCATTACCAGAACCTGCATAAATCACATCATTGCCATCATAGGCTCGAATACCATCATTAGCCTCAGAGCCTATAATAAGGTCATCAGCTGATGTGCCGTTTATATTGCCTGCCCCTTCAATTGCAGGAGTCGTATCAAATGAGAGAATAGTTTGAACATAATTCCCAGCTTCCGTCGGCTGCTTTACAGTGACACTAAAGCCATTAATTACCGCTTTGGAGTAAACGGTAAATACCACATCCGACAAACCAGTTCTGGTAACAGTAAATTCATATTTCTCAGCACTTATCTGATTCATTGAAATATTTGATTCAGCAATGCCAACTGAGTCCGATGACAAATAAATGGTTTCCCCTTCCTCCAGATCGAAAATAGTATCGCCGTGCCATTGCTCTAGATGACTAACAAACAAGTCTTGACCCGCACCACCATAGTAATGATCAATACCTTCATGACCTGCCAGCACATCATCCCCAATACCTCCATATAACCGATCATCACCAGCACCACCAGCTAGCCAGTCATTACCTAAAGCCCCATAAAGCTCATTGTTTTGATCGCCTCCGTATAAATAATCATCACCATTAGTGCCCTTTATGTTTTCAAAGCCTCCAAAGCCCGCATCACCAGATTGAGCATTGAAGGAGTATCTACCACTAGCCACACCGTTATGGGTAGCATTAGCGTCCAAGTTAGCGATTACACCGGATTGACTTGATCCTTTGAAATGAATGGTATCGATACCATCTCCACCACCAGCCCATCCTTGCTGTTTAACAAATAAGTAGTCATCGCCATCGCCCATGTCTACGTAGGCGCCACCATAATTAAGGTCAACAGTGTCATTTCCAGCACCTGTGTAAATTTCTTTTTGGCCTGCACCATTTATATGAACTTCATCATCACCGTTGGTACCACCAATAACTTCACTTGCTCCATCAATTTCAAGGTAGGGCTGATTCACATTAGAATTCAATGCCAGCGTGTAATCATTCCACGACTTTGAACCATCATTTATGTAACGAACATATTCAACTGGGGAACCATTAAAGTGATTTTTTATGCGTAAACTAGCAACGCCGTTAGCGCTGGTATACAGCAAATCGAAGCCGTCTCGAATAAACTCCCCAAAGCCTTCGGATGACGTATTAGAACCCAAGGTGAAATAAACTATGTCATTTCCAGACGGATCATCTATCACTACGTGGCCATGTGTATGATCAAAGTAATAAGGCGTATCGCCTGTAAGGTCAGTTATTTCAACAGCCATCTCACATTCCTCCAAAGAACGAAAAGCATATTCACTATATTTATCTATAACATAGTAAGCGAAATATGATATGGGAAATTTTCTTAAACATTAAAATAACCACGCACCACAGGATATAGATCAATGTTCAATCAGAGAAATAGAAATGGAAAGCACTGTAATGACCCAGCAAAAACTGCACACCTAAGCCGCTAATTTAAATATAGCACTAGGTGTTTTTATACCCAATGCCTGATGTGGGCGCTGCTCGTTATAGTAACGAAGCCACTGCCCGATAATGTATCTTGCCTCATCCAACGAGTTGAAATTATGAAGCCAGATGCACTGCTCTTTCACAGTTCGTATTAGTCGTTCCACCATGCCATTTTGCTGTGGTGTATGCGGCCGAATAAACTCCTGCTTTAAACCGTATCGATACACGGTTTTAGTGTAGTGCTTAGATGTGAAGACCAAACCGTTGTCAGATCGAAGTGTAATTCGATCCCTAGCAGGGGCCAATATGCCGTATCGGTTTATCAGGGCCTCTTCTAAGGCTGCCTCAGCACCTTTTGCATTGCCAGTTGGGCTAAGTCGCCAACCCCGTGCTTCGCGTGTATGACAATCCATGACGATGGTTAGCGCACACCAGCGATTTAAAGGGCCACACCACACACGGGCCATATCCGTATCCGTAGCCCAGCGCTCGTTCGGCGGCTAGCCACTGAAGGTAAGGCCTGTACTCGAGGACGAGCCCCTGACTTACGCTTACGCACCTGCCAACCTTTAAGCTGAAACAACCGTTGAATGGTGTTCTTGTTTTCACCCAACAACCAAGCAACTGTGCGATAGCCAGCATAAGGCAACTGGTCAATCACACGCTTAGCTCTGGCAGCCAGATGCTCATTCACCTTCGGTCTACCCTTGGTAGAGCGGTAATACCAGCTACGGCGTGAATAACCGCTCCATTTACAGGCTTGAGAAACCGTAATGGCATCACCAGCCTTGCGTAGCTCTTTTACAGCCTGACCGATCAGCGCTCTTCCTGGTCGCTCAGGCTTTGCAACTTTTTTAAGAACTTTACCTGAAGCATTGCTTCGCATAGGCTTCATGGAGGTCTTTTATTTGTTTTTCGTAGCGTTCAGATACATCTTTGGGATTTGCTTTAAGGGCATTCTCCATACCAGCCTCGGCATCATCCATCCATTTCTCTACCTCTGATTGGGTGATGTCATTAGTTCTAGCTGCTTCTGGTATCGTAGTTTGACCACGGTAAATCTGTTTTATTAACTCAGCCTTGCGCTTAGCTGTCCAACGTTTGATTTCAGGTTCAATTGACATGTTTCTCTCCAATTTCTGGAGCGACTATAACATGTGCAGGTATTTACTGGGTCATTACACCACCTTTCCGCCATTGAATATATATTGTTATAGTCACCTTATTATCAAAGAATGGCAATCATATTAATACTAATCAATAAATTGGATAAAACTAACGTGACAGTAGCCATAAACTACCGCCACGCTAATTTCTCGTATCTACAGAATAGATTCGTCAGGTTCGCTTTCCTCAAAGAAATACGAATCAAGCAATTTTTCCACGCCATAGCAGTCGAACAAAATATCACCCTCGATGGACATACAGTTGTTGTTAATCAAGTAAGCCAGCACATCTAAAAACTCAGATTGTGATGACTTGCCTAAATACCAAACTGCTACTAAATCCTGATTTTTCAAGGGATTGCAGGTAGTAGAATTACCTAAGACCATAGTGTTCGTTTGATTGTCGTATGCCAAAAACAGCATGCCTTCAGGCAAATATTCGTTTCCATCAAATTTAAATCGCAAAGGATCAAAAAAATAAGGATCTATTTCCAAAGGCGACACATTAACAAGATTTGCCATCAAACAAATGGCACCATGTGTCACCTCAGACTTTCCTCGCTCGATTGACGAATAAAATGATTGCCCTCCCCCCATTAATTTCCCCATATCTTTCTGAGTTAAATTTAACAGAGGCTGATAGCCTTTACGGATAGCCTTTAATTTTTTGGAAATAAATTGACTATGTAGTGTTGGTGTATAGTTCATAACGTATACCTATCAATAAATATGAATATGATAGTCGCTACTTAGGAAACTCGTTTTGGCAGTATTGACGTCCTAGCGAGATTACTAACGCGACCGACAAGACAGCTGAAGCTGTCAAAAAATCGTTAAATCGTTAAATCGTTGCTAGACAATACTCGCCCACCAAGGTTGCCTTGGCTGCGGATACAATATGTGGGGGGTCAAACCAGTCCTAGTTATAGGCTCTCACATAAGGTTGAATTAGATAATTCACTTTTTAAATATAGAATACATTCTTTATAGACACAAGCTCTATTAAACTTTTTTATTTTTCATCAAGTTACATTTGGCATGAGCAGGCATTGGTCTAAACTTCTTTTTATGAAAACAGATCCATTTTTCTGCCAATTGTTGGTCTCTAAATTGGCGCACTGAACCAAAACCAGGCACATCTTCGGTTTCAATTGACAGTATATCTATCCCCATTTCCTCTAACCACAAACTTAAAATAGCATTGAACTCAAATTCTCCTGCATGATCCGCATGTAAATCGTTAAGGGGGTCTAAAATCACTTCTCCGCATAAACTGCAAACCACTTGGTCCTGCTTTCGACACAAATATCGCATTTCATCTTGTTGGTGTCTAACAGTTTGCCTAACAGCATCCTTTATGTTTTTCGTTGCGGTTTTTTTGCGGCCATTTTCTGTCAAAAAGCACTTGGAGATCCCTGCTCTCACAATAGTCATGTTTTGCAGCACAAATTCAAATTCCTTATTTGATCCACTTTCTGATTGCACAACAACGATTTCAACAATGGGACTTGGAAACTTTCGTTCCTTTTCATAGTGATGATTTTGAAAAGCCGCTTTAATGAAACGATAATCATCATCCATAAGCTTTTCGCGGATATTGTATTTTCCTAGTATCTGTGAACATGTTGCTCTAGCTGCAGTTTGAGAATACTCATTGTCTAATATCTGGAATTTTAATCGCATGGCAGTCTTCCATAGGTTCATAACTTCTTAATTGGTCCTGCGGTTAAGATTACAACATCGATGCATGTCAATTCAGGAAAAACCTATGAGTGTATTTACGTATTTTGAATAGCTAAGTTAAGTTTTCCAAGGCTATTACCAGATTTAAATGCCGAAGCTGCTTTTAGCAACCTATCAATTTGGTCAGGTGTAAACTTGACCAGAAGATCTAGGGCAAGTTGTGTATTTTCATCGTTCAAGTCTAGTTTGTTTGTATTTTCCATAATCCAAGGTCCTCTTTTGTAGATAGTATTAAGTGAAGCATTACACGCTGCAATAGAAATCTGCATTCTAGTTTAGCATGTTATTTTTGGTACCCATTTTGGTACCCATATTCAAAACATAATCACCCAAACATATTAACAATAGGGCTTTCGAGCTTAGTTTCAGATCCCCCCATCTCCACCACACTCCAAAAAGACTTTGTTTTGACTTGTATATCAACGAGTTAGACCAAGGTCTTTTTTCGTTTCGTAGCACTATTTCGTAGCATAAGTTCGTAGCAAACTAGTGGCGATTCATAGAGCTTCAGATGGCTCATCTAACTCAGAACGTCGTTAGAGGTACGTACAACAAAGCACAGCTGATGACGACTAGGGTTAAGATGATGACGGAGTGGGCTGATCATATAGACGACCTACTCAAACATTAGCGCTCAACTGCTAGACCTCTGACTGTAGTGACCAAGCAAATCTGGAACTTATAATCACTGACACTATCTGCCCCAAGGCCTTGACCACACCTATCCTTTGATACTAGCTTCGGGACTAGGGTCAACAGCTAAACAATCTCATGGAAACTTATAAGGCCATCAAGATCACTGATATCACTCGATGTCATCGTGCCTGTTAAGTCTATCTGTACCTGTCGTAATTGGTCACCAGTGTTCCACTCGATTACGCCATTGGATAAAGAAATATCGTCAATGTTACTAAAGGAACTAGATTGATAATAGAACTCAAGCGCATCTGTTTCCGATACTGAGAAATCTGTGATGGTGTCATTACCACTTGATGCTGTGAACTGGAAGGTGTCTTTGTCTGTACCACCAGTGAGTTCGTCATCACCAGCCCCCCCAGCAAGAGAGTCTCTTCCTGTGCCACCTATGAGTATGTCAGCGCCACTTGAGGACCAGAGAATGTCATTACCTTCGCCCCCATCTAACGTCACTGAATTAGAAACTGTGAAGTCGCTACTAGTGAGATCTATAAGATCATCCCCAAAACCTCCCAAAATGGCTTCTAAGTTGATTATCCGAGCAGTAGAGTCTGCGCTTCTTGAGGTTTCAATCAAAACTAGTGATTCATGATGCGCAGAGTAAACATCATCTAAAAAGAACGCGTCAGATCCAGTCGTGAGAACCAGTGTGTCAACATCAGTGCCCCCGTCGATCACATCAGAGAACCTTTTGAGTCCGCTTAATTCGACAGCCTGCTGTGTGCCGACGGATTCGCCATTTGAAACGTTCTTAGCAACATAGTCTGAAGTCCATGTAGAGTCACTAACTAGGGTTATAGTGTCATTACCTTCTTTTGCCGAAATGGCGTTAGTACCACCAAGCGATACGATCACATCAGCTAGAGTTGTTCCTGTTATTAATTCAGACTTAGCGTTAACCACGACCTGATTTGTTACTGGCGTTTCATTAGCACCATTAATCGTAATGGTAATAGCCTCAGTTGTACCGTCTTCAGCCGTTACAGCAATACTATCAGTGGTAGATTCGCCAAGGCCTAAGGCTTGAATCGTCGCGTTCGTATTGTC
>ENA-UZXC01005861-UZXC01005861.1-metagenome-genome-assembly--contig:-Day-2-25m-contig-5861_pt3 | contig 11783 bp, 5 predicted proteins | sample MGYA00260340_ERZ794900 | MGnify/ENA metagenome assembly ERZ794900 | reverse complement strand
ATCTGGTTCTTCAGGTTTATCTGGTGTAGATGGTGTAGATGGTGTAGATGGAACATCTGGTTCTTCAGGAACTTCAGGTAGTTCAGGTACATCTGGTTCTTCTGGAACAAGTGGTTCTTCGGGAACTTCAGGTTCAAATGGTACAAGTGGTTCATCAGGCTTATCTGGTGTTGATGGTGTAGATGGTCAAGATGGTACTTCAGGTTCATCAGGTACAAGTGGTTCTTCGGGAACTTCAGGTACAAGTGGTTCTTCGGGAACTTCAGGTAGTTCTGGTACATCTGGTGTAGATGGCCAAAATGGAACATCTGGTTCTTCAGGTTTATCCGGTGTAGATGGTCAAGATGGTACTTCAGGTAGCTCAGGAACATCTGGTTCNNGGAACTTCAGGCTCTTCAGGAACAAGTGGTTCAAGTGGATCAAGTGGAACATCAGGTTCTGCAGGAACAAGTGGTTCTTCTGGTTTATCTGGTGTTGATGGACAAATAGGTCCTGTTGGTCCTCAAGGTGATCCAGGAACAAGTGGTTCTTCAGGAACAAGTGGTTCTTCAGGAACATCCGGTGAGGATGGAACTTCTGTTACTATATTAGGTTCGTTTGTAGATGAAGCTACTTTATGTCAAACTGTTAGTAACCCAACAAATGGAGATGGTTATATTATTGCAGGTGACTTATGGGTATATGATGGAACAAGCGGACAATGTGGATTTAATAATGTAGGTCCAATTCAAGGTGAAGATGGAACTTCTGGTTCTTCAGGTTTATCTGGTGTAGATGGTCAAGATGGTGAAGATGGAACATCTGGTTCTTCAGGAACTTCAGGTAGTTCAGGTACATCTGGTTCTTCTGGAACTTCAGGTTCATCTGGTTCTTCTGGAACTTCAGGTAGTTCTGGTTCTTCTGGAACAAGTGGTTCTTCAGGTTTATCTGGTGTTGATGGTCAAGATGGTACTAGTGGTTCTTCAGGAACAAGCGGTTCATCAGGCTCAAGTGGAACAAGTGGTTCTTCTGGAACTTCAGGCTCAAGTGGATCAAGTGGAACAAGTGGTTCTTCTGGAACAAGTGGTTCTTCAGGTTTATCTGGTGTAGATGGCCAAGATGGTACTTCAGGTAGTTCAGGAACAAGTGGTTCTTCTGGAACGTCAGGTTCTGCAGGAACATCTGGTAGTTCAGGAACTTCAGGCTCAAGTGGTACAAGCGGTTCATCAGGCTTATCTGGTGTTGATGGTATAAGTGGAACAAGTGGTTCTTCTGGAACAAGTGGTTCTTCAGGTGATTCAGGAACTTCAGGTTCTTCTGGAACAAGTGGTTCTTCAGGTGATTCAGGAACTTCAGGTTCTTCTGGTTTATCTGGTGTAGATGGCCAAGATGGTCCAACCGGTCCTCAAGGTGATTCAGGAACAAGTGGTTCATCTGGAACTTCAGGTTCAAGTGGTACAAGTGGTGCAGATGGTTCATCAGTAACAATATTAGGTTCTTTTGCTTCAGAAGCTGCATTATGTCAATATTTTAATTCAAATCCAACTCCAGATACAGGAGATGGTTATATTATAGATGGGGATCTTTGGGTATACGATGGAGTTTCAGGACAATGTGGATTCCAAAATGTTGGTAATATCGAAGGTCCTAGTGGAACATCTGGTTCTTCTGGAACTTCTGGTTCATCAGGCTTATCTGGTGTAGATGGTCAAGATGGTCAAGATGGTACTAGTGGTTCTTCAGGTTCTTCTGGAACATCTGGTTCTTCAGGTAGTTCAGGAACTTCAGGTTCAAGTGGGACATCTGGTTCTTCAGGGACATCTGGTTCTTCAGGTTTATCTGGTGTAGATGGTCAAGCAGGTACTTCAGGTAGCTCAGGAACATCCGGTTCAAGTGGTGAACAAGGTGATCCAGGAACAAGTGGTTCTTCAGGAACTTCAGGTTCATCAGGTACAAGTGGTTCAAGTGGAACTTCGGGTAGTTCAGGAACTTCAGGTTCTTCAGGTTCTTCCGGAACTTCAGGTTCTTCAGGTTTATCTGGTGTAGATGGTCAAGATGGAACATCTGGTAGCTCAGGAACTTCAGGTTCTTCAGGCTCATCAGGTACAAGTGGTTCTTCCGGAACTTCAGGTAGTTCTGGTTCTTCTGGAACTTCAGGTTCAAGTGGTTTATCTGGCGTAGATGGTCAAGATGGTCAAGATGGTACTTCAGGTAGTTCAGGAACAAGTGGTTCTTCTGGAACTTCAGGTTCATCTGGTTCTTCAGGAACTTCAGGCTCAAGTGGATCAAGTGGAACAAGTGGTTCTTCTGGAACTTCAGGTTCTTCTGGTTTATCTGGTGTTGACGGTCAAGATGGTACTTCAGGTTCATCAGGTACATCTGGTGATGATGGTGAAGATGGAACATCTGGTTCTTCAGGAACATCTGGTTCAAGTGGTTCTTCTGGAACTTCTGGTTCAAGTGGTTCTTCTGGAACTTCAGGTTCTTCAGGTTTATCTGGTGTAGATGGTCAAGCAGGTACTAGTGGTTCTTCAGGAACATCTGGTTCTTCTGGTTCATCCGGAACTTCAGGTTCTTCAGGAACATCTGGTTCAAGTGGTTCTTCTGGAACTTCTGGTTCAAGCGGTAGTTCAGGAACAAGCGGTTCTTCTGGTTTATCTGGTGTAGATGGCCAAGACGGTGGAGATGGTGAAGATGGAACATCTGGTTCTTCTGGAACAAGTGGTTCAAGTGGAACATCTGGTTCTTCTGGAACTTCAGGTAGTTCAGGTACATCTGGTTCTTCTGGAACAAGCGGTTCTTCAGGTTTATCTGGTGTAGATGGTCAAGATGGAACAAGTGGTTCTTCAGGTGATTCAGGAACTTCAGGTTCTTCTGGAACAAGTGGTTCTTCTGGAACAAGTGGTTCTTCAGGTGATTCAGGAACTTCAGGTTCTTCTGGTTTATCTGGTGTAGATGGCCAAGACGGTGGAGATGGTGAAGATGGAACATCTGGTTCTTCTGGAACTTCAGGTTCTTCAGGAACAAGTGGTTCTTCTGGAACAAGTGGTTCTTCAGGTGATTCAGGAACAAGCGGTTCTTCTGGAACAAGTGGTTCTTCAGGTGATTCAGGAACNNCAAGATGGTTTACCTGGTAATCCGGGTACGTCTGGTTCTTCAGGTACGTCTGGTTCTTCAGGTGGTCCTGGTCCAGCGGGTGAGGATGCATATCAATACGAACATCTTGCATTAAATCCTATTGCTAGAAATGAAGCATTTGTTGGTAATAATATAGAAACTGCATTTGTAAGAGTACCTAGTACATTCTCTGGAAGTTCAATGGTTAAAATTGAATCTTCATTTGGATCGGCATCAGCAACTGATGATACTGTATTTAAATTGTATTCTGTAAATGGTTCAGGTACAGTTTCTGCACATGGCTCATGGACAATACCAGCGAATCAATTACATTATACTGATAGTTCACAATCTATTTCTACTTTACACAACCAAACAATTTATATTGCATGGGTAAGTGGTGGAACTGGAGCAAGCGGATTTACAGCAACACTAATGTGGGAGTTACCTTAATTAGATAAATAATAAAACAACCGTTTAATACATGGCGATATCAGTATCTAGATTAATTCATGAGTTAGATTGTCCTGAACCTAGTAATCAGATCAATGTGACATATCACGCTACTTCTGCATCAGAGTTATGTGCAGGTAATGGTGAATTAACAGCAATATTTACAGAAGGAAATACTCTAGGTGACGTGTCAGATAATAATGATGATAGTTATCCAGGAGAAGGTGGTGATTGTGAAGAGGGAATGGATGTTGTATTTTGTATTGATTATACTGGATCTATGGGTAACTCTATTGACGGTGTTAAAACAGGAGTTAATAACTTAATTAGTCTATTCAATACACAATCAGCTAGCAATTATAGATTAGGTTTAGTTATATTTGATGGAAAAGGTACTTCATCACCTAGTTATGCTGGTAGTACTTATTATCAAAACTTACCTGCCGCTCAAAAACATAACCAGACTGGAACAAATGGGTATGAATTTATTACATGTGTAGAAAAAATGAGTAGTATTAATAATGGTACTTCATTTGCAGCTGCATTAAATGTATTGAATCAACCAAATGGAGCTAATGGAATGTCCCTTGGAAATAGTAGCGAATATGGTGGTAGAGCAATTGAAATGATCGCTGGAGATGGCTTTGCCGGTCAATGGAGAGCTGGCGTACAGAGGCTTATTATCTTAATTACGGACGACGATCCGGAAATGAACTCAACTTATTTTGCAAACACAATATTACCAGCAGTAGATACTAATTCTGCACAAGTACTATATAATACTAGTCTACCAACTCTAGATTCACGTTACAACTCATTAGTTACTGGTACTCAACCAGCTGGAGAAGGGTATGCTGGTTTAAATTACAACAATAATAACTGGACAGACGGATTAGAAGACTCAATAACTCAATTATGTGAAGAGACTTTCTTTTATACTTGTAATGATTTACCAATTGGATGGTATATGGAAGTAGGCGAACATACAGCCTATTACTGGAATGGAGCTCAATGGACACAAGAATTTGCATGTGTATATCAAGTTGATGTTAACCTCATTGATCAGATTGCTAATGGTGGAATAGATACTATCACATCTGGAACTCCTAATTATTTAGATTCAGATACATTTAGATACACATTTAATTATGGACAAACATTTGATGTAACATGGGATTGTTTTGCAGACCCTGACTATACTTTCGGATCATTTACAAACTTTAGTGTTAATAATGCAGACAATGTAACTTTACAAGTATTCACTAAAAATGGTACAGGCGCTACAGATGTTGACGCAACTTTAACAGAAACCCAATTTAGATTTACAGGTACTGTTGAACATGATGGTGTTATTAATTTAACGCCAGCTGCAACACCGACAGCAATCGAATATGATATAGAATTAACTGTAATTGGAGACGAAGCTCAAAACCAAGGCGCAGGTGGAGATACTTTAGATGCTAATGGAGTTACCCAAAGTCCAACTGGATATTTGTATATAAGTCCTTCATTTCCAACTACTGGATGGACTGATGTCAGCGCGACATATTTAGCTAATGCTTACCGACAAACATTCACAGGAACTATAGGAACTTCATTTCCATTCGCATTCGGATTTACTCCAAACCCAAGTGATTATGATTTGACAGTAAATCAAGATACAGATAGTTATAGTAGTACTGCACAAGAAACTGCAACAGCTTTTACTTATGATGCTGCTGGAATACAAGGAACTGTAGATATAATTTCTGGTGGAGGTACGGCTGAGATAAGATTACTGGGTGATGTTAATCAACCTAATTTTAATTTTACATTAACAGCAGACGAAAATGACACAGGAGTATCTATTTCAAGTGGCGCTACAACAAATGCAACTGGATATACTGGTGATACATTCCCATTTACAATACAATTAACACCAGATAGTGGATATCAAATAGATTCTATTGCAGCAGTAGGAGTAAGTGGTGCAAATATAGGTGCAATTACATATACTATAGACCAAACTAATGATAGAGTTACTGGTGAAATAACTATGCCAACTGGAGGCGGTAGTGCAAATATACATATTGATGTTAATACATCTCTAGTAATAGAATCTTATATAATAACTATAAATGATCCATTTACTGATAGTGCTTATTGGAATACAGTAACATATACTGGAGTTGCAGGTTCATCACATAATACAATAGCTCCTTTAGCAGGTACAGATACTGATACTACTTATACTATTACAGGAGCATCAAGTTCAGATAACGCATTGACTGTTAGTCATAATGGATCGAATGCACTAACATTAGAGTTAGCTTCTATGCCAGCTGGAGGTGGTAGTGCGACCGTAACAGTTACAGGTAGCCAAGTCTTAACTACTTATACTTATTCAGTAAAATATCAAATAAACACTACTACCGAAGCTTATTGGTCTAGTAGTACTGGACAATTACAGACATATACAGTTGATTATACAGGTACTGTTGGTAGTGTTCAAACGGTTTCAAGTGTAATGGAAACCGATGTAGACCACTATTTCCAAGTAATACCAGGTGCGACTGCTGCTGGTGCAGGTTTAACTAATCCTACTACAACTATTGCTACTAATGAAGATACTGCATGTACTATTGGAGGTACGTTAACAATGCCTTCAGGTGGTGGTCTTGGAACATTAGCAATTGGTCCAACTGTTGCAGAAAGAAGTTATAGTTATGCATTAACAGTAGCTACTAATAGTAGTTCTACAATTATGGATGCGTATGATGATTCTCTTAACCTTGGTGGTTTAGCGATATCAGAAACTTATACTTCGGGTAAATACATTATTACATTCCAAGGTCTAGTTGGAGAAACAGCAACTGGTGTTAGAATGGGCGTTGAAACTGTAAATACGGTTGATTACGATCCAGAGATAAATTCATTTACAAACGTTAATCCATCCAATGGTCCAACAATATCAATACAAGAAACTAATTACTCAGAAGAAGGAGTTACATTAACTTTTGAAATGCATAGTCAAGATCCTAGAGTTGCACATATAGATAATCATGAAATAACAGTAGGTGTTAGTTTAATACCAATTGTACATGATTATACTTTTAATTATTCAGATACTATTGCTAATGTTAATCCAGATAATGCATCAGTTACCGTACAAGGTAGTGTAAATACTGTTATTAATTGGGTTGAAGCATATCAGGCAGATTCTGGATATTCATTTAATATCACCGGAGTAACTACTTCAGATAGTTCTACAACAGCATTATTAGTTGCAGGTGGACAATCAATACAAGGTACGTTAACAATGCCTTCAGGTGGTGGATCTACAAATATAGTTGCTTCAGGTTCTTCATCAGCTATATTATATCCATGGTATATTACATGGAACAACCAAGTAGCTAATGCTGATTTTGATGGAGGTAATGGAGACAATTGGACACAAACTCTTCAAATGCAACAAAATAGCGTTCAAACTACTTCAGAAGTTGTAGTACCTATTACTAATGGACAATGGAATGCATATACAGTTACTGAAAATAGTAGTAACTTAAATATTTTAAATACACAAATAATGGGTAGTAATTTAATAATTGATGTTAAAGCTACTATGCCTTCAGGGTCTCTTTCACAAAGCGGTACAGTAGAGGTTGTAGGATCAGTTACAATACCAACTAGAACTATTACAGTTGGATATCAAGAAAGTGTTTTCGGAGGTTTTATTGGTGAAACTCAAACATCGACTCAGGCTCTAACAAGTGAAGTTATTTCTGGACAAATTGGTGATACCGGAACTATTACAAGGTATTTAAGGGTAAGCCCTAACTGGACAGACCCAAATATTACTGGTGTAAATTTAAATAATTCTTTGGTTTTAACTAATGAACAGATTAGTGCATTTAGTTCTCTTACTTACCATGCATTTACTTATGATTATACAATACCATCATCTAATCAGACATCAACAGTTACTATAAGTGGTAATGCTACAGCAGTCACTACAACAGCTGCGCCATGTAATTGTACTTGGACATCTTATATAACAGATCCATCAAGTCCATTCACTAGTGATGGCCAAATCCAAATTGTACCAGGTGCTGGATGTACAAGCCCTTATTTATTTACATTAAATGGAATGCCATACAGTCCAACATTTAACGGGTTCTCGTACTCTTTCAATAATCTAGGTGTAGGTAATTATACTATCGTAATGGAGGATAGCGCTGGATGTCCTGTTGAGGAATCATTTGAGCTAGAAGCAGCCGAACCACCACCTCCAACTACAACTGAAGCTCCTCCGGGCTTTATGTATGAACTAGAAGAGTGTGGAAATCCATTGATATCGATTACAGCATCAGGCAGTCACGCATGGACGATCGGTCAAATAGTAACTATAGCAGAAAATGATACCAATTATGAAATCGTTGACACTTCACTTACTGCTGACTTCACTATTAGTGGAATAGGTGATTGTGGTTCCGGAGGTCCAAAAGATCCATTCTAATAAGTAAACAATTTAAGAGAGGGTTATATAATTAGTACATAAATACTATTTATATGGAAGATAACATTCAAGTACCTAAAATCATACATCAGATTTGGGTAGGCGATAAGGAAATGCCAAAGCATTGTAAAGAATTCGTTCAAACAATGAGAGACCTTCACCCAGATTGGGAACATCATCTTTGGGGTAATGAAATATTCACAGAGGTTTACAAAGATGATCCTTTTTTACAAAATTATATTAAAACACCAGATTTATACAAGTGGGCTTTTATTTCTGATAGAATAAGAATGCTACTATTAAGAGATTATGGTGGAATCTATTGTGATGTAGATGCAAAACCAATAAAATCATTCAACACAGTTAGAGACCAATTAGGCCCACAACATACATTTTTATCAGGCTTAAAACCTTCTCAAAATAATAATACTTTGATAGATTGCACAGTATACGGAGCAGCTCCAGGGTCAAGAATTATAGATATCTGTCTAGAAGTTTATGACAGAATTAGTTGGGCACATGGCTGTAAATCTTTCTCTGATAGGATAATTCAGAAGATGGGACCGGACGTTGCACTCTTCGGATATCAGTATTTTTACAACTGGGAAGTTGACGAAAAAACAGTAGTTCTTCATGATGTACTTGAGTCTAGACTTTTTTCTTGGGTTGATGAAAAAGATAAAGCCGATGGAGCTATAGAATGGTAAAAATTAGGCTTCTGGAAGCTACCACATGGCCACTGGCGAACTATCTGCACGAAAGGATATATACATACAGAACCTAGATTATCTGGCTTAAACAAAAACTTTTAAGAAATTAAAAATGAATGAAATATTTTACATTTGCGCTCAGCCTGCGACATATTATTATGCTTGGCAAGTCGACGCAATGATACTATCTTTTCAAAAAGTAGGTAGTGTAGATCTTAATAAAGTTCATATCGTTTCTGCGTCCGGAGCTAATGGTTTACAAATTGATCCTGCCTTTAAAAAAGTAGAGGAGAAGTGGAAATTACTAGGTGTAAAATTTGATTATTACAAAGATAACAGAATTCAAAAAAGATATATTTCTTCTATAAGACCTCATATTCTTAAAAAGCATTGGGAGAAATACCCTTGGCTCAAGTCTAAACAATTTTTATATCATGATTGTGATATTGTACTAAGTAAACCTATTAATTTTATCGACAATGGACCTAAAATGGTCCCAGTTTCCGATACAATATCTTATATAGGGGCTAAGTATATTATGCAAAAGGAACATAATTTACTTGCAGAAATGTGCGAAATTGTAGGAATTGATGTAGAAATGGTCAAAAATCGAGAGAAATCGTCAGGTGGAGCACAATATTATATGAAAGAAGGCATAACTTATCAGTTTTGGGACAAAGTTTACAAGGATAGCGAAAAATTGTTCGAAGATATCTCAAAAAAGGTAAATTTAATCAAAAAAGAAGAGCCCGATTGGCATGAAATTCAAATATGGTGTGCTGATATGTGGGCTGTGCTATGGAATTTATGGAAAAATGGATATGAAACTGAAGTGCAAGATGAATTAGATTTTTGTTGGGGAACTCAATTACAGGCTAAATGGGAAAAGCATGCTATCTTCCATAATGCGGGCGTAGTTAAAGAAGAATCCGACATGCCATTCTATAAAGGTAAGTATCAGAAGGTAAATCCATGCAATGCACCAAGACCCGAATCAAAATGGGCTTCACAAAATTACTATGATTTAGTAGTTGAAGCATACCAAGAGACCCATAAATAAATAAACCATGGTTTTGTGAGATAGATATAGTAATAAAAAATGTCTAAATCACAATGGCTGCACAAATTAGAGTAAAACAAGTAGTTGGTCTACAAGCTACTATTAATGCCTTAACAGGTATCGATAATATAGTAGAAACTTTTACAACAAACCAAACAAATGGTCTAACAGGTATACAAATTACCTATTCAGCAAGAGAAAGTGACGCTGTTATGGTATTTGTTAACGGTTTAAGAATTGCTGACGGTATATCATGGTCCGATGGAACTAATGCTTTAACTGGTGATACACTTCCTGTTAATGCACAATTAGTATGGGATAATCAAAATGCTGGATTTTCTTTAGAAGCTACTGATGAAATTCAAATTCAATATGAAACTGCAAGTGGTGGTAGTGTAAATGGTGGAGGTTCTTCAGGTGGAGCTTCAACAAACTATTCTACAACTTCACAAACCTATCATTTCAATAATGCAAGTGGTACTTTAACAGTAGATACAGGTTTATCTTATGTTGGTGGTGAATATATTACAATTGCATCATTTGCAGATTTAAGTGTTGTGCAAGTTGCTGTAGTAACCTCTTATAGCGGAGATCAATTATCATTTACACATGTATCTAATAATAGTAATACTGATGCTTCTGCATGGGTTATTAATTTAAGTTCAGCACCGGGTGAGTCTGGAGCTGACGGACAAGATGGAGCTGACGGACAAGATGGAGCTGATGGTGCAGATGGCGCAGACGGATCTACTACTCTAGGAGGCACAATGGTCGACCATATTATACCAGATACAAATGCAACATACGATCTAGGAAACGCGGAATACAAAATTAGACACTTATTCTTATCTGATAATTCATTAAACATAGGAGATCATGCAATCTCAATTACAGAAGATGGTGAAATTACTCTACCACCTGTTAAGATTACAAAAGATGGAGAATCTTATACACTAGGTAGTGAAGAGGAGTCTGCAAAAGCCTTTAGAGCAAGGGAAGAGCAGAGAATGATGGATCTATATAATAATAAACTAAGACAAGCCTGTTCATCAGTATGGATTAAGAAGGTATCAGAAGAAGAACAGTATGTAGGTAGTGGTCAATTTATCACTATGGATATAGATGGTAATGGTGACTCTACAGATCTTTCAGATGGGTGGTTTTTCACTTGTGCACATAATGTATTTGAAATGGTAAATGGCCAACATGTAATGCACTCAGAGATTTGGGTATCTTACTTAGGTACTTGGTATAGACAAGACCCTAATGACTGTTATTATGATGCAGTTGCAGATACTTGTCTAATTCACACAGGTATTACGATAGCACAGAACCATGTACTTAAGGTAGCAGATGTAGCAGCCGAGCCCAAGACTGGACAACAGGTTTGGATTTGTGGTTTCCCAGCTGGATATGATGTAGACTCCTTAACAACAGGTATTATTAGAGATGCTAATTTTAATATTAAAGATAGTGGACAAGCAGTTGATAGTCTGTTCTTAAACGCACCAGCAATTGGTGGTAATTCAGGCTCAGCTATTATTAATGCTGATGGGGATATCGTAGGTATCTACACATTCGCATACACAGCACATGAAACATTTGGAGGAGGAGCTAACCGATCAGTAATTGCACATACACTACAACAATTAAAACTAGTCCATGGTATGGGTACCACAATCAAGACTAATGTAAATGATAAGTACTTCTTAGGTATTGACTGGGCAAGAACCTCACCAATCGATCTCTATAATGACTACTACCCAGTAACAGACGGAGCCGGCGGCCCAGTACTCTATAATAGTCCAATTAATCAGGGTTGTAGGATCTCAGCCATGGCAGCCTATTCACCGTTAAGCGGTATACTACAAGTAGGGGATATTATTATGTCAGCTCAATTACCAGGTGGCGAGCTGATCGAGTTTGGTTACACTACTCAGCAACGCACGCTAGGCCTACTTATTTACAA
>ENA-UZXC01005284-UZXC01005284.1-metagenome-genome-assembly--contig:-Day-2-25m-contig-5284_pt1 | contig 11804 bp, 5 predicted proteins | sample MGYA00260340_ERZ794900 | MGnify/ENA metagenome assembly ERZ794900 | reverse complement strand
ATTACTTTCACCGTTGGTGGAGGAACAGGAACCAAAACATATACGTTAAATGGTGTGGCGATTACTAATCTTTCTCAAACAGGGTTGGATGAACGTAACTACACTTTAGTTGTAACCGATGAAAATGGATGTACAAATTCAAGAACAGTGGTACTAAGTAAGTCAGCGATAACCTTATCGGTATCCATAACAAATACAATATGTAATGGATTACAATCGGGTGAAATTAGGATAACTAATATAGGTGGTGGTAACGGTGGTCCGTACAAGATAAAATTTGATGACGGAGAGTTTGAAGATGATAATGGGGTTAATCGTACAATAAGTAATTTATATGCGGGTACATACACAATAACAATACAAGATGGGAGTTTCTGTGAGAGAGAATTCTCGGTAACAATAACAGAACCATCACAAGTATCATTTACATCAACACATACTGATCCAACATGTTGGGACGGTTCGGATGGTGAAATAGTTATAACGGCAACAGGTGGTAATGGGTCATATGAATACAAACTAAATAATCAGTGGTATCCTTCAGGAAACTTTACAGGGTTAACAGTTGGAAATTATACATTAGACGTTAGAGATAGTAATTTATGTGCAACGACAGGATCAAGTAGTTTAACGTTATCAAAATCGGCACCTATAGTAACGTGGTCATTTACAAATGTCACATGTAATGGGGATTCTGATGGTACTATATCGGTAGCAAACCCATCTGGTGGAAACGGTGGAACATATCAGGTAAAACTTAATAAATTAGGTACCTATGTAAACCTACCAAACAATACTATTCAAGACTATACGTCATTAGCGCCTGGTATATATATCATATACGTTAAAGATGGTCAAGGATGTATAAAAACATACACACAAACCATAACACAAAATGCAGTGGTAGGTATAACTGTTTCAAACACAATGCCGACATGTAGATTTGATAGTGACGGTCAAATTGTTGTTACAGGTAGTGGTGGGACTGGATCTTACACTTATAGTAAAGACGGTACTAATTATCAGACATCCAACACATTTTCAAACCTTTCAAAAGGAAGTTATACGTTATACGTTAAAGATACTAATGGTTGTGTAGTGAACACATCTACCACATTAGATAAAGCACAAGTAACGGCATCGATTTATTCTAATGCACCTAACTGTCATAACGGTAGTGATGGTGATATTACATTGGCATCAATTACGGGTGGAAACGGTGGACCATATCAGTTTAAATTTTCAAGTGGTAATTGGACTAATTTTACTACACCAGTGACGTTTACAGGTAAATCGGGGGCAACACCCTATAATATATACGTTAGGGACAAAGTTGAGTGTGAAAACGAATATCAAATAGTATTGAATAACCCACAAAACTTAGTAATAACCACATCGGTGACACATCCGACGTGTCGTGGAAATAGTGATGGTGAAATTGTAATTACATCTACTGGTGGTACAGGAACTAAATTATATTCAATAAATGGTATTAATTATTATACGTCAGGTACGTTCACAGGACTTAGTGTGGGGACAAGAACTGCATATGTAAAAGATGCTAATAACTGTATTACAACTAAGAGTGTTACATTAACAAAAACTGATCCTTCATTTAATGCGTCACTCGAACATGTTTCATGTAACGGTGGTACAGGTATAATAACAGTATCAAGTCCAACAGGTGGAAACGGTGGAATATACCAAGTTAGAATAGACAGTCAAAAATACGTTAACTTTAATACGGGACTACCACCTGAATATGAATTTACAAGTGTAAGTGTAGGTTCACATACTGTAACAATAAAAGATGGGGACGGATGTACTAAAGGTTATACATATAATATTACACAACCACCGGTGGTTAATGTAACTACAAAAAGTGTTACTCACCCATCGTGTCGTAATTCTAATGATGGTTCGATAACATTTGAAGCAAGTGGAGGAACAGGATCACTAACATATACAATGAATGGGGCATCAACAACAGATCTCACATTCACAGGTTTAACCATAGGTGGGTACTCGTTTAGGGCGACAGATCAAAATGGTTGTTATGACCAAGTTACAGTAATTCTTCAAAAAAGTGATGTTGCCGCAACGGTATCGTCATCAAACCCTACGTGTTATGGTAGTACAGGTTCAATAACAGTGTCTAACCCAATTGGTGGAAACGGTGGAACATATAGTTCTAAGATAGGTTCGGGAAGTTATTCAACAACATTCCCTAAAACATACAGTAGTTTGAGTGGTGGTTCACATACAATTACCGTTAGAGATGGTGATGGATGTACAAGAACATATACAAAAACAATAACGGTACCTACACAGGTTAGTTTCACCACCGCACTAACACACCCATCATGTAGTGGAGATAATGATGGTGAAATAGTTATTAGTGCAAGTGGGGGTAGTGGGTCATATACATATTCTTTAAATAACGGATTTAGTTACCAATCGAGTAATACTTTTTCCACTTTAAATTCCGCTATCTATTTGATAAGAGTTAAAGATAGTGCTAACTGTGTTCGGTCAGGAAGTGCACAACTAAATAAGACCGATCCAAACGCGACATTTACAACAAGTAGTGTAAGTTGTCATGGTGGTAGTGACGGTGAGATAACAGTGTCGAATCCAACAGGAGGTAACGGAGCGACATATAGTTCTAAAATAGGGTCAGGAAGTTACACAACAACTTTCCCAAAAACATATACAGGTTTGTCATCAGGAAAAAGTATAATTACAATTAAAGATAAAGATGGGTGTGAACAATCTTATAATGTTATCGTAGCACAACCTTTAGATGATACTGCAACAATTACATCATTTACCACAGGTGCTAATGGTGACATTACTGTTACATCTGCGGGTGGGACGTGGAATAAAACATATAGATTATATGAGGACACAACGTCTCCCTATACTAATAGTGGGGGTGTTTTAGTCGCGACTATCACAGGTGTGACAGCGGCAAATCATTCACAAACATTCAGTAGTTTACCTGAAGGGTATTATTATGTTGTAGTTACCGATGCAAACGGTTGTGTTTCTAGTACATCGGAACAAAGTACATTTGATACTAGTGATGACTGTAATTGTATAGAGGTGGGTGTTCTTTCGAGTAAATTAACAAGCGGTAATAATGACTTATACTACATAAATAACGATTGTGAATCAGGTGCTACCTCCGTAAACTTAAATGGTTATTTGGCTGAGATTGGTGAAGACGAGAACAGTACTATTTTTAAATTCTGTAGTAAACCAACATTAAGTTATATGTTTAAGTATGGTTTAACTGGTGAGACTTTCGATGGACCTCAAGGTGGAGGAATAACAGTAACACCTTTTGATGATCCATGTAATAGTAACTCGGATTGTTCAAAAACTATTAAACCATTTTAACCTAATTGGTATATATTAAATAATAAATTAATAACAAAACGAATAAATCGTAAAAACGATATATTTATAATAAACAAAACAAAATTAAAATAACATGGCAGGAGCAACAGGATCGACGTATCAAGTAACATTCACCTTATCACCAGCATTTACTGGAACGACAGAGGCTGATAGTTTTACAATAATTGGAAAACACTGTAATGGTAATCCTTCAGACACTACTATAGCGTCAGGGGTTTCTAAAGCAGAATTAACCACAGGAATGACATACACAATTGCACAAACAATTTCAGGTGGAACTATAACATCAACAGGAGATTGTACTAACTCTGTCAATTGGACAGGTTTAGCGTGTGAAGGTGACGGTGACCCAGGTCCAACACCAACACCAACATCAGAAGAACCTACAGGTGGTGAAGGATCACTATTCCAAGTGAGTAGATGTAACGATGATTCTACATGGTTAATTGCTGATGATATAAGTTGTATTGAAGGTAATCCGAGTACACCACCTAACCCAAATATTTATCAAGTAGGTGAATATATACAGATGACGACAGGAACTTCTTGTTCAAGTCCACAAACTTCATATTGTGCATTAATTACGGCGGTTGATGTAACTGGTACAAGAACTGGGGTACTAATCAAACACGACCTTCTTAACAAAGATAAAGGTTGTACGAATATGGAATGTGTTGAATAATACATTTTAATTAATATATTAAAAAAAAACCCGTCTTTATGATGGGTTTTTTTATTTAAAGTAATCTACTTATTAATGTATTTATATGTATGGGATTAATTGTTAGAGTATTTGATATTGTTTCACCTAATGACTTTGATTTAAGTATTGGGTTGTCACCGTATGGGCCGTTCACAAAATTAGACGGACCTGGGCCTGATAATTCTTGGCCAAACTCTACGGATAGAGACTATAGAACGGAACCAATTTATATTGGAGACAATGAACCCGAAGTGATTAATGGTGTACCACCATCATCAGAAGTAATATTTTATGATTTAGAGTTTGATACCGAATTTTGGTTGAAAATGGAGGATAAGGTAAATGTTATAGATGTATGTGGAGATAATCAAACACCAAGGTACATTGTAGAAAACATATACATACATGATAGTAAGACATTTGAATGTTACGATAAGATAAACTTCAGTGTGTCTTATGAATGTGTGTTACCACCAACACCAACACCTGCACCAACATCAACACCTGCACCAACATCAACACCAGTAACGACTCCAACCCCAACCCCAACAACAACAGAAGTTATTGTAACTGGTGATACTGCAAATTGTGAGGATGGTATCGATATGGTCTTCATTATAGATAGAACGGGAAGTATGGGAGGGGTAATAAATAACCTTAAAAATTCAATTAGTACTTATGTTGCCAAAGTTCAAGAAGTAACAAACAATAACTACCGTTTCGGGTTGGTTAGTGTATGGGGTGATTCTAATACCCCTATGTTTACTCTCCGTTTAGCGTTGTCACACCAAAACGAGACTGCTTTGGATGCCGCTTTAGATACTTTCGGTCCCTCAGGGGGTGGAAATTACCCAGAACCAACAGACAATGCATTGTCCGCAGTATTAAATAACACAATACCTTATGGACCATTTCTCAATAACACAAATAAAATAATAGTAATGATTACAGACGCAACACCTTCAGGTGGAGATGATCAATTTGTTATAGGTGTGGATGATGTTCAGGCCGCGGCATTAGCGACACAGGCATTAAATCAAAATATTAGAATATTCGCGATAAATACTGGTGGTGGGGTTAATGTACCAGCCACTGTATCAGTAATGCAAAATTATGCGTCTTCTACTTTCGGTCAATACGCGGAAAGTCCTAATGGTAATGCATCAACAGCAATAACGGATGCATTAGATGACCTTTGCGATGAAGATTAATTAGTATAATAATATGGGAAGAATAGTAAGATTAAACATTTCGTTAGATAACAGTCATTCATTAGATGACTTTCCTGTTGACTTATATTCAGGTTTGACAAGTGGAGACACAACTAATTTAGTATATGCAAATATAGTTAGTACGGATATACCACTTGATCTAATGTTTGAAGATAGTGATTTAAATGTTAGTAATGACCCTAATAATCCTTTTGCACCACACTGTTATATGAGAATATCATCTGACGGATGTTATGATGAAATAATAAAATTAGAGGTACCAAAAGTAGATTGTGAAATGTGTGTTGATTTCCAAGAAATTATACCAGAACCAACACCAAGTCCGACTACAGCCGATTTACAGTGTTTATGTATAACATTTACACATATGTCAGGTGGTGGACCGGCATATACTGGGTATTATGACGATTGTGATGGTATTGAAAGAGAGATAATAGTTTTAGATACGCAAACTAAAAGAGTTTGTGGTAGTGGGCTAAACATATCAACCAGTCATGATAAGTTGTTTTATACGGTTGGTGAAGAATGTGATACTGATAGAAAGTGTCCAACTGATGATCCTACACAAACACCTACACCTACACCAACAAGTACGGAGACACCTACACCTACACCTACGAGTACTGACGAACCAACTACATCAACACCTACACCAACAAGTACGGAGACACCGACACCTACACCTACGAGTACTGACGAACCAACATCATGTAATGAATACTCATTATATATGACAGGTGAGGGAGAAACATCCTCACAGTGGGAATGGACGGAATGTGGAGGTTCGGTTACAACATGGACAAATGTGGGTGCTAACTATAGGGTTGTATGTTCAGAAACAACACCGACATTAAATTATGGTAGTGGGTTTGATATACCTAACGGAGATTGTGGTAATTACACGGTAACTAGATGTAATGACGGACAACAATTTACTGTTGCCAAAAATATGAGCTGTCTCACAGGTACACCACCAACATATAGTGTTGGTGACGTTATCCAATTTAAACAATTTTCAGTTACTGATGGTGATTGTTTTGATGCAAGTTTCTGTGGTACTATTACCGCTACGGACTCAGATCAACCACATGATGCGTTAGTAAGTAGGAATGCAACGGTTGATGGTTGTGACGATGTGTTACGTTGTGAGAATTAAAAATTTTAATTTAAAATAAAGTATTTATATAATAAGAATAAAAAAATAGTAGAATGGCAAGACAGTTTACAGTAACATTGACATCAGGTACCGATTCAGGTCCTTACAACATATATTATGATTCGGTATCATCAGGTACGTTAGCCACTTTATGTGGAACATCTAATTTAGCGGAAAACCTAACATTATCTCAAGTACAATCGGGAGTATGTGTTGAAGTTCCAAATAATGCGGACCGTATTATATTTTATAATACCAACCCTGACATTGCAAAAGACTGTGAAACTAATCAAGAAGTTCATGAATTAACGAGTGCGCCAAGTCCTACACCAAGCCCGACAAGTACATCAACCCCTACAGAAAGTAGTACACCAACCCCAACACCAACCCCAACACCAACATCAACCGCAACACCAACCCCAACACCAACATCAACCGCAACACCTACACCAAGCCCAACAGAAGATATTGCATGTCAATGTTTTGAGTTTATTAACACAACTCTAGGTAATATTTCATATACATATACCGATTGTAACGGTACAAGTGTGGAGGCGGTCTCTGATAAAGAACCATGGACATTCTACGTCTGTGCTCAAAGTATAGACAGTGTAACAAATACTAAATTAACTTATAGTCTTTATGGTCCATGTACTGATGGAGTTTGTGTAAACACTCCATCACCAACACCAACTAATACCCCAACTCCAACACCTACAGAAACGGAACCGGAAGTTCTTCAATCGAGAGATCGAAAGTTCCAGAACTGTGGTACAACAATTGGATCCCCGACTAGTGATGAAGTGGAAACTCAAGCGGCTCCTACTGACGGAGAATCGAGTATTCCAATTTTTATATACCTAAAGATAGATGAATATGGTAGTACACCAGAGTCAGGTGATAAAGTCCGTGTTAATTTCGGTACGAGTGATCAACATTGTTATGAATATGTTGGTATTGAAGATGGTGAGGAAAACACATCATTAGTGGTTGAATATAATGATTGTACTTGTGACGCCCCTCAAGGTGTATGTAAATTCTTTGAAGTTGGTTCAGAAGTAGATCAAAGTAGATATGGTTTAAATTGGGTTCCTTCAGATTCGGAAGTAGGTACGACCGCCACCTTCAATAGTTTGCCCTCCACATCATTGGGAGGGGAATTTGGTAGTTCTGTAGCCATCGGGGTATGTACCGCCAATTTAACCTCAGTAAATATATGGGATTCTAATACTGGTGAATTAGTTATGAGTTTACCAGGAGTCAGTGCTCTATCTCAAAGGGATTCAAGTTGTGATGAGACTCCACTTGGAAGATGTGAATACGATGTCCCTGATGAACCTACTCAAACTAATAGAACAGTTACGGGTTGTACTTCAGGTAATGTATATGTCATTAATCATACTGAAACGTGTAACGCCGGTACTACACAAATATCTGAAGAAGAATTAGATTTAGGTGATGTAATATGGATTACCTACGGCGATAATTGTGGTGAGGCTGTTGATGAATGTGCAACTGTGGGACAAGTTACCAATGATGAAGTAACCGCGATTAGAAGAGGTCAAAATATATTTAATGGTTGTTCCAATAATGAGGGCAACACCACAGGGTGTTTCATGCCTTAATTAAATTTAACCTATAAGTTGTGGTTTATTAATTTGTTTCCATTGTATTTATATACATAGACTAAATATATATAATGGGTAATCTTGTAACAGTTAAAAATAATTATGATAATGGAGTGTGTAGTGGATTTACCATATACACAGGTACCACTTACAATGGACACCCATTTACAATACCACCTTCTGCAAATAGTATAGGTTTTCACACATTACCACATACCTTTGATATTGGATATTATAGTGGTCCATTATATGTCTTTTTAGAGCATTGTGATAATCATATTTCACCCCCACCAAACGAAGACCCAAAAAAACAAGGTGGATTCCAAGTAGTACTAATAGATGTGGATTGTGAAGTGTGTCCACCAAATTCGGATTCAATTGACTGTACAATGATTGTTAGTTTTGTGGAAAATAAATCCACTGACTGTAACTTTACGGTAACTTTTGACGAGATACTTACATCACCATCACCAACCCCTACAGAAAGTAGTACACCAACACCAACACCAACATCAACCGCAACACCTACACCTACAGAAAGTAGTACACCAACCCCAACACCTACACCAAGCCCAACAGAAGATATTGCATGTCAATGTTTTGAGATTAATAGTACTGGTCAGGGTTATTTCAATTACTCATATTTTGATTGTAATGGTGTGAGAGTAGATGCAACGTCTGAGACTCCACCATTTGAGTATATAACATTTTACATATGTGCACAAAGTATAATATCTGTTGATGAAAAAGTGACATATAGTGTTTATGGTGCATGTGCTGACGGGGTTTGTGTTAATACTCCATCACCAACACCTACACAAACACCTACACCTACTCCAACATCAACACCAACATCAACACCTACAAGTACTCCAACATCAACTCCAACATCAACACCTACGAGTACTCCTACACCTACTCCGACGAGTACTCCTACACCAACACCAACTAATACACCTACTCCAACTCCAACATCAACGTCGCTTATACAGTTAGAATGTGTAATTGCCACCTTTACTGCTAGTGGAGGTAATCTAACGGTTAGTTATGATCCGTGTGGTGGAGGTAAGAGACTAAATCTGCCTATATTTGATGGCCAGACAGGAGAGACCGTTTGCGCACAAAACAACTCATGGACATATGATTATCCTGATTATTTAGGTAGTGTAAGTATTGACCCATGTCCTCCCGATCAAACCCCAAGTCCATCAGGTGTAGATGATGATGATGATGAACCAAGTAATGGTAATAGGGCGGTTATAGGTTGTGAAACAAATACTGAATATATAATTAATGAGAACGAAACATGTTTAAATGGTCAGATGGCAATCACCGCAAACGGAATAGAGCCGGGTCAAATAATATGGATCAGTGCTGAAGAGTGTGGTGAAGTTATTGAATGTGCAACTGTGGGGATACCTAAGGTAGGTCCAATAACTGCAGTTAGGTATAATGAGAATACGTTTGAGGCTTGTAGTCGAGAAGAAAACTTTCAGAGTGGGTGTTACATGCCTTAATTTAATTATGACAATCCATAAAAATTTATTATATGATATTTATTATTAACACTAAAATACGTATACTTTAATTATGAGTTTCTTAAATCAAAATAATGCGGAATTTTTATCAGCAAGACTAACCCAAAAGGGTAGAAAATCTATTGCTGAGGGAGATTTTCAAATAAAGTTTTTTCAGGTAGGAGATTCTGAGTTCGATTATACTCAACCTTTTCACCAATTAAATGGAGAAGTAAACACACCACAACAAAGTGTTTTCGCACCTTTTGATAAAGATAGTCAAGTAAAGTACCCTTATTTAATGGATGGTAATCGTGCAACCACTTATGGGGTACCTATTAAAGATTCCATTACCGAAACTTTAAGAAACGGAATGGGACCTGCAGGGTTTGTAACTGAATATAAAGAATATGATGAAGTTAACTGTAGTGGCACTACCATAGAATGTGCGACAGTTAGATTACCTTTAAGTGGGGTAAGCGCAACCAATACAATAACATTTACAGAAACACAAGCGTATTTAGATTGTGATAATGGATCTACCACTTCAATAGATACGAATTATTTATCTAGATTTAATCAATGTGAATACATCACTATTGTTTTTAATAATGAATTTGTAAGTGAAGAACAGGTTATAACGAGTAATTCAACTAGTTTAGTTTATAAAATTTTAAATATAACAACAGTAACAGGGATTACAACAACACCTAATTGTGATGAAGTCATAACAGGTCAAACCACAATAACTGTTGATAGGTATACACCCGATTTCACGTCGATTAACGGTTATGCCGAAATTGTGTGTAATAAATGTAAAATAGAACACCCTTTATCGGGAACTACGGCTGAGGTATGTGTCTCTAATCAAGTTGATCCGAGTGAACAACATGATCCATGGACATTAAATACCGTTTGGAAAGAATTACCAATCGGCGGACAGATTGACGACGAGAGTATAAGTGGGTATACTAGTGCTAAACACATATCCACAATGGAATACTTAGGATACGGGACTTCAAGTGGTCAGGTAACAAATACAGGAACCACTTACTTTAACTCATATGATGAAGAAATTACGGTTTCTCCTGAAGAACAAAAATGTATCGCAGTTATACATTATTCAGAATTAGGTCACGTCTTTGAAGATCCTGAAAGATTTTTTAAGTATGATGATTATATCGGTAGTTCTACAGGAACTACGGAAGGTGTGTTGGTAGATGAAGAAGTGGTATCGGATGTTGAATTCTTCAACATATACCTACCATTTATATATTATGAAAACAGTACAGGTACCACCGTTGGATCTGAATTCAAAATGGGTGAAACAGACTATTATTTAGATTCGACAGTTGCAGGAACACCGGGTGATATTAGAACTAGATATATTAAATTTCGTTACATACTAGATGAAATAGGTAAAAAGGTAGGTAAAGTATTTGTAGATAAAAAAATTATAGTATTTGATGATCAGGAGTTAGTTGCATTATTAGACTACAGATCAAATAGAAGATACACATTACCAACACCAAAAGTATACCACATCCCTAGTGATGGTGTAATTGCGGAATCATGTTTTTCAGGTACAACAGGACAAACATACCATATAACATATATGTTAAGTTATGTTGATGGGAACGAATTTGAATTAAATGGTTTACCATGTAATAACTTCTCTAAGGTACAGATAAATGTGGTGGATAATGAATGTGAAATCAAATATCCCGCAAATATAGGTATTAAATGGGGAGGTGAAGACCATCCAAATGGAGTAGGATCTTTTCAACATATGAATACGACTTTTAGTGGATCAACTAAAGGTTATATTGCAAATAAATTATGGATTTTGGTACAAGAAACCACAAATGAGGTTAATACGATACCTGATCCAACACAATGGACTAAAATAGATATTACCGATAAAATACCTAACCATGTTTCGGGTTTAATTGATCCAACTAAACTTAGAGACCACACTTTTGTTATTAAACAGACCGATATAGATGGGGGTAGTTTATTTGATATAGAGGACTACCTAAAAGAATTACCAACAGGAACAGATTATATGGGAAGTTCAGACCCCTCTACCGATCCACAATTCGGTGACGAACAACCGTTTCCTGGTAGTATAAAATTAGTTAGATC
>ENA-UZXC01010099-UZXC01010099.1-metagenome-genome-assembly--contig:-Day-2-25m-contig-10099_pt1 | contig 11808 bp, 8 predicted proteins | sample MGYA00260340_ERZ794900 | MGnify/ENA metagenome assembly ERZ794900 | reverse complement strand
AATAAAATGATTTCTTCCTTTCTTTGTTAGAAATAAAACCAACCGCAGTCATCCTAACTCCTATCTTTTTAGAAGAAACAAAATTAATTGTTAGCAAGTTAGAAAAACTACAAATACCATCTTTTTTTTAAATATCACTATTGATGGCTTTAACAATATTTTAAATAAGCGCCTGTTTTAATGGCGTTTATTTTGTATTGTGCTTAGTTTGTTTAACGCTTTATTAGGGAAATCAGTGATTAAACCAGCTAATCCAAGATCAATTAATCTTTGCATTTCATCTTCTTTATTTACGGTCCATTTCCACACCTCAATTCCGTTCTCATGCGCAAAATTTAGATACTTTTTTGTAACCGTAGTTTCAGGTCCAATTCCAATGGCATTCAATTCAATAGTTTTAGCATACTCTAGGGTCATTTTATCTGCTTTATTTATGAGCCAAAGGATTGGGATATTCTTATCCAGTTGTCTTATTTGGGCTAATACGGGGTACTTAAAAGAAAATATGATTACATCCTCTTTTACTCCAAGATCATTTACAATTTTAAGAACCTCTTTCTCTGTTCCATAAACCTTTATTTCAATGCAGACCTTAATCTTAACTTTTGCCAACGCAAGGGCTTCTCTTAAAGTTGGAATCTTTTCATTTTCATATTTATCACCAAATTTAGCACTGTAACCTACTTTGACAGCAGTTAAATCACTATAGTTCATTTCGGCAATTTCTCCTTTAAAACCATTGGAGCTCGTCTTATCTATAGATGAATTGTGAATAACAACAATTGAATCATTCTTGGTTCTATGAACATCCAACTCGAAATAATCCGCTTTACATTCAATAGCCTTTTGAAAAGCAATAAGCGTGTTCTCAGGAGCTATTCCTGAAAATCCGCAATGGGCAATTATTTTTGTTTGAGCATTCGTTAGCATGCTACTTAAAACGAATACTACTGAAAAGATACATCTAGTTGCTAAAATCATGTGTTGTTATTTAATTAATTTAATCTAGTATTTAAAGCATTCTTTAATTCCTCAACTAATTTTGGGTATTTTACAGCTACATTTTTTGTTTCCCTTTCTGCAGTAGTATGATCATACAATTCTACAAATCCGTCCTGATGAAGTATCATCCTATGCGTTGAAGTTCTTATTGTTGAAGCCCCTTTTTTATATGCTAAAGCAGTGTGACCAGGTATTTGTGGATCTACTAATATTTCTTTCAGTGATACCCCTTGGGTATACTTAGAAATTTCAATTCCTGTTAAATCACATAATGTCGGAAAAATATCCAAGGTTTCCACGATCGCCTCTGTGTTAGCGCCTTTGTGTTTCATACCAGGATAGTGAATTATTAAAGGTGAATGCAACGATTCCTCGAACAAACTATGTTTCCCCCAAATTGCGTATTCTCCCAAGTGCCAACCATGGTCACCCCAAATGACAACGATGGTATTTTCATCCGCTCCTGTACGTTTTAATTCTGCGAGAATTTTCCCCACTTGAGCATCCGCATAACTCTCACAAGCTGTATAATGACGACGCACTTCATCCGCAAAAATAGTATCTGTATTCGCGTTTTTACCCCAACGATTATATTGCTTAAATTCACCGGAACCATGCCATGTGATTCTCCCTTCTGGTTTTTCAGGGTGTTCTATTGAAGGAAGTGAACCCCTTCATATTGATCAAAATAGGATTTTGGCGCACCAAAAGGCAGGTGTGGTTTGATAATTCCTACGGCAAGAAAAAATGAATTTTTATTAATTGTAGTGAGTTCTTTTAATTGTTTCAATGCCTCATCTGTAATTGCCCCATCTGGATATATATTATCAGGTCCTTTTACCGTTAAAAAAACGTTCATATCACTTGATTTTAAGCGAATCTCTCCGTCAGCCAATCCGTGCATCATGCCACGTGGATGCTCCCATTCCACAAACGGCATAAGATGTCTATCTCAAGCATTTGGCATCTCTATTTTTGTCCTATCATTCCAATCCTTACCACCTCTACCTCCAGGGTGATGAGATACTTTCCCAACCGAAACCGTTGTATAACCATGTGTTTTAAACCACTCTGGCATACTTTTATTTATTATTTTTGTGCCCTCTTTTATTTTATTTGCCCGAAGAAAAAGCGCATTATTTCCTGCTGTTTCATACTGCCCTGTTAATAAAGTGTATCGAGATGGTCCACAACTAGGAGCATTTGCAAAATGTTTTTGAAATTTAATTCCTTCTGTTGCCAAATGATCAATGTTTGGCGAGCTAATATAGTCTGCTCCAAAACTCTTCAATTCCGGGCGAAGGTCATCCACACAAATGAGTAGAATATTTGGTTTTTAAGTAACTTGTGTTTTTTGACAATTTGCTATCATGTGAAAAGATAACAAAGCACAAAAAATTATCATCGTTTTTCCAACTCCCATTATTATACATTTTTTGTTTACTAATTATTGGGTTTTTTTATGCCACACAATAAAGTATTTATTGGTCAAGATTCTTATATCGCGAGTAATATTCCAAAAAAACTCATGAATTTAGGTAGCTCAAAAATTTCCTGTCTTTTTAAGTATCGAAACACAACACCCTTAAAAACAATACTATTTAATATAGAATCATTAATCTTTACTAAATTATTGAATATTCTTTTTTAAGATTTACTATCCCAATACGTCTTGATACTATTTTGTATTTTTTTAGAATCTTTATCTGTATCGCCTAAAAGCTCTCTCTGTTTGAGAAGTTCTTTTTTTAATTTTGTTATAACCTTTTGATATGTTGAATCTTTATAGGCGTTATGGAGTTCATTAGGATCTTTTTGTAAATCGTAAAAATCCCAAAATTTCGTGTTTTCATCTGCTTGTTTATGATTATTTTTAAACCCTTTTCCATAGTAAAAAGCTAATTTATAACGCTTTCCACGAATTCCAAAATGACCTGGTCTGTCTTTTTGATGTTGCCAATATCGGTAATACCCGTATTGTCTCCAATCTTTAGAAGTATTGCCTTTTAAGTTTTCTCTAAAACTTTTACCTTGCATATTTTCTGGATATTTTATCCCCGCATAATCTGCAAATAATGCAGAGAAATCTACATTTTCTATAATATCTTTATTGCGTTTTCCTGCGGGAATTTCTTTGGGGTAACGAATTACAAATGGCATATGAATGGATTCTTCATAAATCAATCTTTTATCAAACCAACCATGTTCTCCTAAAAAATATCCTTGATCTGCTGTATAAATAACGATCGTGTTTTCGTCTAAACCAGACGCTTCTAAATAATCTAAAAGCTTACCTATATTATCATCAATTGCTGCACCACATCGCATAAAATCTTTTACAAATTTTTGATATACTTTACTTCTTGCTTCTTTTTTACTTAATCCATCAATAGAAAAAGGCAATTCTGGATATTGCATATAATCTGACCTTTTATCAGGATTATTTGTAGAAAATACAAATCGCTTTCCAAGATTATCTATAGATTGTCCTATTAAAGAACGCCCTGTAGTATTGGGTCCATTATCATATAAAGTTGCTGGTTCTGGAATTTTTTCATTTCTGTATAAATATGATAAACGTTCTGGATAATCATAAGGTTCATGCGTTGCTTTAAAATGGCAAAAAGACATGAATGGTTTCGATTTATCTCTATTTTCAATCCAATTTATTGTTTTATCTGCAATGATATCAGCACTAAAACCTTCATATATTTTTCCTCCTTTATTATAGTCTTTCCAATTTTCTTTGGTTTTCATAATCGGATTATTATACAAGCCTTGACCTGGCAAGACACAATAATAATCAAAACCACTTGGTTCTTGTTTTAGATGCCATTTACCAATTATAGCGGTTTGATAACCTCCTTTACCCATTTCTTTAGCAATATTATCATACGTAGGACTTAACCCTTTTCCTAATGTTGTAATACCATTTCTATGGCTATACTGCCCTGTCAGTATGGTAGCTCTACTTGGCGTACAAATTGAATTTGAAACCAAACAATTTTCTAAAACAACTCCTTCGTTCGCTAACCTTTCTATGTTTCTATTTTGTACATAGTCTTTTAAAACCCCACCGTAGATTCCCCAAGCTTGCTTCGTATGGTCATCAGACATGATAAAAAGAATATTAGGTTGTTTCGTTTCTTGTACGGGTTTTGGTTTAGCACTAGAACATCCAATTAAAATAAGCGATAGTAATACTGTATAAGATAGATTTTTCATTTTACTTTAGTTTTTATTTTTTTTTAACCAATTCCTATAGTGTTACCTATTTGTATTTTTTTAGACTCAAAGAAAAAGGAGCGTTTTGCGTTTTACTTCCCCAACTTTTATTTGGAGTATTAGATACCTCAAATTCTAAAAAACCTCCTTTTTGAATGTCGCTACATTTAATAAAACTGTTTTGGTAATCAGAATTATTTAAACTTGCAGACTGAATATAAAAGTTATTTTTTGAATTGTTTTTTGCTTCAATTATAAAGGTATTTCCGTTTCTTAAATGTAATGTTGCTTTTTTAAACAAGGGACTTCCTATAATAAATTCATCAGTTGCAGGCGTTACAGAATAAAAACCTAAAGCACTAAAAACGTACCAAGCTGAAGTTTGGCCATTATCTTCATCACCACAATAGCCATCTGGAGTTGGTGTATATAGTTTGGTTAAAACTTTTCTGATTTTATCTTGAGCTTTGTATGGAACACCTGCATAATTGTAGAGGTAAATCATATGCTGTATGGGTTGATTTCCATGTGCATAATTGCCCATATTTGCAACCTCCATTTCTCTAATTTCGTGAATTACCTTTCCGTAATAGGATGCATCATATTTTGGTGGCATTGTAAAAACACCATCTAATTGTTTGATGAAATTTTCTTTTCCGCCCATTAAATTAATCAATCCATCTATATCTTGAAAAACAGACCAAGTGTAATGTAAACTATTTCCTTCTGTAAAAGCACCACCCCATTTTAAAGGATCAAAAGGACTTTGAAAAGTACCGTCTTTATTTTTACCACGCATTAAATTTGTGGAGGGATCGAATACATTGTTATACCTATAGGATTGCTCATAATACTTTTTAGCAATTTTGTTTTTCTCCATTTTTTCTGCCATTTGCCCAATCGTAAAATCAGCATAGGCATATTCTAATGTTTTGGCTGCATTTTCTCTAATATTTACATCATAAGGTACATAGCCTAAAGTGTTGTAATAATGTAAACCTTCTCTACCTACAGACCTTACTGGTCTTCCTTCTTCTACAGTTGCATTTTTAAGAATGGCTTCAAATAAAATTTCTGCAGTTTCTTCATTTTTGATATTTCCTTTTAAATAAGCGTCTGCAATAATAGGTGCAGAATTAGAACCAATCATACAAGCTCTATGTCCAGGACTTGCCCATTCTGGCAACCATCCAGATTCCTTGTATGTGTTAGCTAAACCTTCCATAATGTTATTATTCTGTTCTGGATACATCATATTAAAAAATGGAAAAACAGCTCTAAACGTATCCCAAAAACCATTGTCTGTAAACATATAACCTGGTAATACTTTACCATTGTATGGACTGTAATGCACTATTTTATTATCTGCATCAAACTCATAAAAGGTTCTTGGAAATAATAAGACTCTGTATAAACACGAATAAAAAGTTCTAATATTGTCTATCGTATCATCTTCAATTTTAATTCTACTCAGCTCCTCTTCCCAAGCATTTTTTGCTTTCTCTTTTGTTTGATCAAAAGTATCTTTTCCAATTTCTCTATCTAAATTTATGTGTGCTTGCTCTAGGCTTATAAAAGACGATGCCACTTTTACGTTTACAACTTCTCCTTTTTTGGTTTTAAAACCGATGATTGCACCCACGTGTTTTCCTTCGCTATTTAAGTTGTTTTTTTGAAATTCCCAATTGTCTTTCCAAGTATGCATCATTTCAAAATCTTTATCAAATTCTGCTACAAAATAATTATGAAAATTAACTGGAACACCCCCTTTATTGTTTCTGCAATAGCCAATAATTTTACGCTCTTTTGGTAAAATCTTAACCATAGACCCCTTAAAAAAAGCATCTAACATAATATAGGAAGAATCTGCCTCTGGAAAGGTGAATTTAAAATGTGCAGCTCTAGACGTAGGTGTAACCTCTGCAACAACATCATATTCTGCCAGATAGGTTCTGTAATGATATGGTTTTACTGTTTCTGCTTTGTGTGAAAACCAAGAGGCTCTTTCATCTTCTTGATACTTTAATTCACCCGTTACTGCCATGAAAGAAAATGCGGCATAATCGTTAATCCAAGGACTTGGTTGATGTGTTTGTTTGATGCCTCGTATTTTATCATCATCGTAATTATAGGCCCAACCATCTCCCATTTTAGAGGTCATTGGTGTCCAAAAATTCATTCCCCAAGGTGTGGCAATTGCAGGATAGGTATTTCCGTTAGACATGCTTTTTTTAGAATCTGTACCCATTAAAGGATTTACGTAATCTACTAAAAAAGTTGTGTTTTTTTGTTGCGCTAAAATTTTATTGTTTTGAATAAAAGTAATTATAAAAACAAGTAAAATGCTTGCTGTAAAATTTGAATTTAGCATTGTTTTTTTAATTTATTGACTTATTATATATGAATATTTAACCCCTTTCAATCCAAACATCAAATAAAACTATTCACGTTAATTAATCGTTAATTATATATTAATAATAGAAATTGCACCAGAATTGATTAATTCTATTGTATGTTTTACGCTTTAAAAAAATATTCTTTGGAAGACTGCTCGTAGATTAAGGGAGTGAAATCGAACAATTTTGGAGAGGGTCTAAATGTTTTTAATCTCCGAAAATTCTCAAAGATTCTTCAATAAAAATTTGCCTCAATTACCCCTTTTATTTGGTTAAAATACGTGTTTCAGTAACTAAATCGGCAAATAAGTAACAGATACAAAGTATAAGAGTGCTTTTGGTAAGTGGTACTAACTAGCAATGAATTATACACGTTGTTGGCAGTAGTATTTATTTAAATTTTATCTGAATAGGCAAATGGTCAGATGGGAATAAATTATTTTTTCGTCTGTCATCAATATGCCGATATTCTTTTACTTCGATATTTTTGACTAAGATATAATCTATTCTTCTTTGTAAAAGCATCTCTGTATTAAACTCATTGAAAGTGCCAACAGGTCCGTAAGTTACTGTTCCAGCACTATTATAAGTGTCTTCTAGATTAACTTTGAGTAATTTCATTGGTTCGTCATCAGGCTCACAGTTCAGGTCTCCCATTACTATTACCCTCTTATTTATAACCTTTTTATCTTCTATAATTTGCAATATTAATTCTGCTGACTTCTTTCGAGATATTTTGCCTATGTGATCAAAATGACAATTAAAAACATAGAGCGTATCCTTGGTTTGAATGTCATAAAATTCTCCAAATGTTACAACTCGTTTAAACGATGCATCCCAACCAATAGATATCTCATCGGGTGTTTCTGAAAGCCAATATGTTTTTGTTGAAATTAATTTTAGCCGTTCATGTTTATAGAAAATAGCGGCATACTCTCCCTTCAGTTTTCCATCGTCTCTGCCAACTCCAACATAACTATAATTACTTAAAAATGTATCAAGATACTTTACTTGCTTATCTAATCCTTCTTGGATTCCAAATATTTCTGGTGAATAATAATCTATAAGTTGAGCGACTTCATTTTTTCTAAACTCCCACCAATTTTCACCATCATTCTGAGTGCTATATCTTATGTTGTAAGACATAATTGAAGTCTGACTTGAAAGTGTTAAAGGAATCAATAGGAAGATTATGTAACTGTATTTTTTCATTTTTTTCTTTTTATTTCTGCAAACGTTTGGTTAAAGATAATTGTCTTTAACTATATTGTGTATTTGTCAAATATGATAAAATTTACACCTACTCAAGTACTCCTTTTATTTGGTTGAAATATGAGTATTGTTATGTGTAAACCAATTGTTGTATTGAACTTCTAGTTCTGCAACAATGGTTGGATATTTACTAGCTAAATTAATTTGTTCTCCTGGGTCTTTCTCTAGATTTACCAACCATCTTTTTGCTTTTAATTTAGCTATTTTCTTACCCGTATCTCTAGGGTTTCCTAGTAACTTCCAATGCCCCTTGCGTGCAACCCACATATCTTGATATTGCCAACAATACCCTGCTGTATGCTTTGTTTTTTCAGCTTCATTATTGATGATTTTAACAAGACTTTTACCATCCATATCTTTTGAATCAAGTTCAATACCACATAATTCTGCTAATGTTGGCATCCAGTCTGTATTCACTGCAAATTGATTTCTTTTTTGTCCTTTGGGAATGTTGTTTTTCCAGCTGATAGCAGCTGGGACTCTAATACCACCCTCAAATAAACTTTGTTTAGCACCACGATACCTTCCTGAACTTCCGCCACCAAAATGAGCTCGTTGTTCTGTTGAATGGCCATTATCTGACTGAAAGACTATAATGGTATTATCTTGAATATCCAATTCATCCAGTTTTTTAAGAAGCACACCAATTCTATCATCTAAAGTTGAAATAAATGCTGCATATAAATTTCTTGGATATGGAATGCTTTTGTCATTGTAATATGATAACCATTTTGCATCTCCTTGATATGGATAATGGGGCATATTCACAGCAAAATACATAAAGAAAGGTTTTTTTGAATTGTCATCCATAAAGTTAGTGGCTTCGGTGGCCATTAAATCAGGAAAAAACTGTCCATCATAATAAACCTCCTTCCCATTTCTATACAAATCATGTCTGTTAGGACCACTCCAATAAAAAAAGTGTGAATAATTATCGATACATCCCACCATATGTCCAAATGAATGGTCAAATCCTTGCGCGTTTGGAGTCATTTCTGGAGCATCTCCTAAATGCCATTTTCCAATATGTGCAGTAGTATAGCCAGCGTCTTTAAACATTTCTGCCATGGTATATTCAGATCCAGGAAGCCCCTTTTTTTGTTTTGAACTTGGTGCCGCATTTCCAGACAAACCTGCTCTTTGAGGTGTTTTACCCGTCAATAAAGAAGCTCTTGAGGGCGAACAGACCGGAGAGGCATAAAATTGTGTAAAACTAGTTCCGTTTTCTACAATATAATCCATATTGGGTGTAACTAAATCTTTTGCTCCGTATGAATTTACATCTACAGACCCTTGGTCGTCAGTGTAAATAATAATGACATTTGGTTTTTGATATTTTTCTATTGTTTGTTGATTTCCATCTTTTAATTTTGTAGTCTGTCCTTGAGCTCTAAATGTAGTAAAAAAAACAGTCGTAAGTAAACTTACTGCAAGTAAGAGTTTGAAATTCTGTTTTAATTTAATCATGAGTTTTTGTTTTATACTTTTATAATATTAGTTATCGGTTTTGATAATTTACAACAATTTAGAGTTCCACTTCACAATTTTGTTGTTATACATGGCATCTAATCCCATTTGTACACATAGTGCAGTTTTTGCACCAGTTATGATATCTGATTTTGGGGTTGTATTATTTAAAATGGAATCTTGAAAATCTATTAATGCTTGTTTACTAGGATCTAAATGCTCTTTATTTATTGGATATCCTTTTCCTTCATCCCATTGTACGGTTGCTCCACTAACGCCATCTACATCCTCAATAATTTTCTTTTCTTGTTTTCCTTCTGGATAAAACCAAGCGTGTCTAGGATCTATAATGATGGTGCCTTTATCGCCAATCACTTTTATTTGATACCGATCTTTCGCATTGCTTGTTAAGCAAGTAAACGTTGCTTTAACGCCTTCTGGATAGGTGTACAATAAATGCACATTATCAAAAGTTTCTCTGCCATCTTTCCAATAATCGACGCCTCCTGCACCCATAACTTGGAGTGGAGTAGACCCCAATACCCAGTTTACGAAATCGATTTGATGAGAGCACAATTCGGCAGTAAGACCACCAGAAAATTCTTTATACATTCTCCAGTTTATTTCTTTCTCAAATTTTGGATTTGGAACGGGTCGTCTCCAACTTCCGTGACGATTCCATTGACACTCAAAGGCGGCAATTTTACCGACGGTGCCTTCTTGTATTAAATTATAAATATGAGTATAGAGTCTAGAACTATGATACTGATGTCCTGTTTGGAAGATTTGTTTTGACTGTGCTGTTTTGTTTACTAATGCCGTAATTCCATCATAGCCTTTCGCCAAGGTTTTTTCACAATACACATGCTTTCCGGAATCTAAAGCATCCATAGCAATTTTTGAGTGTGTACTAAATGGTGTTGCAATAAGTACTGCATCAATATTTTTATTATCTAATAATGCTCTGTAATCTGAATAACCAATGGGAGATGTATTCGCTCTAGAAATTCCTTTTTCTAATCGAAATGGCAACACATCACAAGATGCATATACATTTAAATGTTCTATGGAATTTATCACTGAAGTTAAACCGCCTCCACGATCACCAGTTCCAATAACACCTATATTAATGCTATTATTGGTGTTTAAACCAGAAATAACATTCCCATATAAGTAATTTGAACTCGCTATACCAGCTGCGCCAAGCGCCGTATTTTTAATAAATGTTCGTCTTTTCATAATCTATAATTTCAGTTCCCAACCAGGTTCGTAAGTTCTTGACCACAATTTCATAGCTTCTCTGTTATATATTCTACCAGTCATTTCATCAACTTCAAAAGGCTTGCCAATTCTTGAAGAAATGTTAGCATAATGGGTTAGCATTTGAGAAATAGCGCCTTGCTGAATTGGAGAATTAAGTTGTTGTTTTCCTCGAATGGTTTCAAAAAAGTTTTGTGCGTGCAAAGTGGATAAATTCCCACCACCTCCAAGTGCAACACCGCTTTCATTGCCCACAGATTTATCTGTTTTAATGATAGCTCCTTTTCTATCGTACAACACATATCCTTGTCTATCTATAAAAACAGAACCTTCTGATCCGTAAATAATAGTTCCTCTTCCTTTTCCATATTTATTGTATCCATTTCTACTATTTCCATCCCATTGAATGACGCGATTATTAGAAAACTTAAATGTTGCTTCCATTGTATCATACATTTCCCATCCGTCATCTTTAAATTGATGTTTTCCTGAAATGACATCTACATATTCTGGATATTTCACATCCATTGCCCAACGTGCAATATCCAGTTCATGTGTTGCATTATTTCCCATTTCGGCTGTACCAAAATCCCAACCATACCAATGCCAATTGTAATTCCATGTATGACTCATATATTCTTTTCTTGGAGAAGGCCCTTGATAAAGATCCCAATCAAGTCCTTCTGGAACGGCTGCTTTTTTTGGATTGGGAACACGACCTCTTTTATTGGTGTAAAAAGCGATGGCTTTGTACACATCTCCTATAACCCCATTATGGATTTCTTTAATAATTTGTTGGGTATGAAAAGAAGATCTCTGTTGGTTTCCCATTTGAACCACCTTGTTGTATTTTTCTTGAAACGCAACAACGAGTTCATTTTCTTTTGGATTGTGACTACAAGGTTTTTCTAGATAAATGTGTTTCCCTGCTTGCATGCCCATACAAGCACCAGGGGTATGCCAATGATCTGGTGTGGCCATAAAAACAGCATCCACTTTTTTGTCTTCTAATACCCTACGAATATCAACTTCGAGTTTTGGGTTGTAGTCTGCTTTTTCCTTAAATTTTAGTAACGCTTTTTCTCGCTGGCTTTGAAGAACATCACATAAATATAACAAACTTACATTATTTCGCTTTTTAACAATGGCTTCAATAAATGCGGGATATCTTCTACCAAGCCCTTGA
>ENA-UZXC01000993-UZXC01000993.1-metagenome-genome-assembly--contig:-Day-2-25m-contig-993_pt1 | contig 11828 bp, 9 predicted proteins | sample MGYA00260340_ERZ794900 | MGnify/ENA metagenome assembly ERZ794900 | reverse complement strand
ACCTCTGCGGGGCTTGGCGCCTTACTAATTCCATTTCCTTATGCTATTGATGATCATCAAACCGCCAATGGTCAGCTATTGGTTGATCATGGCGCGGCTGAGATGATCCAACAAATAAATCTAACTCCTGAAAAGCTAGCTGCAATTATCACTGACATTACGATGGATTCAGAAAAACGGCTAGCTATGGCTATCAATGCGAGGGCGCTGGCTAAGAATGGGGCGGCACAGCAGGTTGCAGATATGTGTCTGGAGGTGGCTAATGGTCAATAGATCTGATTTCCACGTACCTGAAATGCGTCGGATTCGCCGCATTCATTTTGTTGGAATTGGTGGTAGTGGCATGTGCGGTATTGCGGAAGTGTTGCTAAATCAGGGCTATGAAATATCAGGATCTGACATAACGATTAATGCTAGCGCCACGCAACTCCAGAAGGCCGGTGCGCAGGTGTTTGAGGGGCATAGTGAGAATAATATCGAGGGTGCAGATGTTGTAGTTAAGTCATCTGCTGTAACCTTTGAAAATCTTGAAATTGCTGCCGCCGTAGCCCATGGAATTCCAGTAGTGAGGCGAGCTGAAATGCTTGCTGAGCTGATGCGCTATAGACATGGAATTGCTGTTGCGGGGACCCACGGAAAAACAACAACGACTAGCCTCATTACAGCTATTTTCGCAGCGGATGGACGTGACCCTACATTTATTGTGGGTGGACGAGTAAATAGTGTAGGTACCAATGCTCAACTTGGCGGCAGTCGTTATCTGGTTGCCGAGGCTGATGAGAGTGACGCGTCCTTCTTACATCTGCAGCCAATGGTTTCAGTGGTCACCAATATCGAAGCTGATCATATGGAGACATATGACTTTAACTTTGACCGGGTTAAAGATACTTATATTAAATTCCTTCATAACCTCCCTTTCTACGGATTAGCGGTGTTGTGTGTCGATGACGAGGTTATTAGGAGCCTTCTTGTTCAGGTGGCTCGACCAACCCTAACCTATGGATTTAGTGATGATGCGGCTTACAGAATTCGGAAGGTTAGTAATAGTAAGCATCAGACACATTTTGTAATTGATCGGCCTGATGAATTGACCTCACTGGATATCACTTTAAATATTCCCGGCAGACACAACGTTCTGAATGCTGCGGCAGCCATTGCGGTTGCCAGTGATGAGGGTATTCCTGACAGTGCCATCATTAATGGATTGCAGGAATTTAGCGGCGTTGGTCGTCGCTTTGAAATTGTAGGTGATTATCCTGTGAAAGAGGGTACCGCCATGTTGGTTGATGACTATGGGCATCATCCTACTGAGGTTAAAGCAACCATCGATGCGGTTCGAGCGGGATGGCCCGGTAAAAGGCTAGTAATGGTCTTCCAACCCCATCGCTATACAAGAACACGAGATCTATTTGATGACTTTGTTGAGGTCCTTTCCCAGGTAGACGTATTAATTGTTCTGGATGTTTACGCGGCCGGTGAGGAAGAGATAGAGGGTGCAAGTAGTACTGATCTATGCAGCAGCATAAGCCAAAAGTCTGCGGTAAATCCTATTCATGCGCAGACGTTAGAAATAGTGCCTAGCTTGGTTGCCGATTTTGTCAAAGCGGATGATTTGGTACTGACCCAAGGAGCTGGAAGCGTCACTAAGTTAGTTGCGATGTTGACCGATACTGAACTGGGGCAGGTGAAAATATGACTACTCACCTACAAAACTCCAGAGATGTCAGCCAATTTGGTCGTGTGGGCCTTTTATATGGTGGGACCTCATCAGAACGCGAAATTTCATTGATGAGTGGTGAAGCTGTTTATGGGGCATTAATAAACATGGGTGTCGACACCCTGTTGATCGATGCGCAGGATGATATTGCAACACAATTAGCAGACTATGATTTAGACCGTATCTTTATTGCGCTGCATGGGCCTGGCGGAGAAGACGGTAAGTTACAGAGCACTTTGGAAAGTCTAAAAATCCCTTATACGGGAAGTGGTGTTTTAGCCTCTGAATTGGCCATGGATAAAAAGAGATGTAAGGAGTTATGGAAAGATATTGGGTTACCAACAACTGATTTCTTTCTGTTACACAAGGATACGCATTGGTCTGAAGCCCTCAGTGCGCTTGGCGGTAAAGCGATGGTCAAGCCTGCCTCTGAAGGGTCAAGCATTGGAATGAGTAGAGTAGAAAATGCTAACGAACTAAAAGCTGCTTGGTTACATGCTGCAAATTATGATGCCGTGGTTATCGCTGAACCTTTACTAGAAGGTGAGGAATATACCGTCGCTATTCTTGATGATCAGGTTTTACCCTCGATAAGAATTCGTTCAAACGAGATATTTTATGACTATCAGGCGAAATATTTCTCGGATGAAACAGCTTATTTCTGTCCGAGTGGACTTTCCCCAGACAAAGAGAACGAGCTACAGAAACTATCTCTGGATGCATTCAACAGTCTTGGGTGCGAAGGGTGGGGCCGAGTTGACTTGATGGCAGATAACACCGGTGCATTCCAGCTGTTAGAAGTAAACACAGTGCCTGGTATGACAAGTCACAGTTTAGTTCCTATGGCTGCTATCGCAGCAGGTATGGACTTTAATCAGCTTGTATTTGGAATTTTAGAGGCCTCCACAAGATGACTAAAAAAGGGCCAAGAGGAGCAAACTTTAATCAAAGGCAGAAGCCAGATTTTTCTGATGGTTTGGGTGAGAAGTTTCTGCGCTTGTTAATGGTAACTGTTTTTATTGCAGCTATTTATGGGGCAGATTTTATTTATAAGCAGATCGACACGCCACTTAGCAGAATTATGGTAGGTGGTGAATTTAAGCATCTTGAAGAAGAAGAGTTAGCTAATTTGGTCAACGCAGAAATAGATGGGGGTTTTTTGAGTATGAATCTTAATCAGTTACGCCAGGAATTGCAGAGCCACCCTTGGATTCATCAAGTCAGTGTGCGACGTGAATGGCCGTCAACCTTAAAAGTCGAAGTTCTAGAAGAGGTTCCTATTGCTCGTTGGGGACAACAGGGTTTTTTAAATCGTCTCGGTGATCAGCTAGAACTTCCTGAAAATAGCAATCTTGAGTCTCTGCCTGTACTAGAAGCTGACTTTGGAAGCACCCAAGACATGATTAAGCAGTATCAATTAGTGTCAGAGCTTCTGATTCCAACCAGCTTAAAGTTGACCGAATTACAAAGGGATGCAGTGGGCGCATGGCAGATACAAACAGCCCCTGGGATTAGGTTGGTACTGGGCCGGGATAACGTTGTTGAGAAAATTAGGCGATTAGTCATTGTTTGGAAATCTGGGCTGGACTTGCAGATAGGTAATATTGCATCTATTGATTTGCGCTATCCAAACGGCCTCGCGGTTTCTTGGAAGGATGATGCGCTTGCTAGTGAAGACCAAGATCAGACATCAAAAAATTATAGTGCGGCATAAAAGAGAGCGTAAAAGGTAAAAATTATGAGCAATTCTAATGAAGAGAATATGGTAGTCGCCCTGGATATAGGAACCTCTAAAGTGGTTGCTATTGTAGGTGCAGTTGGCGCCACTGGAGACCTAGAGATCATTGGCACAGGAATGTGTGAGTCCTCTGGGTTAAAGAAAGGAGTAGTGGTTAATATTGAGGCCACCGTAAATTCAATTCAGCGCGCCGTAGAAGAGGCTGAACTGATGGCAGGTTGTTCCATTCATTCTGTCTATGCCGGCATTGCCGGTAGCCATATCCGCAGCTTGAATTCTCACGGCATCGTTGGGATTGGCATGGCTGGAGAGGTCCAACCCCTGGATATTGAAAGAGTCATTGATGCGGCTAGAGCTGTAGCTATTCCAGCTGATCAGGAGATTCTTCACGTTCTCCCTCAAGAATTCATTATTGATGATCAAGAGGGTGTCAGAGAACCAATTGGTATGTCCGGCGTTCGACTTGAAGCTAAGGTTCATCTGGTTACCTGCGCTGCAAATGCGGCTCAGAACATTAAAAAATGTATACGACGCTGTGGCCTAGAAGTAGAAGATCTGGCACTAGAGCAAATGGCATCTAGTTACGCAATTTTGACCGAAGATGAGAAGCAACTCGGTGTCGCGCTAGTCGACATTGGTGGAGGTACCTCAGACATTGCGATTTTCACGGAAGGAGCAATTCGTCATACCGGCGTTATACCAATTGCGGGTGATCAAGTAACAAATGATATAGCGATGGCGTTGCGCACACCCACACCTCACGCTGAAGAACTAAAGATTAAGTATGCCTGTGCCCTTGCAAAATTAGCTGGGCCAGATGAAACAGTAAAAGTTCCCAGTGTTGGTGATCGTGATTCTAGAGACATGTCCCGTCAATTACTTGCTGAAGTGGTAGAGCCTAGGTACGACGAATTATTTACTCTGGTCCAAGCAGAGCTTCGCAGAAGTGGGTTTGAAGAACTTATTGCAGCTGGTGTTGTGTTAACTGGCGGCACATCAAAGATGGAGGGTGTTACTGAATTGGCCGAGGAAATTTTCCACATGCCTGTCCGAATCGGTGCTCCGACTAAAGTAAAAGGTCTGTCAGATATCGTCAACAATCCAATTTATTCAACGGGTGTTGGCCTATTACATTTTGGGGTCGCTCAACAAAGTAAACATGGTCATAGCGATTCCGGTAATGGACAGACTGGAAGTATGTTTGAGAGAGTTAAAGGTTGGTTTCAAGGTGGAGTTTAAGTGCTACTAGAAATAGTGGTTAATATTTTAATTGTGAGGCGCAAATAAGGAGAACGATATGTTCGAGTTAGTGGATAGCATTCCGAAGAATGCAGAAATCAAGGTAGTGGGTGTTGGTGGTGGTGGCTGCAACGCAGTACGCCATATGATTGATAGTAATATCGATGGTGTGCATTTTATTTGTGCTAACACCGATGCTCAGTCTATGTATAACCTAGATAGTGCAACCGTTTTACAACTGGGTGGTGCACTGACCAAAGGTCTTGGTGCTGGTGCCAATCCTGAGGTAGGACGCCAAGCGGCAATGGAAGATAAAGAGCGTATTGCTCAGGTTTTAGAGGGAGCAGATATGGTCTTCATCACTGCAGGTATGGGTGGCGGCACAGGTACCGGTGGTGCCCCTGTTATTGCAGAAATTGCAAAGCAAATGGGGATATTGACGGTTGGTGTGGTCACACGGCCATTCTCATTTGAAGGACGCAAGCGCATGGCGATTGCTGATGAGGGGATCGCTCAACTTAAAGAGCGTGTTGATTCTCTTATTATAGTTCCAAATGAGAAGTTGCTTCAGGTATTGGGTAAGGATATGACCGTACTTAATGCCTTTAGGCAAGCGAATGACGTTTTATTTGGAGCTGTTCAAGGTATCACCGATCTAATTCTCTTGGATGGTCTGATTAATGTCGATTTCGCTGATGTGAGGACCGTGATGTCTGAAATGGGAATGGCTATGATGGGTACTGGAGACGCAAGTGGCTCTGATCGTGCTGCGGTTGCAGCTGAAGGAGCTATCCGTTGTCCATTGCTTGAAGACGTTAATCTGCAGGGAGCCAAAGGTATCTTGGTTAATATTACCAGTGGTTTTGATCTCACTTTGGGTGAGTTTGAAGATGTGGGTAATACGATCAGAGAGTTTGCTGATGAAGACGCTACGATTATTGTCGGTAGTGTTTTTGATCCCGACCTCAACGATCAGTTGCGAGTTACTGTTGTTGCTACAGGATTGCGTGCTCCGGGTGCTAAGACCGGCCCAAGAGGAGTCGTAGTTGACAATCAGCCACCTCGAAAGAGCGGTGGAGACTTCGATTGGGGTAGATTAGAGCAGCCCACTAGCATCAGACGCGGCTCCGCAATTGGAGAGGGATCTACTGCCAGAAAGGCTGAAATTCAGGCCGATCCTGAGCTTGATTATCTTGATGTACCTGCTTTTTTGAGAAAACAGGCAGATTAATGCTGTGATGACTTTGAGCCTCTTATTGCCACGCCTCAGATTGCAAAAATCTTGGTGATAAGGGGCTTGTCTGTTACTATTTGCGATTGATAGTAGGAATAGACATGATTAAGCAGCGCACAATTAAAAATACTATTCGTGCAACTGGCGTGGGTCTCCATACTGGCCAAAAAGTCTATTTAACTTTAAATCCCGCAGAGCCGGACACAGGTATTGTGTTTCGGCGCTCTGATCTTGAGCCTTCAGTGTCTATCGCGGCTACCCCAGAAAATGTTGGGGACACCAATATGCACACGACTCTGGTAAGTGGCAAGACTCGCGTTTCCACTATAGAACACCTAATGTCGGCGTTAGCTGGAATGGGTATCGATAACCTTCTGGTAGATGTATCAGCTGAAGAAATCCCTATTATGGATGGTAGTGCAGCTCCTTTTGTATTTTTGCTTCAGTCGGCAGGGATTGTTGAGCAAGAGGCGCTTAAAAAGTTCATACGTATTAAAAAACCAGTCACAGTTAAACAAGATGACAAAGTTGCAACTTTTAGGCCTTTTGATGGGTTTAAAGTCAATTTTTCCATCGATTTTGATCATCCGGTTCTTAAGGAACAGACACTTAATGCCAGCGTTGACTTCTCAAGTACAAGTTTCGTCAAAGAAGTCAGCCGAGCGAGAACTTTCGGGTTTATGCGTGATATGGAGTATTTGAAATCCATTGGCCTTGCCCGCGGTGCTAGTTTGGATAATGCGGTTGGCATTGATGATGATCATATTGTTAATGAACAAGGGTTGCGTTATAGCGATGAGTTTGTGAAACACAAAATTCTTGATGCCATCGGTGATCTTTATGTTGTTGGCAATAGTCTAATTGGCGAATATGATGCTCATAAATCAGGCCATGGTTTAAACAATGTGTCATTGAGAGCATTAATGGCTGATAAAGATGCGTGGGAAGTAGTGACCTTCGAGAATAATCCCGAAGAAGTACCAATTTCATACATCCACGCAAGTTAGTAAAACAGGTCTCATTTTTTAGTGAAAATAATCCTCATAAGCAATCGAGCCGAGAAAGTTAGGACTATCCGCCTAAACAGCTGGGCTAAGTGTGTCTTATCTGCTTTGGTGCTCGGGGTACCTTTAGCTGCGGGTACAATGTTAGGCGTCAAAATTGCTGATGGCCGGTGGGAGTTATTGTTCGATAACAGTATTGTCGAAATGCAGCATCAAATTGTGGCCCAACAAGAACAGGTAGATCAGGGAAGGCAACAGTTAGATAACTCTCTGGCAGCAATGACAGTGAGATTGGCTAGGTTAAGATCGCGGCTAGTGCGCCTTGATGCTCTTGGAGAGCAGTTGACGCAGGTCGCTAGCCTAGAGGACGGAGAGTTTGATTTCTCCTCAACGCCAGGCTTAGGTGGGCCCATAGAGACGCCATTGGCAGAAATTGCTGAGCATGCTGAAATTCAAGACAAAGTATCGGTCATGTTCGCCAAACTAGATAGCACTATTAGCAGCCGTGAATCCCAACTGCAGATTCTCCAGTCGATGTTATCTGATAAAAAGTTAAAAAATGAGCAGTTTGTTGCGGGACGACCGGTCAAAAAAGGTTGGATGTCATCAGAATATGGCATGCGTATTGACCCTTTTCATGGCAAACAACAGTGGCATGGCGGTATTGATTTTGCTGGGCGTAAAGGAGATGACGTGGTGGCGGTAGCCTCTGGCGTTGTAACCTGGTCTGGAGATCGCAGTGGTTATGGCTTGATGGTTGAAATTAATCATAGTGATGGCTATGTGACTCGCTATGCACACAATGAAAAGAATCTTGCTGACCTTGGCACCATCGTAAAAAAGGGTGAGGTTATTGCCCAGATGGGAAGTTCAGGTCGCTCTACTGGCCCCCATGTACATTTTGAAGTGTTTAAAAATGGTCGCACTGTGGATCCAGCGACCTATATCCGTCGAACCTACCGCTAAACTCTCCTTTAAGATCTGCTCCATTGGGAAGATTGTATCTCCCGATTTCTATCGTTAAAAAATATCGGAAACCACTATGTTAGGGAAAGTGTTAAAAAAGATTGTTGGTACCAGCAATGACCGCGAACTTCGCCAAATGGGAAAGGTCGTAAAGAAAATTAATGTCTACGAAGATGAACTGAAACAGTTAAGTGACACTGAGTTGAAGGGGCAGACTGATTTGTTCCGAGAACAACTCGCCAACGGTGATACCTTAGATGGAATTCTTCCCAAGGCCTTTGCCGTGGTTCGAGAAACGTCAAGTCGAGTGCTTGGGATGCGCCATTTTGACGTTCAAATGATTGGTGGATTGACACTGCACCAAGGCAAAATAGCAGAAATGAGAACTGGAGAAGGTAAGACCTTGGTGGCTACTCTTGCAGCTTACCTAAATGCTCTGTCTGGTGAAGGCGTGCATGTTATCACTGTAAATGATTATTTGGCTCGCCGTGATGCGCAATGGATGGCACCACTTTATCAGGCACTAGGTATGTCAGTGGGGGTTATTCAGTCCTATCAAGGGGCTAACACCGCAAATTCATTTTATTTAGGCCCAGATGATGAAGGGGAGCTCAAGTCGAGCCCTCGCCAGCAATCCTACGCTGCCGATATTACCTACGGCACTAATAACGAGTTTGGTTTTGATTACCTCCGTGACAATATGGCATTGCGTCTGGAAGACAAATCACAACGTGGGATGGCCTTTGCAATCGTAGATGAGGTTGATTCTATTCTCATCGATGAGGCACGGACTCCACTAGTAATCTCTGGAGCGGCCCAGGATAGCTCAGCTTTATATAAAACAATTAATGTTCTTACCTCGCGATTACTACCGGTGATAGAAACTGATGCTGAGGACACTCAGAGTGAAGAAGAGCAGGATATCGTTGGTGATTTCGTTATCGATGAAAAATCCAGAAGCGTAGACTTAACCGAGGATGGGCACCAGAAAATTGAAGAGATCTTGATTAAAGAAGGCCTCCTGGATCAAGATCAAAGTCTCTATCAAGCGACCAATCTTGGATTATTGCATCACGTCAGTTCAGCATTGCGTGCAAACCATCTCTTTCACCGTGATGTTGAATACATCATTCAAGATGGACAGGCAGTGTTAATTGACGAGCATACTGGTCGCACTATGCCCGGTCGCAGGCTGTCCGAGGGTTTGCATCAAGCCATTGAGGCAAAAGAGAACTTACAAATACAGCAAGAGAGCCAGACCCTAGCATCAACGACATTTCAAAACTATTTTCGCCTGTACCACAAATTAGCTGGAATGACGGGCACTGCAGATACAGAGGCTTATGAGTTCGATCAGATATATGGCTTGAAAGTCATGGTCATTCCAACCAATGTTGATGTGGTCAGAGTAGACCTAAATGATCTTGTTTTTCTTAGCCAAGAAGAAAAATTTGAGGCTGTTATTACCGACATCAAAGAAATTGTTACAGCCGGCGCACCTGTCCTGGTGGGTACAGCCTCCGTTGAGACCTCTGAGCTTCTATCTGGCATGCTTAAGAAAGCCAAGATTAAGCACAGCGTATTGAATGCTAAGCAACACGAGTTAGAGGCCAATATTATTGTCAATGCAGGCCGCCCCGGTGCAGTTACGATCGCTACGAATATGGCGGGACGTGGTACTGATATTGTTTTAGGCGGCAACCTTGATGCTGAATTAAAGCAACTTAATGAAAAGAAGAGCGTTACCGAAGACAAGATCCAAGCATTGAAGGACGATTGGACTGATCGTCATTCTAAGGTTATAGAGGCAGGAGGATTACATATTGTTGCTACCGAGCGACACGAGTCTAGGCGGATAGATAATCAGTTGCGCGGCCGATCTGGACGTCAAGGTGATCCGGGTGTATCTCGATTTTATCTCTCTCTTGAAGACCCATTGATGAGGCTTTTTGCCTCAGATACAGTAAAAAACATGATGCGGCGCATGGGAATGGAGCACGGCGAATCTATTGAGCATCGCATGGTGACCAATGCCATCATCAAGGCTCAACGCAAGGTTGAAGGGCGTAATTTTGATATTCGAAAACACTTACTCGAATACGACGACGTTGCCAATGACCAGAGGCAGGTTATCTACCAGCAGCGTAATGATTTACTCGAGGATGATGATATTTCGGATGTTATCACCAACGTAAGGGGTGATGTTATCGATCAATGCATCAGTACTTATATTCCACCGATGAGCATTGAAGAACAATGGGATGTGGAAGGTCTAGAAAAAGCGCTCGCTACCGAGTTTTCTAATGAGATCACAGTGCAAAAATGGCTGGATGAGGACGATCGTCTAGAGGAAACCGACCTGCGAGAGAAAATCGTTGCCGTGATACAGCAAGACTACCTAGAGCGATATGCTCATGTGGGTGATCAAATGCGTGAGGTAGAGCGCCAGATCATGCTGCAAGTATTGGATAATCTCTGGAAAGAGCACCTCGCCAGTATGGATCAGTTGCGTCAAGGCATAGGGCTTAGAGCCTATGCTCAAAAAAATCCAAAACAAGAATATAAGCGCGAGTCCTTTGTGTTATTTGAGGACTTATTGGGCAATATTAAATACGATACTATTCGCTATCTCAGTCATATTGAAGTTGCCAGCAAAGAGGACATGCAGCGTTTAGAAGAGCAGCGCCGCAAAGAGCAGCAGAATCGAGAGTATAAGCATGCTGAGACTGCTGGATTATCGGAGGAGGCTGATGTAAATGCTCAAGAGCCTAAGGAGGCTGCAGCTCAACCCATAATGAGGCAGGGGCCAAAAGTTGGACGTAACGACCTTTGCACCTGTGGATCAGGTAAAAAGTTTAAGCATTGCTGTGGTAAGATCTAGCTAGCGCAACAGGGGTAAAAGGCATGGCCACAGGAACTTCAGATCTGCCCGAATTGCACCCAGTACTTGGGTTTAAGTTAGGGACTACTAGTGCCGGAATAAAATCTGCGGACCGACCTGACCTTGTTGTTATGGAAATAGCCGAAGGTAGCTCGGTGGCTGCTCTATTCACCAAGAATGCTTTTTGTGCAGCTCCAGTAACTGTGTGCAAAGAACGTCTAGCTCGGTGCACTCCACGCTACNNTAGTAACCAATACTGGCAATGCAAATGCGGGTACTGGCGAGCAAGGTTTATTGGATGCCACCCAAACCTGCAGTGCCTTAGCGACCCTTGCTGGTGTGGAGATCGATACTATTCTGCCGTTTTCTACAGGCGTGATTGGTGAGCTCCTGCCGATTGATAAATTGTTAGCTGGGTTGCCCGATGCATTTGAACAACTTAGCGAATCAGGCTGGACTGATGCTGCTCAAGGAATTTTAACCACAGATACAAGAGCAAAAGGTAGCAGCACACAATTTGGGTCTGAAAAACCAGTGACCATTACTGGAATCGCTAAAGGGTCAGGCATGATAAAGCCAAATATGGCCACCATGTTAGCTTATGTAGCCACTGATGCAGTTATTAATGAAGAGCTACTGCATCGAGCACTCACACTTGCAACCGGAAAGTCTTTTAATCGCATTACTGTCGATAGTGATACCTCAACTAATGACTCTGTTGTTTTGGTGGCCACAGGAGCGAGTGGCGTCATAATAGACGAAGAATCTTTTGACAGCTTTCTTGAAAGCCTGTGCCAAGTGTTTACCGATCTAGCCCAGGCCATTATTCGTGATGCAGAGGGTTCTACTAAATTTGTTTCAGTGGTTGTTGATACAGCTAGCAATCAGTCAGAGGCTTTAAAGGTTGCTTATACCATTGCAGAATCACCTCTAGTCAAAACTGCACTATCAGCATCAGATCCAAACTGGGGTCGAATCCTTGCCGCTATTGGGCGCTCTGGTATTGAAGATTTGGATGTCAACGAGGTTCAAATATTGCTCAATTCAGT
>ENA-UZXC01013735-UZXC01013735.1-metagenome-genome-assembly--contig:-Day-2-25m-contig-13735_pt1 | contig 11898 bp, 10 predicted proteins | sample MGYA00260340_ERZ794900 | MGnify/ENA metagenome assembly ERZ794900 | reverse complement strand
CTAAAAAGTAAGAAAATCAATACGATCTATTTTTTCTTTATGTTTCGTATTAATAAACATACATTAATATTCCTTTAATTTATAACATATTAAATTTTAAAATACGGTTATAATACATATAATTTTATTATGTAATTTTCAATTAATATATTTGGTATAAATGAAATAACATGAATAAAGTAATTTTATGCTTTTTTACAATAGTTTTATTTTCTTGTGTAGATAATAAATCTCGCATAAATATAAAAAAACAAAACACTGGCAATGGTAGTGATAAAAATCAATTATTATTTATAGTAAAAGATTCTAAATACACTAATTTAAATTTTACAAATACTGTAAATGAGAAACTAGATGAAAATTATCTTAACTACGAGTTTTTTTATAACGGTAGTGGTGTTGCCGTAGGGGATATAAATAACGATGGATTGCCAGATATTTATTTTGCAGGAAATTCTTCAAATGATAAACTATTTATAAATAAAGGTAATTTTAAATTTGAGGACATATCTATATCCTCAGGTATTTCTAAATTTACTGGTTGGAGTACGGGAGTAACAATGGTAGATATAAATTCAGATGGATGGATGGATATATATGTTTGTCGTTCAGGACCTTCAAAAAATATTAAAAACCGAACTAATAGGCTTTATATTAACAACAAGGACAACTCTTTCACAGAATCTGCTGCTTTTTATGGTCTACAAAATAAAAATTATTCTATACAATCTGCATTTTTTGATTACGACTTAGATGGAGATCTAGATATGTACTTGCTCAACCATCCTGTGCCTGGTTTTAAAGCTAAAAAAGCAGTTGGTCACATGAAGGATATTAAAGAGGGTAGGATACAAACTGATATATTTTATGAAAATATAGATGGGATATATGTTGATGTCTCTAAAAAAGCAAATTTAGTGAATTTTGGTTACCGTCATGGTATTGCAGTTGGAGATATAAATAATGATGGATATCCAGATATATATATTAGTAGTGATTTCGAGGAACCTGATGTACTTGCAATAAATCAAGGTAACAAAACATTTAAAAATGAAACAGATTCGTATTTAAATCATATATCATTTAATAGTATGGGAAACGAAATGGTAGATATAAATAACGATGGTCTTTTAGATATTTATGTAGTTGATATGGCACCAAGTGATCATTTTAGATCTAAAGCATATATGAAGTCTATGAATGTGAAAAGATTTCATGGATTAAAAGATAACGGTTATCATTCTCAATATATGTTTAATACTTTCCATATGAATAACGATGGAGGTGATTTTAGTGAGGTTGCGCAATTTTCAGGTACTGCAAAAACTGATTGGAGTTGGTCTCCTCTATTTTTTGATATGGATCATGATGGAGATAAAGACCTTTTTATAACAAATGGAATTAAGGAAAATTTTTTATTTAGAGATATAAATACTGAAGTAAATAAAAGAAAACGTTCTGGACTAGAAATCGGACTTGATGAATTGTTAAATATTGTGCCTAGCGATATTACAGAAAATTTATTTTACCAAAATAAAGGAGGTTCAAAATTTGAAAATGTTTCTAGAAAATGGGCAAAATCTAGTCTTTATAATTCTAATGGAATAGCTACTGGAGATTTTGATAATGATGGTGATTTAGATTTTGTAACTAATAATATGGATAGTAATGCTACTCTTTATGAAAGTCAAGCAGCCAACAGAAAAGATGCTAATAGTATAAAATTTTTAATAAAGGGAACAGAAAAAAATCCTGGAGCTATTGGTGCTAGATTGAAACTTACAACCGATAGCGGTTCTCAATGGCACGAACTATATACAGTCCGCGGATATCTTTCTTCAATAGACCCGGCAGTGATATTTGGTATTAAGAATAATGAAAGTGCATCTCTAACAATTACATGGCCAGATGGTGAAATTTCAAAAATATCATCTCTTGAAGCAAATAAAACCTATGTAATTGATTATTATGAAACAGAGAAAGAAAAAGTTTTAGATTTAGAAAAACAATCTAAAATTTTCAGTAATATAAAGTCCTCAGGAATAACTTTTCAACATAAAGAAGACGACTTTAATGATTATCAAAAACAAGTGCTTTTACCTCACTCACAGTCAAATGTTGGGCCTTCAATTGTAAAAGGTGACATAAATGGTGATGGATTAGATGATGTTTTTATAGGGGGTGCAGCTGGTCAATCAGGGATTTTATATATTCAAAATATAAGTGGTGAATTTTTTGAAATGAAAGGGCCTTGGAATCAAGACATACAATATGAGGACACTGGCGGCTTATTTTTTGATAGCGATGGTGATAATGATTTGGATCTATATATAGTAAGTGGTGGTGCACATTTAGCCGAAAACGATGTGCTCTATCAAGATAGACTTTATATTAATGATGGTAAAGGTAATTTTTATAAGGCTAGTAAAAAAATTCCTACTATTCTAATAAGTGGTCAAGCTGTAGCCGCTTCAGATATTGATGGAGATGGAGATCAAGATTTATTTATAGGTGGAAGAATTACTCCTGATCAATACCCTTATGCTCCAAATTCTTATTTATTGATAAATAATAATGGAAAATTTACTAAACAGCAAATAGAAGTAAACCAAATGGTGTCATCAGCTTTATTTTCTGATTACGACTCAGATGGAGATGATGATTTAATTACTGTAGGAGAATGGTCACCTATTAAAATATTCAACAATGAGAATGGTTCATTTTCTCCAGCAAATATTGAATCATTGAACGAAACAACTGGTTTATGGTTTGGTTTAGCAGAAAATGATTTAGACCAGGATGGTGATATTGATTATTTCATAGGAAATATTGGCCTGAATACTAAGTTTAAAGTGAATGATAAAAAGGAGTTTCATATTTATTCTCATGATTTTGATAGTAATGGAACTTACGATATAGTTTTAAGTAGCAATTATAATGGGAATCTAGTTCCTTCACGAGGTAGAGAATGTTCTTCTGAACAAATGCCTTTCATAAAAGATAAGTTTGAAGATTACAGATCTTTTGCAAACGCTACATTAAATGATATATATGGAGAGAAATTAAATGAAGCTTTACATTATGAAGCAAATATTCTTTACAGTGTTTTTTTAGAGAATATGGGTGATGGTTCCTTTAAAATAAAAAAACTTCCATGGCAATCCCAATTAGCCCCAATTAGTAGCTTTGCTGTTACTGATATTAATAATGATGGTTTTAATGAAGTAATTACTGTCGGTAATTTATATAATGTTGAAGTTGAAACTGTCCGTTATGATTCTTCTAGAGGTAGCATTCTGTCTTTTTCAAATGGTGAATTTAATGCTCTAAGTCATCTTGAAACTGGATTTATAACTACTGGTGATAGTAGAGGGATTTGTACAATTAAAAATAATTCACAAACAACTTTACTTGTCACGAATAATGATGGTAGTTTAGATATTTTTAAATCGAATTGAAGTAGTTTGTTTAAAAGCTAGCTGCTATATACTGTCTAGAAATTATTTTCTTATAAAATGTGTTTGTAAACCACTTTTAAATATAATAATGTTGATTAAATTAGATATGCTAATAGAATAGCAATAACTACTGCACTCATTTTAGAGATGTTAAATTGATGGTTTTTTGAACTCTCTAATAAGATAGTTGTCGATACGTGAAGAAATACTCCTATCGCTATTGCTGTAATTTCCTTATGAAAGTTGATGATAGATTCAAAATTATTTGCGAGCCAATTTCCAATGGGTGTCATAATTGCAAATAACAAAAGAAAGGATAGGGTGGTCGTCTTTTTATAATTAGCATTTATAAAAAAAATCGATAAAATTAGAGCGATAGGAATTTTGTGAATCATTATTCCAATAAGTAAATTATTATCTTTAGTAATCGGTAAACCTTCCAGTAATGCATGAATACTTAAGCTTATAAATAATAACCAGGGAAATGTTTTAGATTCGTTATGTTGGTGTACATGTCCGTGCTCCGCACCTTTAGAGAAAAACTCTAAGATAATTTGCAACAAAATACCAGATATAATATAAACACCAATTAGTTTATTGGGTGTTTCATAAACATCAGGTAATAACTCAAAAATTGTTAAAGCCAAAAGAAAAGCCCCACTAAAAGCAAGGTAGATTGAAAGCTTTTTTACTTCTTTAACCTTCAGTATTAGCGCTAAAAAGTAACCTATAAAAACAGCTAAAAAAAGTATTAAATAATTCATTTATTAATTGAAAATTAAAATTAAACGACTGGAATTTTCAGGTTGATATTCATTCAATTGATAATCACCGAAAGTAAAAAGAAGGTTGATTCCTGCTTTTTCAAAATAACTCTTAAAATCATTTAAACTCAAAGCTTTTACTTTTTCAGTAAAAACATAATCTTGACCCTCATGCGTAAAATTGATTTCTTTATATATATAGCCATTTTTAATACTCCTTTTGATGTAGAATGTAATTTCGTCAATGACTTTAGTTTCCATCGCTACAAGGTTTTTCTGAACATACTCTACATTTAAAAAATCTATAACACCGACGCCTTGTTCGTTTAATTCTTTTTTGATAGATTTTATAGTATTTAGGTTATCTTCTTCCTTTTCAAAATACCCAAAACTTGTAAATAGATTAAATACAGCATCAAATTTTTTAGGATAGACCTTACTCATATCGTGCTCCTCGAAAGTTAATGTGTCTGTTTCAAAAGCTTTTGCAAAAGCAATACTTTTTGATGATAAATCAACTCCCGTAACTATAAAATCCAATTTGTTTAAATAAATTGAATGGCGACCTCTACCACAAGCTAAATCTAGGATTTCAGCTTGAGGTCTTAAGTTTAAAAAAGACGTTAGAGTTTTCATGAAAACACCAGCTTCTTTATCATCTCTACTTTTATAGAGTATATGATAAAAAGGAGTATCAAACCAAGAGGCATACCAATTTTCTATATCTTTTAGCATTAATTATAATTTACGCTACTAAATTACTGTATTTTTGCGGTTACGAATAAAATATCTATGGAAAAAAACTTTAAAATGGTTGCTAAGACCTTGTTTGGTTTGGAAGCTATTCTAGCTACCGAGCTGAGAAAGTTAGGTGCTTCAAAAGTAGAGCTAGGCACCAGAAATGTCTCTTTTGAAGGCGATACTGGATTTATGTATAAAGCAAATCTTTGTTGTAGGACAGCTATTAAAATTTTAAAACCAATAACGACATTTAATGTATTTACTGAAGATGATATTTACAAAAAAGTGTATGCATTTCCTTGGGAAAATTTTATGAATGTTGACGGAAGTTTAGCTGTTGACGCAACCGTTTTTTCAGATAAATTTACCCATTCAAAATATATTGCTTTAAAAACTAAAGACGCTATTGTTGATCGCTTTAGAGATAAGGAGGGAAGAAGACCAGATGTCGATTTAGATCACCCAACACTTAGGATTAACATTCATATAGATCGCAATATTTGTACTTTGTCACTCGACAGCTCTGGACAATCACTACATAAACGTGGTTACAAGGTTGCAAATACGATGGCTCCTATAAATGAAGTTTTAGCTGCTGGTATGATAATGTTAGCGGGTTGGAATGGGCAAAGTGATTTATTAGATCCTATGTGTGGTAGTGGAACTATTTTAACAGAGGCCGCTATGATTGCTTGTAATATTCCGCCAAATTTGAATCGAGATGAATTTGCTTTTGAAAATTGGCTAGATTTTGATGTGGATTTGTATGAATTAATTGAAAATGCAGCTTTAAAAAAGATACGAGATTTTCATTATACTATACAAGGTTTTGATATCGAGGCTGATGTTGTAAAAAAAGCAAATGAGAATATTGAAAGTGCAAATCTCAAAGAATTTATTTCTGTTAAAAATCAAGATTTTTTTACAAGTAAAAAAGAAACAGAGCGTCCTTTATTTATAGTATTTAATCCTCCTTATGACGAAAGAATTCAGGTAGATGCAGAAAAACTATATGCTTCTATTGGCACTACTCTAAAGCATAAATATCCTGGAACACAGGCATGGATGATTACTAGTAATATGGAGGCCTTAAAACACGTAGGATTAAGACCTTCTCGAAGAATTAAGCTTTACAATGGTAAATTAGAAAGTAAATTAGTTCGTTATGATATGTACGAGGGAAGTAAAAAAACAAAAAAGAACCTTTAGTTTTTTATTTTTTATAAATAGGAATTAAGTAAGAAATTCCATAACCAAAACCAACTCCGAAGTCACTGTAGTCGTTAGTTTTATTGAAACCTGGTATGTATAAGTTGTTGAAGTTTTCAGGAACATCCTCGGAAAATTTATTTTTAAGTTGTAGATTAATGGATAAAAATAAATTGGTTAGTATTTCCGTTTTAATACCAAATATAAATTCTACCCAATGTGCGGTCAATCCTTTATATGTGCTTGGATCAATTACCATGGTTCCAGGAAATGTTGAATCACCCGTATAAATAGTATATTCTTCAAGATTTTGATCAAAAGTTGAAAATCCATATCTCAAACCAACATAAATAGCATTGTTCATTCCCACCCAATTATTATAGGCATTAAAATCACCACCAATCTTAAAATAACTCCCTTTAGTGGAAGCTATCAAGTTACTTTCTGTCTGATTATCTTGGTCAAAACCATACTCTGCCGCTATGTAAAATCGATGTGTTAATCTGTAGTCGACCATAAATTCAAAACCAGAAAAATTTTCATCAAATAAAGAAATTGCAGGCCTAGCTAAATCAGCACCAACACGTAAACCATATTTATTATTTTTTGTTATGGTATCATTTATAGTTCTTTCTATCTCTTGGGCAAATCCCCAATAGCAAGACAGCAACAGTACCTTAATGAAAAATAGTGACGTGAGTATTTTGTTCATTTTCTATTAATGAGTTATTAATTTCTATCTCGTTAATCCAATTATCTTCTTCTACCTCTAATAGTTTTTGAAGATCTCTATATATAGTTTTGAAAGCACAAGCTCTATTTATATAGATATTATCTCTTTGATAATTAAAAGTTACCACATCTGTATTGCCATCAGTAGTCGAAGTATTTCCTTTAATAAGTAAATAATTGGTAGTGTTTGATTGCGTATTTAATGGAATTGCTATAGAATCTCTCGTCTCTGATTTGTAGAGATCAATATTTTCGTCATTAACGATAGTAGTAACTGTTAAATTTGAAACTTCTTTAGGTAGCAATGGATTTACTTTACTTTTAAATTTAATAATTAGGAAAGGTGTTTTTGGAGTTTCTTCCGTACAAATATCATCCTTTGTGCAGCCTGTGATAAAAACAATAAATAAAGCTGAAAAAACTATTTTTTTTAACATATCGTTAATTTCTAGATGCTTCTTTTTTCCAAAAGTACAACATTTTCTACATGAAAAGTTTGAGGGAACATATCTACAGCTTGAGATTTACTAACGATGTAATCAACATCTAATAATTCAAGGTCTCTAGCTTGTGTTGCACTATTACAGCTAACGTAAATAATTTTATCAGCCGAAATTTTAAGCAATTGTTTGATTACGTCTTTATGCATACCATCTCGAGGAGGATCGGTTATTATAACATCAGGCGTTCCATGTTGATTAATAAAATTATCATTAAACACTTTTTTCATATCACCTACAAAAAACTCTGTATTTTCAATATTATTAAATTGAGCATTTTCTTTAGCGGCTTCAATAGCCTCAGGAACCGATTCGATTCCTATAACTTTTTTTGCTTTTTTTGAAACAAATTGAGCAATGGTTCCGGTTCCAGTGTATAGATCAAAAACTATTTCATTACCTGTTAAGCCAGCAAATTCTCTTGTAATTTTATATAGTTCGAATGCTTGTTCCGAATTGGTTTGGTAAAAAGATTTAGCGTTTATTTTAAAACGTAATCCTTCCATTTCTTCAAAAATATGATCATTTCCTCGATAGCAAATTACATCTTGATCATAGATAGTATCATTACCTTTTGAATTAATTACATATTGCAAGGAAGTGATTTCAGGAAATTTTGCACTAACAGCATTTAATAATAATTCTCGATTTGTTTGATCTTCATAAAAAAACTGAAGCAAAACCATTAAATCTCCTGTTGAAGAAGTACGTAACATTAAGGTACGCAAAAGACCCTCTTTATGACGATTGTTGAAGAAAGTGAGATTTAATTCTTCAGCTTTGTTTTTTACAAAATTTCTAATAGCATTACTAGGATCTCTTTGTAAAAAACAAGAGTCAATATCTAATATTTTATCCCACATACCCGGAATATGAAATCCGAGTGCATTTCGGTTTTCAATTATTTCATCGCTTTTAATTTGATCTAGAGTCAGCCATTTACTATTACTGAAAGAAAACTCCATTTTATTACGATAAAAATACTGTTTTTTTGATCCTAAAATTGGGACTATTTCTGGTAATTCAATTTTACCTATACGTATTAAATTATTCTCGACTTCTTTTTGTTTATAGTATAATTGATGGCTGTAATCCATAAATTGCCACTTACACCCACCACATGTCCCAAAATACTCGCATTTAGGGTCGACTCTCTTTTCTGAATATTTAGAAAATAAAATAGCAGATCCCTCGTAATAACTTTTTCTCTTTTTAGTAGTCTGAATAGTGCATACATCACCCGGCACCGCATTATTTACAAATACTACTTTTCCATCTGGTGCAAATGCAATCGATTTTCCTTTAGCTCCTGCATCTACTATTTCTACATCTTCAAAAATCTTTTTTCGTCTATTTTTTCCCATGAGAGCAAAAATAAGAATAGCTATAAAAACATAATCAGAAAAACTAATTATATTTTTTTAACTAGTTAATAGGCAAAATATCATTTCTTGAATATTCTAAAATTTAGTAAATTGCAAAACAAGGGTGATTTCTCTCCTATGCTGAATTTTCGAGTCTACGAAAGGATAAAGGTAATGTAGGAATTGTATTTATTTAATTTTAAAATTTATTAGTCATGGATGTAGTTGAAAAGATCTCATCACAAAAAGCAATTAATTTAGAAAATGAGTACGGCGCTCATAATTACCACCCGCTCCCAGTTGTTTTAGAACGCGGTGAAGGAGTATTTGTTTGGGATGTAGAAGGAAAGAAATATTATGATTTTCTCTCCGCTTATTCTGCAGTTAACCAGGGTCACTGTCACCCTAAAATAATTAAGGCTTTAACAGAACAAGCCCATAAATTAACACTGACTTCAAGAGCATTTCATAACGATATTTTAGGAACTTATGAAAAATATATCTGCGATTATTTTCGATTTGAAAAAGCACTACCTATGAATAGTGGAGCAGAGGCTGTCGAAACGGCAATAAAACTTACAAGAAAATTTGCTTACGAAAAGAAAGGGATAGAAGAAAACAAAGCAGAAATTATCGTTTGTGAAAATAATTTTCATGGTAGAACAACAACTATCATTTCTTTTTCAAACGATGAAGATGCTCGTAAAAATTTTGGACCCTATACCGCAGGTTTTATAAAAATTGAATACGACAATCTTGAGGCATTAGAAAATGTGTTAAAATCAAATTCAAATATTGCAGGGTTTTTAGTGGAACCAATTCAAGGAGAAGCTGGAGTTTACGTTCCTTCTGAAGGATATCTTTCGAAAGCAAAAAAAATATGTGAACAGTATGATGTTTTATTTATTGCTGACGAAGTGCAAACGGGAATCGCTAGAACAGGACGATTGTTAGCCACTTGTGGCAATTGTAATTGTTCTGATAAAAGCTGTAGCGAAATACCAGATGTAAAGCCAGATATATTAATTTTAGGAAAAGCAATAAGCGGCGGAGTGTATCCTGTTTCAGCAGTTTTAACAACTAATGAAATAATGGACGTTATAAAGCCTGGTCAACATGGTTCTACTTTTGGAGGTAACCCTCTGGCATGTGCTGTTGCTATTGCTTCACTTGATGTAGTAAAAGAGGAAAAGTTAGCTGAAAATGCAGATAGGTTGGGTCAGTTATTTAGAAGTGAAATTTCAAAATTTATCGAAACTACCGAATTAGTCTCTGGAGTAAGAGGTAAAGGGTTGCTAAACGCGATTCTTATAAATGACACCGAAGACAGTAAAACAGCTTGGAATCTTTGTCTGAAGCTTAGAGATAATGGTTTGTTAGCGAAACCAACACATGGTAATATTATTCGATTTGCCCCACCTTTAGTAATGACTGAAGAGCAGCTCATGGATTGTGTTTCAATAATTAAAAAGACCATCAACGAATTTGATTTCTATTAGATGAAACTTGGTGATTATGTTTCTGTTTTGGATGAAGACGTTTCCGGGAAAGTAGTTTCTATTGTAGGAAATAAAATTACTATAATTGATTTGGATGGTTTTCAACAACAATATTTAAAAAATGAATTAGTCTTCCAATCGGGAGAATTATCCGACTTGGCAAATTCTATTGAAAATATTTCAGAGATTATTTCTGAAAAAGAACAGAAAAAACATAAATTTTCTTCAAAAGTAAAATCAAAAGAAAGAACATCTCCTAAGATGGAAGTAGATTTACATATCCATCAACTGGTTTCAAACACTAGAAATATGGATAATTTTGAAATGTTAAATTTTCAATTAGAAACTGCCAGAAGAAAAATAGCTTTTGCAATAACAAAAAAAATACAGAAAATTGTGTTTATTCACGGTGTTGGTGAGGGAGTTTTAAAGTACGAATTAATTAGGGTTCTCAAAGAATACGAAGGGCGCCTCAAGTTTTATGATGCTGATTACCAAAAATACGGACTAGGCGCTACAGAGGTTTATATTTTTCAGAGTAAACAGTAGCTTTTTAAAATTCGGGAGTGAGCGAAACGGTTCCGTTAATTATATTATTTTGGTTCCCAAGTACCATAGTTTCTTTGGTTATTTGTTCTGTTCCGTTAACAAGAATAAGATTGTTGATTATTAATTCAATATCGCTTGTTAGTTGGTAGGTATGAATTTTATATTGATCAATAGTATTGTTATTAGTGATGTTTTCATTTAAATAATCAGGGGTATTCGAGATTGTAAAATCATTTGTTGGATCTAAATCTCCGTTAGCATCTTCATACCTTGTTAAAACAGAGTCGTTATCATCATCCACATCTAAATAATCAGGAATTAGATCACCGTCTGTGTCTAAAGGAAATTCAGAAATTCCTTCTAAAAAATCGGGCCCTAGTTCGTTAATAGTAGGAACATTATCTCCATCATCATCATCATCATAATAATCCAACAGACCATCATTATCAGAATCTAAGTCACTTGTTATATCTTCTGTAATTCCATCGTTATCGTCTTTAATTACAATTGTTGTGAGCTGAACTAAACCAGATTCTCCATAATATTCATTAGTTACATTTGGAGTAATTGGCGGGATACTGCTACAAAAGTAATCGTCATCGATATCATCGTCATATTTTCTGTAATTAACCAGATATGAAGTGCCATTTAGTATATACTCTTTGATTCCATTTTCAATAAACAAAATATCATTCGTTTCTAAAACTAGAGATATACTTTCTGCAGCAAATGAGTTATTTATATTATAAAATGTATACGAACCAATTCCGCCACAAGTTTTTAAATTATTACTGACAAAGTTAAAATCAGTTACGATGACATCACCATCATCACAAGACGCTAATAAGCTTATTATTATTGGAATAAAAAATAATTTACGCATAAAGAAATCTTTATACAAAGAAACAATATTTCTTTATTATGAAACTATAATAAATTGTATTTTTGGCCATTATGAGAAAAATCTATTTTGATAACGCTGCGACAACCCAAGTCAGAAAAGAGGTTGTTGACAAGGTAGCAGAAATATTAAGTACCGAATTCGGTAACCCTTCCTCAACTCACTCTGTCGGAAGATCTTC
>ENA-UZXC01011181-UZXC01011181.1-metagenome-genome-assembly--contig:-Day-2-25m-contig-11181_pt1 | contig 11921 bp, 12 predicted proteins | sample MGYA00260340_ERZ794900 | MGnify/ENA metagenome assembly ERZ794900 | reverse complement strand
ATAAAGCAGCATTGCGAGAATGCACTTGCACTAGCCAAATATTTAGAAGGTCATGAATCTGTGGAATGGGTAAATTATGCGGCACTCCCTAATGACAAATACAACGCTCTTTGTAAAAAAATTACGAACGGCCAAGCATCAGGCATTATCAGTTTTGGAATAAAAGGTGGTATTGAGGCAGGGACTAAATTTATTGATGCACTCCAAATGATTTTGAGGTTAGTGAATATAGGGGATGCTAAGTCACTCGCCTGTCATCCTGCTTCTACAACCCATAGACAACTTAACCCAGAAGAGTTAGCTTTGGCAGGAGTTAGTGAAGATATGATCAGAATTTCTGTGGGCATTGAACATATCGATGACATTATTCAGGATGTTGAGCAAGCTATCGAAGCTTCAAAAAAATAATGCTCCTTGAGATAATCTTAGGATTAATATTATTAGTCAGCATCATAATCTTATGGAAAGTCTATGGAGGTTCTGGTGGAGGTAATCATCTAGATAAGCTTCTCGAGGAAAAGCATCGAGCGATGATTCTTGATATCAATGATAGCTTGAATAAATCATCTGATCGCCTTAACAAAACAGTTACAGAGGAATTAAAGTCGACAAGAAAGTCATTAAATGACCTCCAGCTATCTCAACAAGAAGCTTTGTCTAAGATTCGTGAAGAAATTACTGAAAAAATACATAAAACACTTTCTGAGCAAGGAAAGGCTCAACAAGAAACTCTTCAAAACTCTCTTAAAAATACAGCACTGCAGTTAATTGCCTCTGTTGAAACATTGACTAAATCAGTTGATAAAAGACTTGAGGCTATCACAGGAAAAGTTCAGGAAAGACTCGATGAGGGTTTTAAGAAAACAAACCAAACCTTTATAAGTGTTATGGAGAGATTAGCTACGATTGACGAGGCACAGAAAAAGATTGATGGCTTAACAACCAACATGGTTAGTCTGCAAGAGCTATTAGGAGATAAAAGATCTCGAGGGGCATTTGGTGAACTCCAATTAGAAGGTTTAATCAAAAATATATTACCACCAGATTCATACAGTTTTCAGCATACCTTTTCAAAAGGTGTTAGGGCAGATTGTGTGCTATTTCTTCCAGACCCTACAGGAACAGTAGCCGTTGATTCAAAATTCCCGATGGAAAATTATCAAAAAATGTTTGATATAAAGCTATCTGATATAGATAAAGCTAAAGCCCAAAAACAATTTAAATTAGATGTTAAAAAACATATTAATGATATCGCATCAAAATATATTATTACAGATGAAACTTCCGACGGCGCAGTTATGTTTCTTCCAGCAGAAGCTGTATTTGCAGAGATACATGCTTATCACCCTGAACTTATTCAAGAAGCAATGGCAAAAAAAGTTTGGTTAGTTTCACCCACAACATTAATGGCCGTTCTTAATACTGCTAGAGCGGTTCTAAAGGATGTTGAAACTAGAAAACAAGTGCATATTATAAAATCAGAACTTGGAAAATTAGGTAAAGAGTTTAATCGCTTTGATACCAGAATGAAAAAGCTAGCTGATAACATTCGTCAAGCGCATGAAAATGCTCAGGATGTTCATATTACAAGTCAAAAAATAACACAAAGGTTTACTCAAATTGAGAAAGTTGAGCTTGAAGAAGACTCAAATAATGTATTAGATTTCGAAGAAAAGCCTATGATTGGCAAAGAAAATGAATCTTAAACTTTTATTTTTTGCATCCCTTAGAGAGCAGTTTGAGTTTAGCCAAAAAGAAATTACATTATCAAAAGAAGTGCGAACAGCAGAGGAGTTTTTGTTAGACATGAGCAAACAAAGTGGAGGTGAGTGGGTTGATCTGTTTGAGAATAAAAGCATGTATAAGTTAGCTATCAATCAAGAGCTTTCTTCATGGAAAGATCCTATTCACGAAGGAGATGAGCTTGCAATTTTTCCACCGATAACAGGCGGGTAAATGAATATTATAATTCAAGAAAACAGCTTTTCTATCTCAAAAATTATTTCAGATTTATCAAAAAAAGATAATGTTGGGGCTGTAGTAAGTTTTAGTGGCTATGTTCGCGAGTTTTCAAAAGAGAGGCAATTAAAGTCAATGGAACTTGAGCATTACCCAGGTATGACTGAAAAAGCGCTTGAAGATATTGTGCAAAGTGCCAAAAGTCATTGGGATATTCAGGAAGCAACTATTGTTCATAGGGTAGGCAAGCTTTTACCAAAGGACATAATTGTAGGCGTAATTGTTTCAAGTAAGCACAGATCAAATGCCTTCAAGGCTTGTGAATTTATTATTGATTTTTTAAAAACAGATGCACCATTTTGGAAGAAAGAAATTTCTGAAGAAGGAGAAGCATGGGTTTCTGAAAGGCAGGAGGATGTTGTTAAGAAAACAAGCTGGAATAAATTAGATTAAATTTACCTTTTTCAAGCATAATTGCACCTATAACTAACATAAGATTTATAAATATGAACTTAAAAAAAGTGGTATTCCCGGTCGCTGGCTTAGGCTCACGATTCTTACCTGCGACTAAAGCTATTCCAAAAGAAATGTTACCAATTAATGATAAACCTTTAATCCAATATGCTGTTGAAGAGGCAATTAATGCGGGATTCACCGAATTAATTTTTATAACGGGAGAAACTAAAAGAGCCATCACAGATCATTTTGAATTTAATCCTGACCTAAACATTTCAAATCTAACAAAAGATAAAAAAAAATATTTATCAGAAATGCATAAAATTATTCCTGATCATGTTTCCTGTAAATATATTATACAAGATGAGCCACTAGGGCTTGGTCATGCGATACTTCAGGCAAAAGAAGCTGTTGGTAAAGAACCCTTTGCAGTAGTCCTTGCAGACGATCTTATTGATGCAAAACAAGGTGTTCTTCAGCAAATGTTAGATCGCTATGAAGATGAAAATTCATCAATTGTTTCGGTACAAAAAATTAAAAAATCAGAGTCAGTAAATTATGGGATTATAGAGCTTAAGGATAATACAAATGCACTTATTAGAACTACAAATATTATTGAAAAACCTTTACCAGAAAATGCCCCCTCAAGTTTTGGTGTTGTAGGGAGGTACATATTTTGTAATAAGATATTTTCTTACCTTGAAAAAATATCAGTGGGTGTAGGTAACGAAATTCAACTTACGGATGCTATCAAACTATTATTAAAAACAAATCCTATTTATAGTTATGAATTTACCGGAACAAGATATGATTGCGGGTCTAAATTAGGTTTTATAAAAGCCAATATTTCATATGCCCTCAAGGATGATCAGACTAAGAATCAATTGAGGGGGTTTATAAAAAATTTATTATGAAGATGGAGGATATAGTAAATGATTCCAAAGTCTTATATACATCTGATGAAATAAAAGTAGGTATCTCAAATATTGCAGACACGATTAACGAATATTTTAGAGATATAAAAGATTCCGTAACTGTTTTACCCGTAATGAAAGGAGCGATTCCATTTGCAGGTTACCTTATTCCGCAGCTGTCATTTAATACAAATATTGAGTATATCCACGTGACTCGATATCACCAAAACATTGGAACAAAGGATTGCCATTGGATTTACAAGCCAAATAAACGTGCTGTTAAAGATAAGGTTATACTGGTTATGGATGATATTCTTGACGAGGGAATTACACTTCTAAATATAAAAGATGAGTTAAAATTAATGGGAGCAAGATCAATAGTGACAGCCGTTTTATTCGATAAAAAAATCAATAATAAAAAATCAACGCATGCCGACTTTGTAGGTCTAGCAGTGCCTAATAAGTATGTTTATGGTTTTGGTTTAGACTTTAATGATAGTGGGCGAAACCTGCCTAACCTTTATTCATTTAATGAAAAATAAAAAACAAAACAGAAGACTTGATCCTCAATTAGCTCGAGAATCTGAGCTTTATGAAAATCCAATACCGAGCAGAGAGCTTATCCTGCAAGTGATGGAGGAGCATGGAGTACCTGTAAAAAAGTTAGACTTGATAAAGATTTTAGAGATTCAAGATGATGAAATTATCTTTTTTGAAAAAAGAATACGAGCAATGGAGCGACAAGGACAAATCTTAATTAATCGTAAAGATGTTCTTTGTATATCTAAAAAAATAAATTTAAGCTCAGGTCGGGTGATGGGTCACCCAGATGGTTATGGTTTTTTGATACCTGACGACGAATCAATGGATGATGTTTTTCTATCTCCAAGAGAAATGTCTCAAGTATTTAATAAAGATCGTGTCATGGTTCAGGTAACAGGTCAGGATAGAAGAGGTAGGTTGGAAGGGAAGATTGTTGAAGTATTAGAGAGAGTAAATAAGGTTTTGGTGGGAAGAGTTATTCAGGGACAAGGCGTGACAGTGGTTTCAGCTGAAGATAAAAGAATTAGCCAAGATATATTAATTCCATATGATTTGGATCTCAATGCAAAAACAGGTGATGTCGTTGAGGTGGAAATAACAACTCAACCTAGCTTTAGAAGTAAGCCTATGGGTAAAGTGATAAATATTCTCGGAAATTATTCTGATAGTGGTATTGAAATAGAAATTGCTTTAAGAAAACACAATTTACCCTATGAATTCACAAAGGAGGTTATTGAGGAAGCTCAGTCTTTTGATCAAGAGGTAAGGGAAAAAGATTTCAAGGGTCGGATTGATATACGAGATTTACCTCTAGTAACTATTGATGGTGAGACTGCAAGAGATTTTGACGACGCAGTTTATGCAGAGCAAAAAAAAGATAGTTGGCGGTTGGTAGTTGCAATTGCTGATGTTAGTAATTATGTTAAAGAGAGCTCAAAGTTAAATGAGTCTGCAATTGAGAGAGGCAACTCGGTTTACTTCCCAAGGCGTGTTATACCTATGTTGCCTGAGGCACTTTCAAACGGCCTTTGTTCGCTAAACCCACACGTTGATCGATTGTGCATGGTCTGTGATATGACTTTCGATTTGAATGGAGATGTAACAAAGTATAAATTTTATCCTTCCGTAATGAATTCAAAGGCAAGACTAACCTATACGATTGTTAATAAAATATTAAATAAAAACGATCAGGTATTAAAAAAAGAATATGAAAAATCGTATAACGATTTAGTGAATTTACAAAATTTATTTAAGCTTCTGTCGAAGAAAAGGGAGAAAAGAGGTGCTATTGATTTTGATTCAACTGAGACTTCAATTGTATTCAATGACAAGGGAAAAATAGACTTTATAAAACCTATTTATAGAAATGAGGCTCATCGAATCATAGAAGAATGTATGTTGTCTGCAAATGTTTGTGCAGCAAACTATCTATTAGATAATCCCGGGGATGGTATATACCGAAATCATGAGACTCCATCAGAAGAAAAATTAACTAATCTAAGAGATTTTTTACTTGATTTTGGTCTTACTTTGGGGGGTGGATCGGAACCTACAGTTAAGGATTATGGGGAAATATTAAAAAAAATTGCTAATCGACCTGATTCGCATCTATTGCAGACCGTTTTACTGAGGTCAATGCAACAAGCAGCTTACAGTAGTAAAAATCTTGGCCATTTTGGTCTCGCTTATTCGGCATATACTCACTTTACTTCACCTATTAGGAGATATCCTGATTTAATGGTTCATCGGGCAATTAAGTCACAACTGGATGGCAAGAACCCTAAGATTAAAAACATTGAAGCAATAGCATTGCATTGTTCAACTACTGAAAGGACAGCTGATGATGCTACAAGGGACGTTGAATCCTGGCTGAAGTGTTACTTTATGCAAGATAAGGTGGGTGACAGCTTTTGGGGAACAGTTGCTGGTGTAACCGGCTTTGGTTTATTTATAGAGCTTGATGACATATATATCGAAGGACTTTTACATGTAACTGAATTAGGAAACGATTACTTTACATTCGATAAAGCAAGACATGCCATGGTTGGTGAAAAAACAAATTTAACCTATCGGCTAGGTGATCGCTTGGAGATAAAGGTTATCAGAGTTGATTTAGATTCAATAAAAATTGATTTAGGGTTAATCGGCTCACAAAAAAAACCTTCCAAAAAATTTAAAAAATCATTTATCAGAGCTGAAAAAAGTAAGAAAAAAATTAAACGAAGAAAGAAAAAATGAGTACCGAAAAAAAAATATATGGATTTCATTCAATTACTTCACAAATAAGGTTGGACCCTATGGTTGTAAAGGAAGTATTTATTGATGAGGCACGGTCCGATGGCAGGGTAAATGATCTAATGAAGATAATTAAAACGAATGAAATTAAATTTCATTTATCAACTAAAGATAGACTTGATGGCATGGTTTCAAGCAATAAACATCAAGGTGTAGTGGCTTTAGTGAGAGAGGCTCAAAATAAATATGTAACCGTTGAAGATATTATTGAGGAAAATTACGACAAGCCTCTCTTATTTTTAATCCTTGATGGTGTTGTTGATCCTCATAACCTTGGTGCTTGTTTTAGGGTTGCTGATGCTATGGGTGTTGATGCACTAATCTGCCCAAAAGATAATGCGGTAGGATTAAACGCGACTGTAAGGAAGGTTGCATGTGGTGGAGCTGAGTCTGTCCCTTTTGTTGTTGTAACAAATCTAGCTAGAACAATCAGATACTTAAAAAATTCAAACGTTTTTGTTTATGGAACTGATGATGATATAAACAAACCCCTTCAAAAAACTAACTTTAAAGGTTCTATTGCCTTAGTGATGGGGTCTGAAGGGAAGGGAATGAGGCGGTTAACAAAGGAGTTATGTGATGATATTTTCTCAATTCCAATGCTAGGGCAAGTGGAAAGTTTAAATGTAAGTGTTGCTTCAGGAATTTGTTTATATGAAATTAATCGCCAGAGATCTTAATTTTAAATAAAAAAAGGGTTTCATAATGAAACCCTTTTATAATTTGGCTCCTCAACCTGGGCTCGAACCAGGGACAACATGATTAACAGTCATGTGCTCTACCAACTGAGCTATTGAGGAATAAACTTAATGCGTGCATTTTAGCAAAGCTTTTAAATTGAATCTAGTCTTCTATTGCTTCTTTAATGCGCTTTAGTGCTTTTTTTAAATTATCCATTGATGTCGCAAAGGATATTCTGAAGTAGTCAGGAGCACCAAATGCCGTTCCTGGGACAACAGCGATACCTTTTGTTTCTAGAAGATACTCAGAAAAAGCAATATCATTATTTTCTTTTAACTTGCCATCATTAAATAACTTATTTATTGCTTCTTGTGCATAAGGAAACGAATAAAAAGCTCCCTTTGCATCTATGCATTTTATACCTTCTATATCATTAAAGGCATTTACAACAAATTGATGCCTTTCTTTAAATGCATCAACCATTGGTTTAATGCAAGATTGGTCACTATTTAGAGCGGCTTCTGCAGCAACTTGTGATATTGATGTGGGATTGGATGTTGATTGTGATTGCAGGACTCCCATTGCTTTAATTATAGATGAAGGGCCTGCTGCATAACCAATTCTCCAGCCAGTCATTGAATAGGCTTTTGAAACTCCACTTAGGATGACTGTTCTATCTTTGAGTCTTGGTTCAACCATAACGATGTTATAAAAAGGATCATCATTAAGATTAATTTTTTCATAAATATCATCAGTGCCTATTAAGATATTTGGGTGTTTCAATAAAACCTTTGCTAACTCTTTTAATTCCTCATTTGAATAGACGGACCCTGTTGGGTTTGATGGAGAATTAATCAAAACCAGTTTAGTATTTTTTGAAATAGCGCCTTCAAGTTGTGATGGCAGCATCTTAAACTCTTGTTCTATCCCACACGATACTACTATTGACTTTGCTCCTGTGAGTTCAGCAATATCTGTGTAAGAAACCCAATAAGGTGCTGGAATGATAACCTCATCTCCGTGATCAAGAGTAGCAAGACATAAATTAAAAATGCATTGCTTACCTCCAGTACCAACTATAACTTCGCTTGTATCGTATGTTAAATTATTTTCTCTTTCAAGCTTAGCTACAATCGCTTTTTTTAAGCTTGGAGTTCCAGTTGCCGCAGTATATTTGGTGAAACCTGCCTGTATAGCCTCAATAGCTGCATTCTTAATAAAATCAGGCGTATCAAAATCAGGCTCACCAGCGGCTAAACCAATAATGTCCTTTCCTTCTGATTTTAATTTAAGTGCTTTAGCAGTGATGGCAAGTGTAGGTGATTCTTGAATGCGACCCATACATCTAGAAAGGACTGACTTACTCACAAAAAAAATCCAATTATTTATAAAGAAATTTAATTTTACTTTAAAAATCTTTTAGATTAAATATTTGTTTGTGATTTAATATTTATTATTTTTAAGTATCCAAGCTTTATTTGGATCTACATCATCTAATGTTGCCTGTATTTGAGCAACCTTATTTTCATCACCTTTCTTTTTATAGATTACAGCTTCCCTTAAAAGTGCATCAGAATTATTTTGGTCGATCTCCAAAGCTTTATCGTATGCAACTAAGGCGTCAGCAACCTTATTCAATTTTTCGTAAGCATATCCAAGCTCATACCATGCCTCAGTATTGTTTGGTTCATTTTCAACCCATTCCTCAGTTACAAGCTCTAGTTCAGCCCAATTTTTTTTTGTTTTTGGTATGGCGATTTTTAAAAAATATGGTTTTTTATCTTCATCCTCTTCCCAAAGAGCTTTACCATTTATGGGAAAAACTGTCTCTACCTCTTTGTTCATGAGGGGCTTGATCCAGTCAGCAGGAAGTGAATAATAATTTCCATAACCCGTAGTTTTAAAAGTATTAATTCCGATAAGATTTCCTTTCAAGTCGAACAATCCGCTTCCACTTGCTCCCATTCTAAATTTTGCAGTGCTAAGTATTATATTTTCTCCTTCAAAATCATATGTTGCGATGACATTTCCACCAGTTGTTAGGGCTACAGGGGCTCCACCAGAATGACCAATACCAACTATCTCCTGACCCTTTTTTAAATCCTTGCTATTTCCCAAAGGAACTGGCTCAACCGGGAGATTAAAGACTGATAGCAGACACAAGTCATGCCATCTATCCGCTTGCACACCGGTAACGGAAAAGCTTGTATCACCAAAAGAGACCCATGGAGATTTTGTTTTTCTAAGTACGTGGCAATTTGTTACTACTTTGTCTTTAGCAACAACCACGCCCGATCCGTAAGCTAAACCATCCTCTGTATAACCTCTGATGACAACACTTGATGACCATGCTTTCATGAGATTCTCTCGATCGAATGCATGAGTTGTTAACGAAGTGCTGAGTGTTATTATTATAATGAGAAGCCTAGACATTTATATTTCCTGTTAATTAAATATTACTTGTAGAGACTGGCAGTATTTATTAAAGTTCTCATACCAATAAAATAATTTTTTAAAAAGTGATATTTTGAATTTAACATTTCCTAACAGCCCATTTATTTTAAATCAGCCTTTTAAACCGGCTGGCGATCAACCAAAAGCTATAAACAGTTTGGTTGATGGTGTTAATAAAAATGAAAAATTTCAGACATTATTGGGTGTTACAGGCTCAGGTAAAACTTTCACGATTGCAAACGTTATCGCACAAACAGGAAAACCCTCAATCGTGATGGCCCCGAATAAAACACTAGCTGCACAGCTTTATTCAGAATTTAGAGATTTTTTTCCACAGAATGCTGTTGAATATTTTGTTTCCTACTATGATTATTACCAACCTGAGGCCTACGTTCCTGGAAGAGATGTCTTTATTGAAAAAGATTCAAGTATTAATGATCACATAGAGCAAATGAGATTGTCAGCAACCAAATCCTTATTGGAAAGAGATGACTCAATTATAGTTGCAACAGTGTCTGCTATTTATGGCATCGGAGATCCAGTTGATTATCATGGAATGGTTCTTCACATCCAGGTTGACGAAAAAATTCTTCAGAGAAATATTGTTTTACGGCTTGTTTCAATGCAATATGATAGAAATGACTTTGATTTTTCAAGAGGTTGTTTTAGGGTTAGAGGAGATGTAATAGATATATTTCCCGCAGAAAATTCAGAAACAGCAATTAGAATCACCTTATTTGATGATGTTATAGAATCTATCACAGCTTTTGACCCATTAACTGGACAACTTTTTGATAAATTAAAAAGATTTACCATCTACCCTTCAAGTCACTATGTAACCCCAAGAGAAACAACATTAAAAGCTATCGAGAGAATTAAAAAAGAATTAGTTGAGAGGGTAAAACAATACACAACCGAAGGAAAGCTTCTTGAAGCACAAAGAATAGAACAAAGAACAAAATTTGACCTAGAAATGTTAAATGAAATTGGGTTTTGTAAAGGAATTGAAAATTACTCTCGGCACTTATCTGGAAGAAAAGCTGGAGATCCAGCTCCAACTTTACTGAATTATTTACCAAATAACGCATTAATGATTATTGATGAGAGCCACGTTACGGTTCCTCAAATTGGAGGCATGTCAAAGGGAGATCGTGCAAGAAAAAATAATCTGGTTGATTATGGCTTTAGATTGCCATCTGCTCATGATAATCGCCCCCTAAAGTTTAATGAATTTGAATCGATTATGCCGCAATGTATATTTGTTTCTGCAACACCTGCAGATTATGAGGAAAAGAATTCACCAATCATTGTTGAGCAGGTCGTAAGGCCAACCGGCTTAATAGATCCTAAGATAGAAATTAAACCAGCAGATTCACAAGTGGATGATGTGCTAAGTGAAATTAAAATTAGGGTTGAGGCAAATGAAAGAGTATTGATTACAACGTTAACAAAAAGGATGGCAGAAGACCTTACAGACTATTTAACTGAACATTCAATTAAGGTGAGATACCTTCACTCTGAAATAGACACCGTCGAAAGGGTAGAAATTATAAGAGACTTAAGATTAGGGAAATTTGATGTAGTTGTAGGTATCAATTTATTGAGAGAAGGGCTTGATATACCTGAGGTATCGCTTGTTGCTGTATTGGATGCTGATAAGGAAGGGTTTTTGAGATCTGAAAGATCACTTATTCAGACTGCCGGCAGGGCAGCAAGAAATTTAAATGGAAAGGTAATTTTTTATGCCAATAGCATTACAAGGAGTATGCAGGCAGCAATTGACGAGACAGGTAGACGAAGAAAAAAACAACTAAAATTTAACAAAGATAATAATATTACCCCTGTTGGTATTTTGAAAAAAGTTAAAGATATTATTGAAAGCATTCAAGATGAGGAAGAGTTTAAAAAACAAAAAGCACAATCAAAGTCAAACCGTAAGTACGAGGATTTAACTGAACCACAAATAATAAAAGAAATCGGAAAGCTTGAGAAGGTTATGCAGTCAGCTGCAAGAAATCTTGAGTTTGAAAAAGCTGCAAATGCACGTGATCAAATTAAGTTTTTGAAAGAAAAAATTTATGGGGCCAACATCCAAGATAAAATTAAATAGGCCAAATACATTGATTTAAAACAATTTTGACAATATAATTAGCATCCTTTAATCCTTGCTTCACAACAAAAGTTGGAAGCTTTTAACCACAAGGAGAGTATATGCGACATTACGAAATCGTTTTTATTGTTCATCCTGATCAAAGTGAACAAGTTCCATCAATGATCGAAAGAATTCAAAAATCTGTCACCGCTAACAAAGGTAATATTCATCGATTAGAAGATTGGGGAAGAAGGCAGCTCGCTTATCCAATTCAGAAAATTCATAAAGCGCATTATGTGCTTATGAATATTGAATGTTCTTTAGAGTCATTAGCTGAACTTGAACATAACTTTAAATTTAATGATGCAGTAATTAGGCACCTTGTTGTTTCTAAAAAAACAGCTGTTACTTCTGAATCTCCAATGATGGGTGAGGAAAAATCTAAATCACTTCTTGGAGAAAACAAAAATAATACTAAACATGAAGCTGAAGAAAAAGCGCCAGCGGCTAAAAAGGAAGTAGCTGAA
>ENA-UZXC01003195-UZXC01003195.1-metagenome-genome-assembly--contig:-Day-2-25m-contig-3195_pt1 | contig 11976 bp, 4 predicted proteins | sample MGYA00260340_ERZ794900 | MGnify/ENA metagenome assembly ERZ794900 | reverse complement strand
CCCCGGCAACGCCGCCTCAGTCGATCGCAAGACCAAGATGCTGACGCAATTCGAGATCAACAACTTCGATGCAACCAGCGCCACCTACTACCCGCACTTCGACTACGCCACTGATCCCGGCGGCACACCGCTAACCACTACCGGACTCGAAGAGGGCATGCACGTGCTTCGCGCTCGTGCATTCCTGAATCGCTCGGGCAAAGCATCCATCTCCAACACCTTTATCCAAACCTTCTACTACGACACTCAACGCGCTCAGGGTGAAATCCGCTACCCCGAAAACAACGGCGACACCTTCGGTGGCTCCAACTACGGCGTGGTCGTGCGCACCGACAACACCGTCGAGGAAGTGTGGTATCGTATCGAAGATTCGGATACGACTAATGACGACATCAACACCGGTGGCAGCCATGGCAACGGCGTCGGCTTCGAGCCGTTCACCGACACCAATCAAAACGGCACACGCGATACCGGCGAAACCTTCGAAGACCTCAACGGCAATACTCTGTGGGACACCAACGATAGCAACATGTGGGTGCGCGCGACCGAGCGCACGCCGAGCCTCAACATCACCCCGACTGATCCAGATTACGCCAAGGAGTGGCGCTTCGACTACATCAACGTGCCAGCCACAGGCACCGCCGACATCAAAGTGCGCCTGCGTGAAGTCTCTTCCGCAGGCTTTGAGGACTTCAGTCTAAGCGACGCAGCGGGCCACTACACCACCCTCACCCGCACCGTTAACACCGCGGGTCCCAACGAGCGCATGTTCATTGCGTTCCCATCGCAAGACAGGCAGATCGTCGATGATAGCTACGTCATGAAAGTCTACTTCAGCCATTCGCTGGCGAATGGACTCACGGAGCAACAGCTCATTGATCGCTTTCTCATCAGCATCGGCTCAAACGAAGTCGGCAACGCAGGCGAGCCGCAAAGCCGCGACAACTACTCCATCGTTTACAATGAAACAGCCGAGTATCACGCCCTCGCCTTCCAGCTTCCCAATCTCTACAACGATCTACCGAGCTACGATCACAAGATCACCGTAACGCATGATCGCCCCTCTCCCGCCACGGACTTCGAATCGACTCGGGTCGTTCGCGCTCTGCCAGTTACCACGCCGCGTGTATTGATCGTCAATCCACCGGAACTCGATTCCGACGGACGCACCTTTGAGATCGTCTTGCCTGACATCCCGACACCCGCACCGGAAGACCGTCAGTTCACCATTCAAGTCGCCACCAACCTCGACGCGACCAATGTAAGCCTCAACTTCGTCGACCTCAAAGGCTCCAGTATCGGCACCCCCTCCACTAGCGAAGAAGGCAACAGTCAGTTCTGGGATTTTCTCTGGTCGGACATCGCCGAAGGCACGTATCGCTTCACCGCCACCGTGACCGCCCCCGGTGGTAGCGCGACCGCTGACCGCAACACCACCGTCCTGTTCCGTGAACTCGTCGACGAAGACGACAGCGATACCGACGACGATGACGACGGCCTGCTCGATAACGACGAGAACACTGCCCAGTTCCTGCCAAACCAAAGCCCGGACGGCGGCGTTACACCAGCGCCGAAGCCGAACCCCGAGCAATGGACCAATGGCGAAGTGCACGTCTACTATGCGTATGGTAAAACCAGCCCATTCTCGCCGGACAGCGACGGCGACGGTCTCCCCGATGGTCTCGAAGTCGGCTGGCGCACGATCTCAGGCGATCCGCCAACAGACATCACCGCAAATACCGACGGCGACGCCTATCCGAACTTCATCGCCGACCTCGACCCGCCCTTCTACAATACGCTCGATAACTACGGAAAAGTTCCCGACGTCGATAGCCAGAGCCTCGGCGGCGACCGCGCCAAACAAGTCGGCGGCACAGTCACCGATCCCACCGATCCAGATACCGATAACGACGGTATCCAGGACGGCATTGAAGATGCCAACCGCAACGGCTGGGTAGATGGCGACGGTGCCAGCATTGATCCAACCTTTGATCCTTGGCTCGCGCGCAGTTGGCCTGACGGCATCCTCGACTCCGCAGACACATGGCTCGAAACCGATCCAAACAATCCCGACACCGACACCGATGGTGCCAGTGATGGTTATGGTGAAGATACAAATTTTGACGGTGTGATCGAAGGCGACAGCAATGCCGACCGTGTATACGATACTGGTGAAGTATGGTCCGAAACCGACCCGCTCAATCGCGACACCGATGGCGATGGCCTCCCCGATGGTTGGGAGAAGGACAACGGCCTCGACCCGCTCGATAATGGCGTCGACAGCCTGCGCACTGCAACCGCCGCAGATGGCGATCCCGATCAAGGCGGCAGCGGCGACCCCGACGGCGACGGCTTTGATAATGCCACCGAACTCGCCAATGGCACACGCCCGCTGGAAGACGACAACGTGCCGCCACCACCGGCAAATTCGATCATCATCGGCCCCGGCGACGACAACTCAGTGGGCAACGTTGCGAATCTCAATGAATTCACTGATTGGACGATCGACGACTTGCTGGCACTCGACGAATACGATGGCAATGGCACCAACAATCAAGGCTCCGACACCTACAAAGCATATGACGGCTTTGATAGCTCTCGCGATATCGTAGCGTTCTACTTCCGCGACGGTGGTGGCGACGGTAAGGTCTATTTCCGCTTTGATTTCCAAGACCTCAGTGCCTTTGCCGAAGAAGGGAACCTCGATGCTTACATCGTAATCGACACCGGTAACACCTCGGTCGGTGAGTCCGCGCTGCCCGAAGAGGTCGATACCCGCACCAATATGTTATGGGAGGCGGTCGTCGCGATCTATCAAGCAGACAACGGTGCAGTGTATATCGACACCGACTCCGGCGATAACACCACCGCCATCGGTGAAGATCTATTTGCCAAGGGCGTCGTGCGCCGCACACAAGCGAGTGCCGATGGGTTCGGTCAAGCCTACTTCAATTCCGAACTCGATGCACTGGAAGCATCCATCAGTCGGCAAGCATTGCTCGACGCGGGCTGGAACGGCAACCCCGACAATCTTAACTTCCAAGTTTACACCACGCGCGACGGCATCGACAACTCCGGCCCGGGCGCTGGCGATATTGGCGGCCGCAGTGACGTGCGCGATTCGATCCGCAACGACTTCATCGCCTCTTCTTACTACAAAGATCAAAGTAACCTTAGCGGCGACAAGAGCATCCTCTACAGTTGGTTCAGCCGCAGTGGCGACAACGACGGCGGCAAACGTGCGAAGGTCGCACTCATCGCCCATGGCAATCAACCGATCCGATCTGCCAACGAAATGCACGACCGCATCAATGACGATGCCGGCGCTGGCTACTTCCGCCTAGTCGATGCGCACGATGCCTTCGATGCCGCCGTCAATCTGCACATTACACCGACCCTCGCTTCAGCGCTCCAATGGGCGGTCGTCGACCCATCCCTCGGCAAGGACTACCGCGACGGTCCGACGCTCAACACCCGCATCAGCGCCCTCCTCGTCTCTGGCGATGCCATGCTCTTTGGCACCACCTTTGCCGACCAAGTTGTGCCGTTTGCGAGCGCTGCATTTACACAGGACAGTGTGGATCTAGCGGATACCGTGCTCACCCAAATTTATAGCACTGCCCCATCCTCCAACATCTTCTGGCCCGCGGAACGCGTCGTCGACGACAGCGTGCTCGCCACGATCAACTCGATGGGATTCACCCACACCGTAGTCGATCAAATGCGCCACTATTTCAAATGGTTCGGCCGCACCAACGCACTCGGCGAGGCAGGCTATCGCATCAACGAGGTCAATGGCATCGAGCTCTTCCCGATCCACGACTTCGCCAGCACCTTCCGCTTCCTCAACGAAGACAGTGGGCTCAACCTCTCCCTGCGTGAACTACTCAGCCGCCGTGCACGCAGTGGCACGACCGACCAAGTGCTCAGCCTCCTCAGTGACTGGGAAGACTTCCGCACCGGCACCAACGCCGACGCCTACGACCTCAACTTGCGCTGGCTCGCCAACCGCCCATGGATCGAGCTCGTCACCCTCGATGACGTCGCCAGCGGCCAAATCGACCTCTCGCAACCAGCCGACGGCATCGGTGATAACTGGGGCACAGTAGATCGCGGCACAGGTCAGAGTTTAGCGAGCACCGCCAAAGACTTTATCGACCATGCCACACAGGAAGATTACGCAAACTGGTATGACGGCCAAGGCGGCCGCGAGGAAGGCCTCTCTGGCAAAACCTTCGAGGTTCGCTCTGGTATCAATTTACCGGATACATTCGGCGAAGTGGGCATCAGCGGCATTGCCGACGACGCATGGAATGATGTCGATGCAATCAGCAGCAACGACACCGCACAGCTCGGACGCACCGCCGCGCACGCGGCGATGTTTGTCACCGCCTTCCACGACCAGCAGAATAACGACCTGAGCAAATTCAGCACTGGTGCCTACATCTATCCAGATACCGACTTCAATAACCTCGCCGATTTCTCCAAGCGTGCCCAATCGCAGATGCGCTTTGCCGCGCTCTACAAACGCGTCGACACTTGGGCTGCCACTCCGCCGGCAACTGCGACTGCAAGCGCCGAGGATATCGACCTTGATGGAGAGAACGAATACCTGCTCTACAACGCCACCTCCCTCGCCGTGTTCGAAGCCATCGGTGGACGCTGTGTTGCCGCCTTTGCCCGCAATGCTCAAAGCGGCGCAGTCTATCAAGTCATCGGCACTCAACCGACCTATGCAGGCGGCGAAACCGAAGACGAAGGCACCGCCAACGTCGATGGCAGCGACATCGGCGCACGCCGCACCTCTGCCTTTAAAGATTGGTTTGCCGACGGCCCAGGCGGAGCTACCACCCAATATATCAACAGCATCTACACCGTCGCAGCCAATGGCAGTAACGGATGGACGTTTACCGCGCCCAGCTCACGTATTATTAAAACCATCACACTCGACGACACCCTGCCAGAGCTAGAAGCCGCCTACACGCTCGACGGCACCAACGTCAATAAGCTCTACATCCGCAACGGCCTCTCACCCAATCTCTGGAACTTGATCAGCCGCGGCCAATACGACCTCGACCCACTCAGTGTATCTGCTGGTCGGATACGCCTCGCCAATCGAGGCGGCAGCGAGCCCGTCGTTGCACAAATCACCTACGACTCAAATACAGAATTCAACGGCGACGCCGTCGACGATGTGACAGGCGTCACCGAATGGGACGCACTCAATATGCGCAATCAAGCCCTCACCCAACAAGTCGAGCTCACCAATGTAGACGGGCAAAACAACTTCTTGATCACCTTGAGCCTCGAAAGCGGCACCACCGATAACGACAGCGACGACTTGCCCAACTGGTGGGAGCTCGACAACGGCCTCGACCCAGAGAGCGACGTCGGCTCTGACGGCACCACAGGCAACGACGACGGCGATGCCTACACCAACTTCGAAGAATACGTGCTTGGCCTCGACCTCGGAGTGGCAGAGTTCAACGGTCTACCGCAGGGGCTGATTGAAACCAACGGCAGCGGTGACTTCACTGTGACCTTCCCCGTTCTCGCCGGCCGCAGCTACCGCGTCTGGTATGTCGACGATCTCACACAGACTTGGCAAACCGCAGGCAGCAGCTTCAGCATCACCGAGGACGACCCCGCCCACGTCTGGACAGACGATGGATCAGCCACCTCACCATCCCCTTCCACCGTCGATAAACGTTTCTTCAAAATAGAGATCACCCGACCATAGCCTCCTCCGATGAAAGCTCCACTTACAATCACCGCACTTCTCCTTAGCGCTGCCAGCCTAGCGCAAGCCGTTGGCTATCTCGAAGTTCGTGCACCCGGATACGACTTCCGCAGCGCTGAATACACCACGACCCATGTCTTCATCGACGAAATCGTGAGCACCACTGCAGACATTGAGATCCTGTGGAATCTCACTGACTTCAATAATATCACCGACGTTGAAGTCTTCACCAACGTGAATCGTCGCGACTTGGCACGTGTCGACAAAAACAGCGATGGCTATGCCGATGGCATCCATCCTGTCGACGGCAACAGCATCACCGATTCAGCCGCAGATGTAAATACAACGACCGGCCATTACTACGCCCCCATCAACATGACGGACGGTGATGCCAATAAAATCTACGAGCTCACCCTCCCCGCCTCCAAGACAGGAGCCTACCGCCTGACAGCTCGTTTCAAAACTTCCGACTCCATCACAGAGAACAGCTTCAATCCCAGCAACTGGATTTGGTATGGGCTGCGCGACCACGCCGTCGTCGTCTCACCAATCGATGCGCGCACCGTGCGCCTTTACGAGATCAATGTTTTTAATATCGAAGCCTCCGGCGACACCTTCGCTCAGCGCTCGACCTTCGAAGACTTACACAACGGCACTGGCGGAGCCCACAATGCCAGCAATCGCTGGGATCTCACCTACCTGAAAAACCTCGGCATGAATTGGCTCTGGTTCCAACCGATCCACCCCAACGGCATCGACGGTCGCGAACCCACTGATGGATTTGGTGGCTCAGGCTCCCCTTATGACCCAGGCAGCCCATACGCGGTTAAAAACTTCTTCGAAGTTAACGAACTGATGACGGTTAACTACAATGGCTCCAATACCACTGCACAAAACAGAGCCGCCGCCATGACAGCCTTTCAAAACTTCGTCGTCGCCGCCGATACTGAAGAAGTCGGCATCATGCTCGACGCACCTTTCAATCATACCTCCTTCGATGTCGAACTCGCGCAAATCGGCGTAGATCTCTTCCAGCCAGATGGCCAGACATGGAGCAAAACCGACGAGATCCGTAACCGTGATGCACGCTTCTTCTCTTCCGAGGGCAATTACGGCAACCGCGCATCCAGCGCTGCAAATATTGCGGCAGGCCCCGACCGCTTCGACTTCGGAAAATGGCAAGATGTGAAGGACGTCTTCTTCGGTCGCTACGATTCACTGGTCGAATACGACTCTGAGCCGGAACGTTCCAGCTATACCAGTGAGAACGATTGGTTTGATATTACCGATACCGACTGGACTAGTAATGATTTCACCAGAGACAGCACTCAATGGAATATGACTCGCTTGGTCTGGGACTACTTTGCCGAATACGCGATCCACTGGCTCAATCAAACAGGCTACACAGCTGGCACCGCCAAGACCGAAGCCAATCGCCACCTCGGCATCGACGGTCTTCGTTGCGACTTTGGCCAAGGCCTCCCTCCCCGCGCGTGGGAATACATGATCAACGTCGCACGTCAGCGTAAGTGGAACTTTGTGATGATGTCCGAATCACTCGATGGCGGAGCCGTTACCTACCGCTCCAATCGCCACTTCGATATTCTCAACGAAAACATCACATTCCCGCTCAACTCTGCAGGCGATAAAGCAGCTTATCAGTCCATCTTCGATGACCGCCGAAACGCTTACGGTCAGGGGTTGGTATTGCTGAACAATACTTCACACGACGAAGCCACACCGAGTGATCCTTGGGGAGCCGTCATCCGCACCGCCGCAGTTGGCATGATGGATGGTGCTAGCATGATCTTCCCCGGCCAAGAGCTCGGTATAGCGGGAACTTATGGCTACTCTCATTACGAGCTCAATTTTGGAAAACAAATCCCGCACTTCAAGCGCTGGAATTCGATGATGCCGATTTGGAACGACGGAAACTTTGGCAACGACCAACTCTACCCCGTCTATTCAGGCATCCAATCCGCACGTAAGGACAGCCCTGCCCTCACCAGTTCTAACCGCTGGTTCCTCAGTGGTGACGGCAATAACACCAAGATCTTTGCTGCCGCGAAATACGAAACCGCCAATGCCTCTCCTGCCACCAGCGATGTAGTGCTAGGTTTCGTCAACGTCGATCGCGACAATACCCATAGCGATAACTTCAAGATCCCCGCAGGTCTCGCACCTCTACTCGGCTTGCAAGACGGACGCACCTACAACGTCAAGAATACCGCCGCTTACACCGCCCAACAAGCCAATCGCCGCGATCTCTGGCTCTGGGGCAGCGGCATCACTGGAGCAAACCTCAAGAGTAACGGATTCTTCGTTTCACTCTATAAAGTGCCCACCGCAAACAGCACTTGGATCGCCGAACCCTACGAAGCTCAATACCTCAAGGTTTACGACGTCACACCTCCGCCCGCTCCCACGCAACCAGCCAATAGCACTGGCAAGAGCTACGTGCTCAGTGATACCGTCACCTTCACTTGGGCCGCATCTCCTTCCAATACTGCGGACGACAACATTACCTCCTACAAGCTGGTGATCAAACGCGTCGGCAGCGACGAGACCGTGTTCGACCAAAATGTCGGCAACGTCACCAGCTATGCTTACACCGGAGCACATGGTGACAATCTCTACGCCTACGTCCTGCCGATCAGCGCGGCCAGCATCGAAGGAGCCGCCAGTAGCGCCAGCAGCGCCGTGCAACTGATCGATCCCGACGGAGATCTGGACGGCGACGGTATGAGCAATGCCGATGAGGAGACCGCAGGCACCGACTTCAACGACAATAGCTCAAAACTCGAAGTCGTGGAAAGTGTCGTCAATGCAAGCGATCAATTCACCCTCTCATGGCCGAGCATTCTCGGCATCACCTATGGCGTGCAATCCAAAGAAGACCTCACTGCGACCTCTTGGTTTAGTGAACCAACCGGAGCAGGAATAGCAGGGACTGGCAGCATCATTGCTTGGAGCGATCCGGATCCAATCAACCCAGTTACATTGATGCACAAATTCTATCGGGTTATTGTTGAGTAATCCATTAGAAACTCAACTGTAGGGCCTTGGCTCGCAAAGCATCGCAATTTGTCAAAGAGACATCACCTTTTCAATAACTTATACACGTGCGTCCACGTTCATTCACGGTTTATCTTAGCCTTCTTTTCGCATCGGTGCTCACCGTTCATACGGCCATCGCCACCCACGCCCCCGATTGGGCCAAAGACATCGTCTGGTATCAGATCTTCCCCGAGCGCTTCGCCAACGGCGATCCAAGTAACGACCCTACCCAGGCCTCACTCAGCGAGCCGCAAAAAGTGCCCCACTCCTGGCAGGTAATGGATTGGGATGCCGACTGGAACCAACGTGCCGACTGGGAGCAATCAGTCAGCCCACACTTCCACGACACCCTGCTAGATCGTCGCTATGGCGGCGACCTCCAAGGCGTGATCGATAAACTCGACGACCTCAAAGACCTCGGCATCAATGGGATTTATTTCAACCCGATTTTCTACGCCGATTCCCTACATAAATACGACGGCAACAGCTTTCACCATATCGACCCGCACTTCGGCCCCGATCCGCAGGGCGACCTCGCTCTCATCGCCTCAGAGACCAGTAGCCCACGCTCCTGGAAATGGACCGCTGCCGACAAGCTGTTTCTCGAACTGCTCAAAGAAGCCAAGGCCCGCAATATCCGCGTGATCATTGACGGCGTATGGAACCACTCTGGGCGCGACTTCTTTGCCTTTGCCGACATCCGCAGCAAGTTTCAAAAATCGCGCTACGCACGCTGGTATGACATCACTAGCTTCGATGATCCCCGCACTGCGCGTAATGAGTTCGACTACAATGGTTGGTATGGCTTCAAGAGCCTACCGGAGTTCGCCAACGACCCGTCCGGTCAAAACCTCGCCCCCGGCCCGAAGCGCTACATCTTCAATGCAAGTAAACGCTGGATGGACCCCAACGATGATGGCGACCCCTCAGATGGCATCGACGGCTGGCGTCTCGACGTAGCCGAAGAAGTGCCGCACGGCTTCTGGCGTGAGTGGCATGCGTATATTCGCGAGCTAAACCCTGCGGTCTTCACGTCCGCCGAGATCTGGGGCAGTTCGGCTGACTTCCTCAGAGACACGCATTTCAGCTCTGCCATGAATTACCGAGGCTTCGCCATCCCCATCAAAGGTTGGTTGATCGATGGCAAAATCGACGCCAGTGAATTTGCCCAGCGCCTCGACGCAGAGCGCCAAACACATTCAGGCGATACACAACACATTCTGCAAAATCTCATCGACTCACACGATACGCAACGCGTGGCATCCGCCATTGCGAACCGCCATCGTTTTGCAGAATACAAGAATGCCGACTGGTTCGATTACGACGACGGCGAACGCGTCAACGCCCGCACCCACGGCTACAATAACAATGCCCCCGACGCCGATGGGCGACGCATCTGGAAAATGCTCGCCCTCTTTCAAGCCACCTACGTCGGCGCACCGATGATCTACTACGGCACTGAGATCGGCATGTGGGGCGCAGATGACCCCGAAGACCGCATGCCCACCGCATGGAATCGAATCGATTCTGATATGCACCAGAGCTACCAAAGTGCCCTCGCCCTGCGCCACCATTTCCCCGCCCTACGTCGCGGTGACTTCAAAGTCCTCGAAACTCGCGACGGCTCACAAGTTTTTTCCTTCGAGCGCAGGCTCGACCATGAACGTCTCGTCATCGTCCTCAATCGTGGTCACGGCGACGCCAGCCTCGGAGACGATTACCTCGATGGACTGGAACTCATCTACGCCACCGATGAACGCGCATCCAGCAAGCGCCTTCCCGCACTCAGCGGCGCAGTCTTTGCAACATCCACTGAATAACACACAGAGTCCCTTATGTGTGTCCTTCACGACTACTGCCGTTGGGGATATGCCTTGCGACACAGACCGGTCACGTCAGTGATCGTGGCACTTCCCGGGCCTGCTGGGTGTGCCCATTGAGCTTTCATGCGCGAGCGCCAAGTCAATTTACTGCCGAACAGCGCAACCAACTTATTTGTTCAGCCCGCCCACCATAGCTCAAGCTCTCAAGCCGATGATATTCAACCACTTAGCAGGTTAAAATCGCGCAAGCAGCCATACTCCCCAAATCCACTATTATTAAACAACAGCACCTCCCCCGGAGCCGACTCGGCAATAACCGACTGCAGTTTCTCCGCTGAAGCCGCTAAATCACTGGGATTGGTCAAATCCGTCGGCAAATGAATCCCCTTTTCATCAAAAAAATCTGCTGGTTTTGAGCGAGAAAGGTTACATACCGTCACGCTCGGGGCTAACTTCAAAATTGCTTTGATAAGTGAGCAGCCAATACCCGACGAACCACCTGTAACAATGATTACAGACGTGCGTTTTAAATATTCTGAGGGTGTTGGCATTTTCGGATTAATTGGTGCCAATGCGTTTGATCAAATTGATCAAAACTATCTTGGCTTTCACGGTGGAGAGACTCTCTTGATTGCGTAACAGCAGAAATCGTTTGCCCTTAAGCTCTTTCTTTTGAACCTCTGCGAGCTTGTTCATCGTGCTGCGCCGCAATGCGTCCATGCGTTTGTTCATCAGATTTATGACGTGAAAGCGACCATAAATAATCGCTCTCTGCGCTAGCACTTCAGTCCCCCGGGCGCTGTAGGCATCGGACATATGATGACGGCATTAACGATCACGGTGTCCGCTGAGCCGCAGCTAAGATCCGCAACCGTTGAGTGCACGTAGTCATATTCGCTGCCGTTTTACGATGCGTCTTTTGGTATTTGGATCCGCGAATGCCTTGAGTATGAAAGAGAGCGCTGGTTGCCATAGATTTTGTCACTGCTACTGTTAGCCGCGACGAGTTAGCTATGCCATGCTATACCATCATCGTGGTTGGAGTCGCCAATCTTGGTGCGGAATGCCCTAGACTTCCGCAGTCTCATCGTCGTCAACAAAGCGGACGCAAATCGCCGCTAACAGCATGGACGCACCGCCGAGCAGCACCGCATTCATGGTATTGCCTCCGAGTAGACTCGACATAATCTTCCCCAGTCCCAGCGACGCTGCGATCTGTGGGAGCACGATAAAGAAATTAAATACGCCCATGTAGAAGCCCATTTTCTCGCCTGGAATAACGTTCGCAAGAATCGCATAAGGCATCGACAGAATACTTGCCCACGCCACACCGACGGCCAGCATCGACAGGAGTAG
>ENA-UZXC01000350-UZXC01000350.1-metagenome-genome-assembly--contig:-Day-2-25m-contig-350_pt1 | contig 12000 bp, 9 predicted proteins | sample MGYA00260340_ERZ794900 | MGnify/ENA metagenome assembly ERZ794900 | reverse complement strand
TCTGAGATAACAGAACTATTCGAATCTGAGTATACGCCAAATACAGGTTTTTCGGGAGACGATCAGATTGTACTTGAAATTTGTGAAACTGAAAACGAGGATATTTGTCAAACGCTAGTAATTGATCTTGAAGTTAATACCATCGCGCCCGTAGCGCAAAATGATACGGCAGACTATCAGCCATTAACTTCAGGAACATCAGTAACCGAGATTGACATTTTAGCCAACGATAGCCATAGTGATGGAGAAACACTTCGTGTGGTAACGCCATTTCTAGTAGGGCCATCTGTAGCTGGAGCAACAGTTACGTATGATACGGTATTGCAACGTGCAATATATACGTTGAATAACCCTCAAGATGGTGATGTAGATTCATTCACCTACATCGTGAGAACAGAATGCTCAGAGGATAACGCTACGGTTTTTATCGCTTTTAATGGTCCTGTGCCTGTTACTTGGTTGGATTTTGAAGTAACGGTAGTTGGTGCCAACGATGTTGACTTAAATTGGTCAACCGCGTCAGAGGAAAACAATGACTATTTTGTGGTTGAACGTTCACTTGACGGAGAGCTATTTGAAGTCGTTAGTCAGCACATTAATGGAGCAGGTAATTCAACTGAGGTTAACTACTATAACCACGTAGATCTTAACGTGCCAAATGGGGTGATTTATTACCGTGTAAAGCAAATTGATTTCGACGGTCAGTTCGAGTATTCAGAAATAAGACTTGTGCATATTTTTGAGCAACGTTCTATTGTTGTCTATCCAAACCCGGCTAAAAACGAGATTAATATTCATGTTAATGGAGCCAACGGTGAGCATGTGAGGATTACTAATTTGGCTGGTCAAGAAGTTGCCGCTTCACAGGTTGCAAGCCAGGGTTTCGTTGCCATAGACGCAACTGAACTTCCAAACGGTATATACTTCGTATCCATTCAATCAAGATGGCACAACGAGGTTCGTAAAGTAATTGTCCAGAAATAATTGGATAATTTTAACACAAAAAAAACCCGATGTATTTACATCGGGTTTTTTTTGTACTATTCTGAAAGGAGATTTAAGCGAGTACGATAATTTTATTATTCAGTACTTCCACAATGCCACCTTTGACTTCGAAATCTTTTACGCCTTCAGCAGTTTTAACACTAAGCGTTCCTTTATCTAAACTAGAAATAATGGCCGCGTGATTGTTTAACGTTTCAAACTTGCCTTTTGAGCCAGGAAACTTAACTGAAATGACTTCACCTTCATACAAGGTTTGGTCTGGTGTTATGAGTTCTAAATACATGCTAATTAGTTAACTTCTTTTAACATTTTTTCTCCTGCTTCAATAGCATCTTCGATACTACCTTTTAGGTTAAACGCTGCTTCAGGATACTTGTCTAATTCACCGTCCATAATCATGTTGAAACCTTTAATAGTGTCGTTGATGTCAACCAACACACCTTTAAGGCCTGTAAATTGTTCTGCAACATGGAAAGGTTGAGATAAGAATCTCTGAACACGTCTAGCTCGGTGTACAGCCAATTTATCTTCTTCAGATAATTCGTCCATACCAAGAATAGCGATGATATCTTGTAATTCTTTATAACGTTGTAGAAGTTGCTTAACACGTTGAGCAGTGTTGTAATGTGCGTCTCCTAAAATTTCTGGTGTCAAAATACGAGAGGTAGAATCCAATGGATCCACAGCAGGGTAAATACCCAAAGAAGCAATCTGACGAGACAATACCGTAGTTGCATCTAAGTGAGCAAATGTTGTTGCTGGTGCAGGGTCAGTTAAATCATCGGCAGGTACATAAACCGCTTGAACCGATGTAATAGATCCTCTATTTGTTGAAGTAATACGTTCTTGCATCACACCCATTTCAGATGCTAATGTCGGCTGGTATCCTACCGCAGAAGGCATACGTCCTAATAGTGCAGATACTTCAGATCCCGCTTGTGTAAATCTAAATATATTATCAACGAAGAAAAGAATATCTCTTCCACCTGAGGTTTCGTCACCATCACGGTAGTATTCAGCAATACTCAAACCAGACAATGCTACACGAGCTCTTGCTCCTGGAGGCTCATTCATCTGACCGAAAATAAATGTTGCTTTAGATTCTTTTAACTTCTCTTTATCAATTTTTTTCAAGTCCCATCCACCTTCTTCCATGGATTTCTTGAATTCGTCACCGTAGTTGATAATTCCTGATTCGATCATCTCACGCATCAAGTCATTCCCCTCACGAGTTCTTTCTCCAACACCAGCAAATACGGATAAACCATCATATGCCTTTGCAATGTTGTTGATTAGCTCTTGAATCAAAACAGTTTTACCAACACCAGCTCCACCGAACAAACCAATTTTACCACCTTTAGCATAAGGCTCAAGCAAGTCAATTACTTTGATACCTGTAAATAAAGTTTCGGATGATGTAGAGAGGTTTTCATATATAGGTGCGTCAGCGTGAATAGCTCGACCGCCTGTATTGTCAACTTCTTCAATTCCGTCAATCGCCTCTCCAACTACATTAAATAGTCGGCCTTTAATCGCGTCACCGATTGGCATTTTTATTGGAGCACCAGTATCAGTAACTGTCATCCCTCTTACCAGTCCTTCCGTCGCTTCCATCGCGATAGTTCGGACACGGTTTTCACCAAGATGTTGTTGTGTTTCAAGGATTAGTTTTCCTCCGTTTTCTAATGTTACATGTAGTGCGTTAAGAATTTGTGGAGGTCTAGAACCTTCGCCTTCAAAACTTACATCGACAACTGGCCCAATGATTTGAGCAATTTTACCTGTGTTTGCCATTATTTTTATATGCCTATAAATTTGCGGCAAAAGTATGGTTACTAGGGTTAAAAACCGAACCTATTCGCAAAAAAAAACGAAGGTTTATAGGCGTGTTATAAAAGCTCTAATAATCAGGACTTTCGGGTGCTAATTTACCTACTGAGAACGTCTCTACAAATTGTATGCGAAATATTTTTGTAGAAAATTTCCATAATTGGGAATTAATTCTTATTTTTGTAACTGATAAACAACATGCTACTATTATGGCCGAAGAATTTAAGATCTTTATTGTAGAGGATGACGTATGGTATGGAGAGGTAATTGAATATCACCTTTCGCTTAATCCAGACGTAACCGTAAAGAAGTTCACCAACGGAAAAGACTTTCTAAAATGTCTTGATGAGCAACCATCACTAGTAACGCTTGATTATTCACTCCCTGATATTTCTGGAGAAGAAGTGTTAAAGCGTATAAAGGAATACAGCCCCGAAACACCTGTCGTAATTATATCTGGTCAAGAGGATATTGGAACTGCAATATCGCTTTTGAAGGATGGAGCTTATGACTATATCATAAAAGATGACGAGACAAAAGATCGTATCTGGAACGTTATCAAAAACATCAGAGAGAAAGAAGAACTGAAAGAGGAGATTTCTCAACTGAAAAATCAGATTGTTCAGAAATACGACTTCATCAAAAGCATCATTGGTAATAGTTCTCCGATGAAACGTATTTTTAGTCTTATCCAAAAGGCAATCGGCAGTAACATTACAGTGTCTATTACAGGTGAAACTGGGACGGGTAAAGAAGTTGTAGCGAAGGCAATTCACTATAATAGTGGTAGGGCGAAAAAACCATTTGTGGCTGTTAACATTACGGCTATACCGTCAGAATTGATGGAAAGTGAGATGTTTGGTCATGAGAAAGGAGCCTTTACAGGAGCGATAGCAAGACGTATTGGGAAGTTTGAAGAAGCTACTGGTGGAACCATCTTTTTGGATGAAATTGGGGAGATGGATATTAACATGCAGTCTAAACTGCTGCGTGTATTGCAAGAAAAAGAACTCACACGTGTTGGTGGGTCAGGTGTAATCAAATTAAATTGTAGAATTCTTGTGGCAACACATAAAGATCTTGCGGAAGAAGTACGTAAAGGAAACTTTAGAGAAGATTTATACTACAGATTACTTGGTTTACCCATTAGCCTTCCCGCTTTAAGAGAAAGAGGCAATGATATTTTACTCTTAGCCAAACATTTTATCGATGAATATTGTAAAGAGAATGAGATAGGTAAACTAACAGTTTCTCCATCAGCACAAAACAAATTGTTAAAGTACCCATGGCCAGGTAATATTCGTGAGTTAAAAGCAGTTGTTGAATTGTCATGTGTTATGACCGATTCCAACACGGTTGACGATGAACACATCACATTTAACTCTTCAGGGTCTATTGATACGTTGCTTCAGGCAGAAATGCCACTCAGAGAGTATACCAATAGAATTGTAAAATACTATTTGGACAAATACAATCAAGATGTTGTAACCGTTGCCAAAAAACTGAACATCGGAAAGTCCACTATTTATAGAATGTTGCAGGAAGAAACTGTATCGCTTACCAATAGTTAAACATAACTACGAATGCACACAAAAAGTACTACAGAAATGGAAGAAAATTTATATAGCTTACATCAACTTGAGGCACTTGCTTCAGGCGATACGGCGTTTGTCAATAAAATGGTCGATATGTTCATCCAGATGGCACCAGAGTCTGTTGATCGAATGTTAACGGCTTTGTCAGAAGATGACTTGGAAGATTTAGGTGCTGCTGCACATAAGGTTAAGCCTTCCATTGATATGATGGGTATTACCTCACTTAAGCAAAAGATTAGAGATCTTGAGCAATGGGGTAAAAACAGAACGAATGTTGATATGATTCCTAGTCTGTTAGACGAGGTAATCGAAACGCTTAATAACGTCGTTCAGCAGTTACGTAACAGGTAATTATTTCAACTGATTGTGGTAGGCTACAATAGTATTGTGTAGCCCCAGATACAAGGCATCGCATACCAATGCGTGGCCGATACTTACTTCCAACAAATTTGGCAACTCTTGTTTAAAAAACTTCAGGTTTTCTAAATCCAAGTCATGACCGGCATTTAACCCAATTTCTTGTTTCTCCGCTTCTACGGCAGCTAAAATATATGGGGCAATAGCCGCATTTTTGTCGTTTGCAAATCCTCTTGCATAGGCTTCTGTATATAACTCTATCCGATCAGTTCCCGTTTGCTTTGCAGCCTTGATTTGGTCAACAACGGGGTCAATGAAAATGGCCGTTCGTATGCCCGCTTCCTTAAAAATAGAGATTGTTTTTTGAAGATATGCCGCCTGAGTTATGCAATCCCATCCTGCATCAGAAGTTAGGGTTTCGGGGCTGTCAGGCACTAAGGTAACTTGAGTTGGCTTGGCTCGTAACACCAAGTCGATAAACGCTTGCGTTGGGTTTCCTTCGATATTGTATTCGGTGGACACAACATCACATAATGCAATCGTGTCTGCATAACGAATGTGTCGCTCATCTGGTCGTGGGTGCACGGTTATACCCTGAGCCCCAAAAGACTCGCAGTCTTTCGCAACTTGTAAAAGGTTTGGGTTGTTGCCTCCACGCGCATTGCGAATAGTCGCGAACTTGTTAATGTTTACACTTAAAATAGGTGCACTCATAATTTAATCCTTAGTTGTAAATGAATGTTGGATACGTGCGGCGAAGAAACAGAATCCCATTCACTTCCGAAATTTTTTAGTTCATTTTTATAAGTCAACATGTATTTAATCCAGAAGTCGACATGCTTCTTTGCTTTCCATCGCACTAAAACGTACCAACGGACTTGACTTTTTGAAAATGAAGGTAAGCTAAACCGATAAGCCAAGTCGTTCTCGTATGTGTAAATACGCACAGCGTTATCTTCTATATGGGCAGCTGAAATTCGGATATAGAGTTTAACTGGCCACTTTAGTGGGTCGAGCTGAATGTCTTGATACAGCAACGAACCAAATAGACGGCTATGCGCAACGATGGAGGTATTTCTGGCAAACCGTGTTTGTAATTTGACATGTTTCGACACAGCGTGACTGATATGGGCTCGAACTTTTAACAAACCAGTGGGGACAGTGCTTTTCATCGGTAAATCGATAATTATTTGTTTCTGCCTGTTTTCGTACTTCATCTGGATATGCCAAGAGAGAGACTTAGACAGCCGGGCCTCGTAGCGCACCAAGTAGTCTACACCAAAACTTGATGTAACTGTTGCGCTCTTGAGCCAAGGAAACCAGTACTGATCGACATACACGGCCAAGCTTGAATGCGATGATGGTTCGTAGCTCAATCCAACGTAGAATCCTCTCTCATTATTGACAACGCTAGATTCAACAAACGAGGCACTTCCATTGGATATAAATCCAGGTTGGATGTTGCGAAAAAGACCAGTCATGCTAATACGTTTTCCAAGTCCAACAACAAAACCATGAAGATTGCCCATTTTCTGATTTGAGCAAAGCGTTGTTTCTCCGAATAGGTAACCGTTGTTGAGGGTGTATCTATAGGCAATACCATGTTTGCCGTACGACTGACCCGAATTGTTGAATCGCTGATATAGTCTTTCTGATTTGCGAAAACGGCCACTGTATTTCGTGAATACCCCGGTGTACTCCACTTGTAACTGATTAAACTGTTGCGCGTAATTAAGACCTACTTGACTCGACCGAACACTGTTTTTGTTATTTAATTCAGTGTTGGAGCGGTGAAATCCAGTTCTGCTCAAATTGCTGTATTCTTTTTGCCCATTTACCAGTTTGAAGGTCGCATCTTCATCTTTATGATGCAGCCAAAGATGGTAACGAGATCGATTCTTTGCCATTGACAAAGCGGCACCTCGATTGAATCCAAACTCAGTTACCGATCGATAAGGCTTTAATCCAAAACTTGATTTGTTCGTTTGAACAGTAAGTGAAGACTTGCCTATGCGCATGCCACTACCTAGGGTAAGTCCTTGGCCAAAATCACAGGTGTAATCCCCAAGAATCAAGGAGTTATTGCCTCGTATATTGTTGATTTGAATGCAACTGCTGTTAAAATCGAATACCGTGTATTGGTTTGATTCAAAATATGCTTCACCCGCATCTTTTTCTCCTGTAAAACTTACGTTTACGTTAGGGGCTACCAGTCCTCGATAGCGAACCGTCGTTGTTATCGCATCACCCACATACAGTGTTGATCCAGCAGGTTTCTTGTTGTCAGCAAGTTGGTGTGTTGAGGTGAATACGATTGTGTGCTTCCGTTTGTTTGTATTGTTGGTTTGTGTGTGTTGCGGCACATAAACAAATGGCAGCAAGTGTTTAATTTCAGTTGCGGTTAAATAGCATTGTTGTAACTCCAGTACATGAATGATGGGCCCATAATTATTAACATGTTTCATGATTTTGTCGATGACATCTCCTGGAATGATTTCTAATTCATGCAGTATAGATGTCTCTATCTTATTTAAATTAATAGGGTGTTGTTTGACGTGCTCCAAAGCTTCTGTAATTAAGTTGTTGGATCCAGTAGACTCCTCATTTTCGGCTAGTGTGAATTGACCGAAAGCGGTTGCATGAAGCGTTATGAAAAGGCCAATAATTATAGATTTGGCCATTCGCTTGACAATGTAGGGGTGAAGCCTAAAACTTGATGTGTACTGAAGGCTAAGGTGATTTTAATTTTTGGTAGTTTAATCGCACAACCAAAAGACAGTGAGGAGGGCATTGTGTTTAGTCCAGAGAGTAAAACAATCTCATCCGACAACTGATATCGAATGCCTGATTGAAGGCTGGCTCTTGATTCTGGATTTACCTTTAGCTGGTTAAGCCATTTAACTTGAGTGTTTAGTTGGAATGAGATACCGGCGAACAAATTGGTTGTTGTAGCCGTACTATTATTTGGCAACCTATTTTCAAATAAGAAATAAAGCGTCTTGTTATGTTGCAGCTGATTATTGCTGCTAACAGCAACAGAAAACTGACGATTACGCGATGCATCAATTACCTGAAAGGACGAAAGTCGAACGCCAACACCTAACGTAAATCGGTCTGTTAGATTTCTCGAAGTCGAAAGCCCAATTTGGCTGCTGTGGGATACGGAATATCCAAAGTAGTGGTAATATCCACCTATCGCGGTGTGTTTGATAGTGTAAAGTGCAGACAACGTCGCACTTTTTAATTCAGATATTCCATACAGACGATGTGCTGAAAGGCCGATGCTTAGCATAGAGTCGGTATGCATGTCGCATGGATTGTTGAAGGTAGACCATACGTTTTGAAGCCCAAATCTAATGCTAGAAAGTCCGTGTGATTCGGCGCCGAGGCTGGATAAAGGCTGACTATGGCAAGTGGAGTAAAGGGTTAGAAAAATGACAGCTACGCCAATCTTCAAAGAAGTTAGTTGGTTTGGTTTCATGTAAGCCCGAAGTTAGTTCAGGTTTACAGTTGGTCTCGTAGAGCTTTTAATTGAGTTTTAATCTGAAGCAAAGATTCTTTAACGGCAATTCGGTTGGCGACTTGCTTTTTTCTAGTCTTTAATTCTTTGCGTGCCCCTTCTAAGGTGTGGCCTTTTTCTTTAACAAGATGATAGACCAAACGAATCTGTTCAACGTCTTGTTTTGAATAAAATCGTGTGCCTTTGGCGTTCCGCTTTGGGTTGATTTTTGAAAACTCTTTTTCCCAATAACGCAGTAAGGAGTTTGCAACACCAAAATGAACTGATAGTTCAGCAATTGAGTAATAAATTTTGTCGGGTAGGGGATTGTTAGACATTAGTCAAACGACTGATTAGGATGACTAGATAGTTCAATCATCTCCTCATATTGCTCGTCTGACAAATCATTGTAATAATAGTTAGCAGGATTCTGCTTCGCGCCATTTAATGTCACTTCATAATGAAGGTGTGGTGCTGTTGATTTTCCTGTGCTTCCCACAAGTCCGATTACTTGACCACGGGTAACTTTCTGACCACGTTTCACTTTGAACTTACTTAAGTGGGCATATCTCGTTTTGTAACCAAATCCATGGTTAACCACAATGTTGCGGCCGTAACCCCAACGCTTAATTTCGATTGACTCTATCACACCATCACCTGTAACATGAACTTCAGTTCCTGTTGGTGCGGTGAAATCCATTCCTGCATGGAATTTACGCGTTTTGTAAAATGGGTCTATACGGTAACCGTAACCCGAAGCCATTCTTTTTAAATCCTTATTTGGAATTGGCATAATGGCGGGCACTGATGCAAGTTGCTTTGATTTTTCTTTTGCCAGTTTTATCAATTGGCTGTAAGAGCTTTCTTGAACACGAACCTTAGCCGACAATAAGTCGATTTTTTGGTTTAGCTTATTGATTGACTTGCCGTAGGTTAAGTCATCAAGCGAATTGTAATTTCTTTCACCTCCAATACCTGCATTTTTTAATGCGTCTGGCATAGGGGCGTCGAATATCTCCCGATAGATTTCGCCATCCTTCTGTTCTAAGGCAACTACTGCCTCATTTAAGTCACCCAACCGATTTTCTAATTCACCGATTTTGATGTCGCGATCTACCAATTCTTTTCTAAGTTTACGTTCCGTTGGAGAATCGAAAAAAGAATAAGAAGCAGAAATTACCGAGGTTGAAAAAATCGCAACAGCACACAAAAACCCAAATACTTTTAAGCCATGAATCCATAACGGAGTCTTAACTGTCTCGTAATTAAGGGTTTCGGGGTTGTATTTATATCGATTTTTTGCCATGTTTTATGATTAGGGTTCGTATTTTTGTCCCCTAATTTCGCACCGCGAATATATATAAAAAAAGGACTAGATTTTCAAGCAAATAGTTAACAAGTAAATTATTCGATAAATGACATCTAAAGAGGTACGTAATGCATTTTTAAGCTTCTTCCAGAACAAGGGGCATAAGGTAGTTCCATCGGCACCTATTGTCGTTAAAAACGACCCTACGCTTATGTTTACAAATGCAGGAATGAATCAGTTCAAAGATTACTTCTTGGGTAACAAAGAGGCGAAGGATGTGCGTGTTGTAGATACTCAGAAATGTTTACGTGTTTCGGGTAAACACAATGATTTAGAGGAAGTTGGAGTGGATACCTACCACCATACGATGTTTGAAATGTTGGGTAATTGGAGTTTTGGAGATTACTTTAAAGAAGATACGATAGCTTGGGCTTGGGAGCTATTGACAGAGGTGTATAAGCTTGATAAAAACCGACTTTATGTTACGGTTTTTGAAGGCGATAAAACCGATGGTGTTGGTCCTGATATCGAATCGGAAAACATTTGGAAAAAGTATATAGATGCTGATCGGATTTTGAGGTGCGATAAGCAAGACAATTTCTGGGAGATGGGGGAGACTGGTCCATGTGGTTCTTGTTCAGAAATACATATGGATTTACGACCTCAAGCTGAGGTTGATAAATTGAGTGGAAAAGAATTGGTTAACGCCGACCACCCTCAGGTAATCGAGTTGTGGAATTTGGTGTTTATGGAGTTTAATCGCAAGGCAGATAAATCACTTGAGTCGTTACCTGCAAAACATGTGGACACAGGAATGGGGCTCGAGCGTGTGTTGCGCGCAGTTCATATGCAGCACTCCAACTACGATACTGACTTGTTTATGGATACCATCCGAGACTTAGAGTCAATAAGCGGGAAGACATTCGGCAAAAATGAACAAACCGACATTGCCTTTAGAGTTATTGCGGATCACATTCGCGCATTAGCTTTTTGTATTGCCGACGGCCAATTGCCGAGTAATACGGGTGCTGGATATGTGCTCAGAAGGATATTGAGAAGAGCGGTTCGTTATGGATATAGTTTTTTAGATTTTAAAGAGCCTTTCTTGTATAAAATCATTGACAAATTATCGCTACAATTCGAGGGTGTGTTTAATGAATTGCCAGAGCAGAAGGATTTTGTTGCTAAGGTCATTGAGCAAGAAGAGATATCATTTTTAAGAACATTGTTTGCCGGTTTAGATAGGCTCGATAAGTCAGTTGAAAACGCCAATGAGAAGCTTATAAACGGGGAAGAAGTTTTCGAACTCTATGATACGTTTGGCTTTCCTATAGACCTTACTCAGCTGATTGCAGCTGAAAAAGGATTGACCGTTGATATGGATGGTTTTAACAAGGCGCTGGCTGAACAAAAAGCAAGATCTAAAGCCGACGCAGCCAAAGAAACTGGAGATTGGCAGGTATTACTTAACGATGAGAAGGAGGAGTTTGTAGGTTACGACTATACCGACGCTAATGTTAGAATTACGCGTTACCGAACACTCACAGTCAAGGGGAAAGAGAAATTTCAAATTGTTTTTAATATCACGCCGTTTTATGCCGAAAGTGGCGGTCAAGTAGGTGATACGGGTGTATTGGTTGGGTCTGAGAATCAAGAGAAAATCAAAGTACTTGACACACAAAAGGAGAATGATTTGATTGTTCACGTTGTCGACCAATTGCCAGACAATGCCAAGCAAGTATTTCATGCCAATATTAACCTTAATAAACGCGATAACACACAAAAAAACCACAGTGCTACGCACTTGCTGCACGCTGCTTTAAAAGAAGTTTTAGGCGACCATGTTGCACAAAAAGGCAGTTTGGTTGACCCTAAAAAATTGCGTTTTGACTTTTCACATTTTACTAAGGTAACCGATGAAGAGCTTCATGAAATTGAACACATCGTTAACACCAAAATTGGAGAATCAATTGCGCTGGATGAGAAACGAAACGTGCCATACGACATCGCAATCAATAGTGGGGTAACGGCTTTGTTTGGTGAAAAATATGGAGATGTTGTTCGTGTCATCACCTTTGGTGAAGATTTTAGCAAAGAGTTATGTGGTGGAACTCATGTAGCTAATACTTCTGAAATTGGCAGATTTGTGTTTATGCATGAGTCGAGTGTTGCCGCTGGCGTTAGACGAGTTGAAGCCATTACTGGAGATGAAGCAGAAGCTTATTTCGTTAAGAAGCTAGACGTGCTGAAAGAAGTGGAAACACTTCTTGGACATCCAAAGGATTTGGTGAAGCAGGTTCAGTCACTTCTAAAGGAAAACAAAGAAAATACCAAGAAACTCGAAGTTCTAGGTCAAGCCCAATTGGGACAACTCAAAAATACCTTACGTAGTAAGGTGTCGACCC
>ENA-UZXC01001898-UZXC01001898.1-metagenome-genome-assembly--contig:-Day-2-25m-contig-1898_pt1 | contig 12070 bp, 28 predicted proteins | sample MGYA00260340_ERZ794900 | MGnify/ENA metagenome assembly ERZ794900 | reverse complement strand
GTGACTAACTCACCCGCCCTAAGACCTTCTAGCTTTTTATTTAAGCCGCGCCAAGGATACGGTATAGCTGTTTTCTTTTCTGTCCGTAGCTTTTGATAGGCTTCAAACTGATCAGATAAATTTAATACACCAGAAGGCGTATAGACTTTAGATTCCCAGAAAGCACTGACGTATGCCGCGTGTCTACCTTGGCGTAACATATCGTTAGCATCTTTGTAGTCTACAGGGAGTGTCATGATCTTAGCTTTCTTAGGTGTTAAAAGCTTAGCAATTTCTCTTGCCGCTTCTTCTCCGACTTTATCATTGTCAAAGTTTATAACAACAGAATCAAAAGACTCAAGATACTCAAGGCTTTTCTTAACATCAGCAACGCCTCCTTGCGCCCCTGATTTAATAGAAACGACAGGCCACTTAGAACCCATAAGTTCGTAAGCGGCCATCGCATCACATTCGCCTTCTGTTAAAGTTATAAACTTACCGCCTGCTTTAAACAGGTTCTCTCCAAACAACCCCACTTCCTTGGCACTTCCTGTCCAAGAGAAATGTTTATTTTGTCTACGAACTTTAGTTCCTGCAAATTCATGTCCGTTAAAATAAGGGTAGTAGTGCTTATCTATCTTACCATCTTTTGTAGTTGATTTAACTCCGTACTTCTTAGCTGTAGCTAAGCTTATCTTGCGGTCAGTCAATTCATTAAAGGTAGCAGTGTAATTTGATACTTGGTTTGAACGCTGTTCCATCTTGCTATTCCTTTGATACACTTCAAAGTCCGTTACGGTATCTGGTTGGTGTACTTCCGATGTACTATAGTTTTTAAAATACTTAGAGCAAACAAAGCACCAAGCAGAACCATCGTCATTAATACTGGCCCCATCACTGGAGCCGCATTCTAAACAAGGTTGATGTAATTTAACAAAAGGCATACGCCTTACTCCTCGTTGGTTTCCTCGTTAGAGTTTTCAATAATAGCATCATCTACTAGATGCTCGTCCATGCTACCAGTGAGAGTCATGATAGATGCGCGGGCTAGTGTTACGTTCAACTCTGCTTCGCGTAGCTTGCCTTGTGCGCTCACTAAGACTCCGAATACTGACTGTCCTTCGGGTGATAGCTGACCTACGTCATATGTAACATCGTCTTTGATGTAGGTGTACTGCGGTGCGTCACTCATAATTCATCCTCCATGTTAGTTTCAAGTGAGTCAAACTCTGAGCCATCAGGTGATCCAACCTCAATAAGATTGATAACCTGCATAGCTTGGAAGTCTAACCCTTTAAAGGTCTTACCTTTCCAATCTGATTCCCATTCTTTATATTGAACTTTAACTTCGGAACCGTTACCTACTCTAGCATCTAAAGTATTTTTGTATGCATCCACTAGTCGCGGAGCAGGACGAATCATACCATTAGGGCCATTCACTTTACGTTTAATTACAACTGCGGGGCCTTCATCCATCTGCTTAATATTGAACCCGCGTGATTGAAAATCTTCAGCAGTCTCATCATCGACAACTAAATTAACCGAATATACTGGTTCAAAAGTTGTGTTAGGTGTAGTTGCTGAAACCCAATAAGCTGTACCTTGTAATATTGCCATGTTGCTTTTCCTCTTTGGTGGTGGTTAAAATTGAGGGTCGAGTATAACATACTGTTCCCTCGTGTCAAGTTTTTATTTGTTTATTTCACTCTCTTTTTTTAGTTCGTCAATCATTAGTTCAGAAACATACAGCAGTTTAATGCCATAAAATAAAGAGAGTATTGTCACAATTACTAGTATTGTATTCATTTTATTATCCTCTTAAAACTAAAATAGAATTTGAAATAACAAGCAGTACAGATAAGACCACTAAAGTTCTAATGGTTTTAATGTATCTTGTTTCAAACTTACTCTTCATCTCAATCTGTTCCTGCTCCACCCACACTGCCGCCTTTCGCAGTACGTTTGAGAACCCTATCTTTATTGTGCCTTTGTTCATTTGTTTTCTCCTGTTTAAATATCCTGTCAAAATTACTGTCGTATTGTTCCTTGTTTACTTTCCGTTGGCGATCTCCTTTGCCGCCGTGCGTTGCATCACTCATCTTCTATATCCTTATGCTGTCTGCGCCCCCACGCTTCCTGTTTGTCATATACTATAAGCAATGCACCGTGTAAAGATATAAATGTTATTATAACTACAAGTCCTCCAATCATAAAATCTATAATGCTCATGATTAATCCTCCTGCCACACCTTGCCGAATGTTACTATCATAAAGGGGGCAAGAAACACAATGCCCTCAAATGATGCCGCACTTATTAAGCCTGTCATTGTATTACTAATCCACACTGGCTTACTGTCTGCGAACTCTAAGTCGATACCTACACCGTTGCGTAGATTAAAACTCAAGTAGTACTCTCCGAAATTAGCTGTCATGGTTTATGCTCCTGTACAATATGGTTTAATGTATTCGCCAACAGTTAAGTCAGACGAGGTAATGTGATTTATTACTACTCCCCATTCTTGAAGAGTCCAGAGAGCCTTGTCACCGCATACTAAATCTAATACAGCATTCTCTAAGGCGTGGTCATTCTTTTCAAAGATGTAGCGCACCTTGAGATGCGCCTTGGATTGTAAATTGAATGGGGCGTTGGCTAGTTTCATAGCGCCACCTCTTTTGAAATCCATTCAACTGGGGCTACAAAAAACTCTAAATCAATTATAGGTATCATAAATCCAGTGTTCTGAAAGTTTCTATGTCCAAATTCTTGAGCCTCCTCTGCTGAATTAAACTCCCCATAAGTATCAGCCATATCGCGGTATCTTAGGCTTTCATCATGGTTTCCGAAAATGTCATAAGGTTCTGGACACATTTCTAAAAACCACTTCTTACTTTTGCCGCACTGATATACCATTGCGTGTCTTGGCTCACTCATTCCGACTCCTCCTTTTGAATTTGCTTTTGGTAAACTTTCCAACCTAAATTACTTTCAAACTGTTGTGATTGAGTAGCTGAACAGAACTCAATAGGCTCACGATGTCCGGCTTTCAACACTGTTTCTAAGGTTGTAAGTTTAGTGTGCATTTGAAGCATACAAACTGAGGCATAGCCTTCAACAAAAGTCTCACCGTAAAGGTGTGGTTCAAAGTCATTTTGTGCTCTAGATATAAGATCTATTATGAGTAGAAGCTGATCATCGTTAAGTGTGATTGTATTCATGCCGCTAACCTCAGTACAGGCTCAGACTTGATAGCCTTTCGGATTACTTGCTGTCGCTCATTCTGAATTGATGCTATGTTGCGCTCACTGGACTGTCGAACCGCGCCAAAGTGTGTTGACCAATCGGTCATAGCATTATACACAGCCCACCAATTAGCACCTAAACGATTTCTGTAGATTGAATCATACATTCGCCAGATATAATTTAGATTCTCATTGCGTCTTGGTAGTTTGTGTAACAGATCAGCAGGGCTGTAGCTATGCGAAAAGCTTTTAGAACCTAGCTTAACGTGCAAGGCATCCGCAAAGAAGTAGAAAGCCTCCATGTCGCTGACCTGAGTACCCTGCCAAGCCTTCCACAGTTCACGCTCATTGTTGAAGACATCTAAAGACTTAACAATTATATTAGCACCGTGTTCTATGTCCAAGGACTGAGTGTGCTTAGCCTTGTAGACGGCTATCTCACCGCTGACAAAGACCTGTAGATTTGTACACGCTGATTGAACTGCGGCAACACTAATCATGAACGGCCAAGTACCGTCAAAGGATGAGGTTGCTAATAGACTTAGACTAGCCCTGTCGCCATCCCCTGTTTCGTATGTATGAGCAGGGAGGTTGTACTGCACAAAACATCTAGCACCATCATGACTAGTTCTTATTCGTTCTGTAAGTCCAACAAGATTTAGCTCAGAACGCTCCATGACAGTTCGAGTTGTGTCTACGATCTTCTTGGGTGCTATAGGCTTATAGCCATGACCATGTATACCTAACTCTGCACTGTTGTCAGTTCTGTAGATAACAGATTTAGAGCTTGGTATGTCGCATCGCTCTTCAGTAGCATAAGTTAAAGGCGCAACCTCTATATCAAAATCAGCGTCACCATATCCACCGTCCCTTAAACCTTGGACGGCACTTGCATTACTAAACATATTATGTACTGTATTCATTTCACTTCTCCAGTTTTAGTTTAAATATTATATAACAATTACATTTACACATCAAGCTAAAAATAACTTGACCACATTTTAAAACTCTTTATAATAACCTTTAAAGGTTTTAAAGTTTTTATTCATTCATATTCATCCTTATTCATATTCATCTAAAGGATATTCATAATCATCTTCTAAATCTTTAAAGGTTATAAAGTCTTTATAGCAGTGCATACAGAGTTGATTGCTCAATGGATGATCAAAATAATCTGTTAAACACATACTACATTCTAAGACTCTTCCTACTCTTTCAGATCTAATTGCCATTGAGTGTGTCCTCGTCTTTAGTTATTAGTGTTGCTGATACTGGTGCTGTTTCTACAACAGCGATACCGTACTTGTGCCACTTGTCCCGAATCTCGCGGTTGCTTGCAAACTTCTGAGCCTCTTCAGGACTTGATGCCGCAACATCTACATAGTACCCAATCAACTCAGACATTAACACCTTGTATTTATATACTGGTTCTGATGTGTCGATTATGCCTTTCATAATTTAAAAGTCTCCATAGTAAGTGCTAACTGTTCTTGAATCTCACGCAATCTGCGGTAGTCACGGCTTAAAAGATCACCTGCTCTGTCGCTCAAATCTTCAATATTCATATCAGCATGAAGACAACTCCGCATCTCCTCTAGTATAGCTATTAGAACTTCGTAGTTTTCATTTGTTAAAACTGTTACATCGCCTGAAATTGTAATCATCTTTTGTGTTCCTTATAGTTGGGGTCAATAGTAGTTAATTTTTTACGCAACCACTCCATTGAAATGATTTCGTATTTGCCTTCTAAGTTGCCAGTAGGTCTAGAATAATTTAAAGATATGAAGTTATCGTCTACTTCGGTATGTTGATAACGTGTCATACGATTATATAGAGTTTTGTACTGCGGCTCAGTAGCTTCAGCATATTCTCTCAAAGTATAATAATTACCTGTCTTTAAATTAGGATGTTCTCCTACAAACTTATAGTTTTTAACTCTCACCGCTATCTCCTAAATAAGTTATAATATAAAACACACCACCTCTTTTCCCTATCTTGTGTGCATCCTCTAGGGTTGAGGCGTACTGAGTACACCCCATTTCACTCCAATCAATTGCCCACATAATTATTTTCCTTTGTGTGTTTAGCATATTGCATACTATGTTTATAGTTAGCCGCCCTCAGTTTCTGGACTAAACCTTTATGGTGTAATGTTACAGGGTGTGTGATGCCTTCTTGTTCAACCAAGATATCATGCCAATCTTTTAAATACTCTAACTCTGTTACAAACTCTTTGTAAGTTAGCGGCTCATTGCTCATATTATCTCTCCACTGTTATTTTAAAGTCTATTGAATCTACTTCATCTCGAACAACATCAACTACCTTAGATTCTATGGCATCATCTATCATAACTTCAATGCTATAGGTATCTGGTATGTCTTCAATTGCTGATTGAGCATCTTCAACTTCTGATTCTAAATCATTGAATCTGCTTTCTAAGTCTTCGACAGTATTTTTTATTTCTTCGAGGGGTCTATCACCTTCAAACATAGACTCTTCTACACTACTATCGCCAATTTCTAACATACGCCTTTCAAGTGTTGCGATTCTTTCAGCATCGCGGATATGTAACTCTTCCATCTCTTTAAACTTTGCCTCAAACTCTAGCACTCGACTAGCTACATATACTCTTTCATCTATCCACGCTTCTATTGTTTCAATTAAAGTCTTCATGTTATTTAACTCCTGCAATTAGATTGTTTTTCATTGTGACTTCAGCAAAAAACTCTCTGCCTTGGCCTGTAATGTGAGGTCTATTAGCACCGACTAGATAGCCGTCACTCACGTATTCGTTTCCAAACATACTAGTTTCTATGTACTTCAAAGGCTTTCCGACATTAGTTTTCATTTCTTTTTTACTAGGGTAATTAAATACTATCATGGTTTTCTCCAGTTTATTTAAGTTTAAATTATGCCACAACTTCTATCACATCTGTTACAAAATAATCTCTGTGTACCACATCAGCATCTTCTGGTACACCCTCAATGTTTATAATTTCCATAGCTACATCTTCAGCAGTAGCTACATCATGTACATCATAAACTTCTATTACTATATCTACTTCGTAGTTTATTGATACTTTAAAATTACTCATATTATTCTCCAGTTAAATAACTATAGTGAACTTCGCTTACATGATTCGCATCTCGCCATTTTGTAGACTTTGTAGCTAAGAAACTACACCAACTATTCCACAAATTCTCTGTACCATACTCATGGCAGATTTGAATATAGTTACGAATCTTTTTAACATTAGCGTCTAAACCCTTGATAGTCTTAGGATTTTTAGCCAACACAAAATCTTTAGAATCTAAATTATACATTTTAATGTTATGACTATCCATGCACCCAACTAAACCTGCTGTCAACTGGCACATAAATCCTGCTTTAGCCATCCCTAAACCATCAACTCGTAAGAAGATTTTCATCAGGCTCATAGCTTTACTGGCATCTGTTTTGTTGCTGTTGATTACAGCCATGACTTGAGCATACATTTTATGCTTGTTAGATTCTAAATATATATAAGTGTCTTTCTTAAAACCCCAAAGGGCTTTAGCTTGTAGCTTATTAGTTCTAACATCTTTCATCTGCTCACCTATATTTAACCACGGTTGTCGGATGCTTAGTACTGTCATTAAAGTTACAGCGCACATATTGTCTGCTGATTGCTGTGCATATTTTTGTACTGCTACTGCGTGTTGAATGTACATAGTTTTATCTCCAAAAAAAGCCCTCCGAAGAGGGCAAGCTAGGGGTTTTAATTTATAATATTCCTGCCATCAGTGTACCACTGTCATATGGCTCAGCATAATAGCCGTGTTTGTGTAACATATCTTCTAATTCTTTATGGACATCTTGGTCATCGTTCCAATAATCAAATAACGGTAAACCATTTGGGGCTAATCCCTCTTCTGAACCTTTAAACCACATACCACCAGTATATTCAGAATCACCATAAAATTCTGCACTATCTACAGCTTTTAATTCAGGAAAAGTTTTATTTAATAACTCTATTACTTCATTATGATTCAACATTTTCAAGTTCCTCATTAACCATTTTACATGCCAGATTCCAAGCCATCATTGCTGATAACCACGCTACAGATTTTTCACTTCCACTAAAACTATTTAATCTTTCTACCAGATCATCCATATTTTCTGGGGTTACGAAAGCAGTTGAGCCTTTAATTTCCATCATTTTTCTCCTCAGTACTAGTTAATTTATTGAAGCCTACTACTAACGTAATAGGCTTTATAAATTTACTATACTTGAGTCCATTTCAAACCACAAACACTGGGGAAATATTCTCTATTGTGTGTGTTAGTTATATCAGCTACCCAGATTCTACCACTGCTACTAGGTTTATGTGGCGGCATTCCGCCTTTAACCACATAGTTCTGTCCATCTCTATCTTGAACTAGTTCATTTTGCCAGACATCTTTCTGGGTGAATTGGTGTACAAGCTTATAGCCTTTTTTAGATATATTCATTTTATTTAGTCCTTTCAAGTTTAAAGATTAAAGTCCATAGACTTATGTTTACAATTATACAAACAACTAACGCTAAATATTCCATAGCTTTATACCTCAAAACAATCGGTTACGTTTACCCAATTAATTTCTTCTAAAACAAAACTATTCACATACAAATGTTTATATATTTCTTCAGTACCATCAATATAAACAACACAAATTTTATCTTTAAAACTAACATCAGGAAATAATATTTCCCAATTCATTTTCTCAACTGAGGCACTATCCCTCTCTTCTTGGGTAAGAAAGATAGAATCTTCATTTGCTTCCGTGTTTTCTGTCCAGTTTTCTGGTAGTTGTTTCATAACATTCACCTTATAAATTCTATTAAAGCCATCCTTGGCCGTTGATAATTCTATTTACTTGCTCAGGATTGCAAGGATTGCATCAAGCTTAGTGTCAACCTCAGAGACTTTAGTCTCAAGCGTAGTAATTCTATCGTCCATCTTCTTAGCTACGCTATTCACTGGAGTAGATTTCTTCGCTTTAGCCTTCGGCTTGTTAACGTCTAAGGCTATTTCAGCTTGCTGAACTGTCTGTGCTTTAGGCTTCGCCTTGGCTTTGGTTTTCTTAACAGCCTTCGGCTTCCGTACAAGTTCTAAGAACTGAGCCGGAACAACCTGATGGTTAAAGAAGTCTGTGACTTCACCGTGGGTCATATGGGCATCCTGATCGCCATAGAATTTATTCACGATGGCGTTGAAGACCTTGGTCAGACCATATCTCTCCGAAGGAGACTTGGCGTGAATGTTGGCAAAATGACAAGCTACTCCGTAGACTTGTTTGGCTGAAGCAATGCGGTTGTTGTCGATCATAAGAAAATTATTCATAACGTATACCCTTTCGTTGTGTTGAGCCGAGATTGGCTGTCGTCGTTTTGACGTTTTCCAAGCTACAGAAGTGTTGGTCTGCCGTCAACAACTTTCTGGTGCGCGCTTTTACAAAGTAAAACACGCGAAGAAAGCCTGCATCACCTAAGCGCATAACGATCACAGGAGCGCGTTAAAGTCAGTGATACTGACGGTATACGTGAAGACTTTAAAAGTCTTTAGAAGGGCTTTGAGACGGTCTGGGGAGCATTGCAACTCTCCCTTCGGGAGGTTTAATTTGGAAGTCTCTGGAATCTCTGGAGGAATTAATCTTTAGATTAAAGAATCTGGTAAGGCTTTGAAATCCTTGGAAGTCTTTTTAGAGATTCTAAAGAATCTTTAAAGTCTTTGAAGCTCCCTAGTCTAGTAAACTAGAACCAAAGACTCTGAAGACTTTTAAAGTCTTTTAGGTGTGCGCGATAGAGGCTATCAAGGCTGTCAAGACTTTTAAAGTCTTTAGAGGCGGGCAGGTGGCCATACCCCCACCCCCCTATATATATACAATCATATACATTTTGGGAAGGTTTAGCATGTATACCAGATAGGGGCGGGGCTTTAAAGACTACAAAGGAAATAACAAGGAGGGGTGTTTGAGATTATATTCACTGTATGCATATATTTGAGATATGTATATATAACCCCCGTGGGCTTAATATCTATTATACTGCGATATTGGGGTTTTGTCAAGAACTTTCTTACATTTATTTATACTAAAAAGTAATAAAAAGCTTGACAAATGCTCAGATCGCAGTATAATAGTATACATGACAAACAATAAAGAACTAACAACTAAACAACAATCATTCTTAGATAGCTTAGTAACCTGCAACGGTGATACAAAGCTTGCCGGAGAAATGGCAGGCTATTCGCCTTCAAGCGTTAATAGCGTTGTTAAGAGCCTAAAGACTGAGATACTTGATCTTGCTACTAATATATTGGCTCAGAGCGCCCCTAAAGCCGCTATGAAGCTTGTACACATCATGGACAGTGCAGAACCTATCCCGCAAGCTAATATGCGTATACAGGCCGCACAGACCATCCTAGATAGAGTGGGGCTAGGAAAGACAGATAGGCTTGATGTAACTGTTAATACTGCCGGAGGTTTATTTATACTCCCCGCTAAGAATGAAACAGTAATAGAAGGTAATTATGAGGAGGTCTAGTAGCACTATTCCTTTTGGTTATAAGCTAGACGAGTCTAATAACGAAATGTTAGAGAGCGTCCCTGACCAACTAGAAGCTTTAAATAAGATACTTCCTATGATTAAGGATCGTACAATAAGTCTACGCGAAGGAAGTTTATACCTCGAAAGCATTACAGGCCGTAAGCTCTCGCACATGGGCTTAAAGAAGATAGCAGACAGACATGCAGAATGATTGGGATGTTAATCCTGATGGCTATCTCAAAGACGAAGAAGGCAATTTCGTACTTAAAGTGGATGGGACACCGCGCAAAAAAGCAGGTAGAGCAAAAGGGTCTAAGGGAAGAGGTTATACTTACCACTCAAAAACTAAAGCAAAGATGGACGCAGAAAAGAAAGTCCGCGAAAAGAAAAAGAAATTAAAGGCGGCCCAAGCTAAAGTTGATGGTTATAAAAAAACAATAAGTAAAACCAACAAAACTTTAATCCAACTAGCTAACGATAAAGCCAGTAAGATTATAAGTTCGGAAGACTTAAAAGACCTTCCAAAAGCTTTAGCAACTGAAGCTCAAGAGGATGTTATCTTCAAGGCCAACGAAGGCCCACAGGAAGACTTCCTCGCCGCAGGAGAGACAGATGTCCTGTACGGTGGAGCCGCAGGGGGTGGTAAGTCCTACGCTATGCTTGTAGACCCATTACGTTTTGCCCACAGACCCGCTCACAGGGGTCTAATCATAAGACGCTCGATGCCCGAACTACGAGAGCTTATAGACAAGAGTAGAGAGTTGTACCCGAAAGCATTTCCGGGATGTAAGTACAAGGAAGTAGAGAAGCTTTGGAACTTTCCAAGCGGAGCAAAGATTGAGTTTGGATTCTTGGAACGTGATGCAGACGTATATAGGTATCAGGGACAAGCATATAGTTGGATAGGTTTTGATGAGATAACGCATCTGCCCACAGAGTTTGCTTGGAACTACCTAGCTTCACGGTTAAGGACGACCGACAGTTCCATTACGCCTTACATGCGTTGTACGGCGAATCCCGGCGGTTCGGGAGCTACATGGGTTAAGAAGCGTTACATAGACCCTGCACCCGCTCACGAGTCTTTCAAGGGTGAAGATGGACTTACAAGAAAGTTTATACCCGCTAGGCTACAGGATAATCCTTTCCTAGCAACAGACGGACGATACGAACAGATGCTAAAGGCTTTGCCGCCTACACAGCGTCAGCAACTCCTAGAAGGCAATTGGGATGTTGCAGAAGGTGCGGCCTTCACAGAGTTTGTCCCGCAGTTACATGTTATTACGCCTTTTGAAATACCAGTACATTGGGAAAGGGTTAAAGGCATTGACTACGGTTATGCATCTGAAAGCGCCTGTATTTGGGCGGCTGTTGATCCTAGCGATGGAACCCTTATAGTGTATAGAGAACTATACCGAAAGGGCTTGTTAGGAACAGAGCTTGCAGATATAATAACTGAGATGGAACTAGCAGACCCCTTCAGCGTCCAAGGAGTGCTTGATACAGCGTGTTGGAGCCGAACTGGTACTACAGGCCCAACAATCGGAGAAACGCTTGTAAGAGCAGGACACAAGCTTAGAAGAGCAGATAAGAATAGGATACAAGGAAAAATACAAATCCACGAATACTTAAAAGTCATGCAAAGCGGTAGGCCCAGAATACAATTATTTAATACATGCCCTAACCTGATACGCGAACTACAAAGTATTCCTCTGGATAAACGCAACCCAGAAGATGTAGATACACATGCACCAGATCACGCATACGATGCACTACGTTATTTGATTATGTCTAGACCGCGTATAAACGATACGTTAAGTCAAATGAGACAATTCCACAGAGAAAGCAGTTATGCTCCAGTGGACTCAACCTTTGGATACTAAAGAAATATGAGTGAAGAGAACGAGTTATTCGGAAACGCAGGTGAGATTTATTTTGCGCCAGTAGAAGGCGAGAGTGGTCTTGACCTAACTCTAGAAGAGGATGTTCGCCTTAAATTTGTAGGTTTAGTTGAAGATCGTTTTGAGCAAGCTGAAAGAGCCAGAGAGCATGACGAGTCTCGTTGGCTTCAAGCCTATCACAACTTCAGAGGCTTGTACCCTAAAAATGTACGCTTCCGCGAATCAGAAAAGTCTAGAGTCTTTATTAAAGTAACTAAGACTAAAGTCATCGCGGCATTTGGTCAGCTAGTAGATGTTATGTTCGGCACTGGACAGTTTCCAATAGGCGTTAAAGAAACTAACATCCCCGAAGGTGTTTCAACATACAAGCATCTAGACAACGC
>ENA-UZXC01004959-UZXC01004959.1-metagenome-genome-assembly--contig:-Day-2-25m-contig-4959_pt1 | contig 12073 bp, 9 predicted proteins | sample MGYA00260340_ERZ794900 | MGnify/ENA metagenome assembly ERZ794900 | reverse complement strand
TTTTTATACGGAATTATAATTAGTTCAGATGAACTAAACCAATATTTTATTTTTTCATCGTCAACAAATGTATTTTTAATTATAATGCTTTTTGAAATATTTAGTTTTTCAATCAATTGATAATATTTTTTCATTGATATATAATTTTCACCAACAATCAATAGTTTTATGTTTGGATTTAGTTTTAGAACTTTTGGCATACTTTTAATAAGGGTATCTAAACCTTTATATTCTCTTATTAAACCAAAAAACAAAATATATTTATGTTTGGTATTTAAATTAAGTACTTTTTTTGAAACTATTTTATCTTCTTTAACCCCAAATTTTTTTGGCAAAGGATGAAATAGTTTCATGCCTTTTTTTTCTTTCGAAATTTTTTGAATTTGATTTAAGACGTTTTTTGAAAGCGTAAAGTATTTATCTAATCCTTTTATGTATAGTTTTAACAGTTCTTTTTCGAAGAATTTCTTTTCGTGTGAAATAACATTATGAATAATTCCGATTTTTTTAATATTGTTACTAACGAGTTTATTTATAAAATAGTATGATGGTGAAAGTAATCCAGTCCAGTACGTTGTAATTATTAAATCTGGTTTTAATTCTTTTATTTTTTTTATTACTCCAAACCAATTAATTGGATTTATGGTATTTAAGATTCGATGAGATTTTAAGTCTATATTACATGTTTTTTTTTGAAATTGTGTTTTTCCAGGAAATAAAAATTTTGGATATAAAAGTTTAAAATTTATTACTACTACATTATGCCCGCGTTTAATTAGTGATTCACATAGTTCTTTATTTGTATCAGAAATACCACCTCTGTATGGATAAAATGGTCCTATTACAACTATGTTCATTTTTTAATTATTCATTGAAAATTACCCAATCACCTTTTTTTATGAAATTTTCAGCTACTTTGTATTTGATATTTTTTGTTTCTCCAGTCGTAACATTTTTTATTGTCACTTTTTCATTTCTACCAATTTTTTTTACTTCTCTAACCACTGTGTCTACATAGCTATTAGGTCTAGAAACATTTTCACCAGCTTTTCTGTTTTTTGATGCAATTTCATCACTATTTAGTACTTCTTCTTTAGAAATATTGAGTTTTTGTTGCCTTCTAACACGTCTATCCTCCCTAATATTTGACGGATCTTTTGACGGAAGTTCACCGTTAAATAAAAATAAAATTATGTCTTTGTTAACTTTTTCAATCATTGATCCAAATAATAAATAAGCCTCTTCCTTATAGATTACAAGTGGATCTTTTTGTTCATGAACAGCAAGTTGAACAGACTGCTTAAGTTCATCCATTTTTCTTAAATGGATTTTCCAAGCTTCATCAATTATTGCAAGTGAAATGTTTTTTTCAAAATCATTTACCAATGTTTTTCCCTCTGAATCATATGCATTTTTTAAATTTGAAACTACATTTAGTGTTTTGCTACCATCTGTAAATGGTACGACTATTCTTTCAAAATTATTTGATGAGCTTTCAAAAACATTTTTTATGACAGGGAATACTTTTGTCGCAGAGGAAATCATTTTTGAATTATAATATTCGAATGCTTTTTTGTAGGTCACTTGAAAAATTTCATCTTCGGCAGTTGATTTAAATTCTTCTTCATTATAATTTGAGTCCATGGAAAAGAACCTGGTAATATCGAATTCATAATCTTTATAGTTGTTAGTTGCTTTACTGTTACTTACAACTATCTCACATGTATCATAAATCATACTAGCTATATCTACCTTAAGTCTTTCACCTTGTAAACAATGTTTTCTTCTTTTGTAGATAATTTCTCTTTGCACATTCATTACATCATCGTACTCAAGAAGTCTTTTTCTAATTCCGAAATTATTTTCTTCAACTTTTTTTTGTGCTCTTTCTATAGTTTTAGTCATCATCGAGTGCTGAATAACTTCACCTTCTTCTAATCCCATTCTATCCATCATTTTAGCCACCCTGTCAGAACCGAACAGTCTCATTAAATTATCCTCCAATGAAACGTAAAATTGAGAACTACCTGGATCTCCTTGTCTTCCAGCTCTTCCTCTCAACTGTCTATCAACTCTTCTTGAGTCATGTCTTTCTGTTCCAATAATTGCTAAACCACCATTATCTTTTATTTGATCAGATATTTTTATATCGGTTCCTCTTCCAGCCATATTTGTAGCAATAGTTACTATTCCTGCATTACCAGCTTCAGACACTATATCTGCTTCTTTTTTGTGCAATTTTGCATTTAAAACATTGTGACTAATCTTTCTAATATTTAACATTCTCGCTAAAAGCTCTGATATTTCAACGGATGTAGTACCAATTAATACAGGCCTTCCTTGATTTGATATTTTGGTAACATCTTCAATAACTGCATTATATTTTTCTCTTTTTGTTTTATATATGAGATCATTTTGATCTTTTCTAGCAATTGGTTTGTTTGTAGGGATTTCAACAACATCTAACTTATAAATATCCCATAATTCTCCAGCTTCTGTAATAGCAGTTCCTGTCATTCCCGAAAGCTTGCCATACATTCTGAAATAATTTTGTAGAGTTATAGAAGCAAAAGTTTGAGTAGCATCTTCAATTTTTACATTTTCTTTTGCTTCAATTGCTTGATGAAGTCCGTCAGAATATCTTCTTCCATCCATAATTCTCCCAGTTTGTTCATCTACAATCTTAACTTTGTTATCCATTACTACATACTCAGTGTTTTTTTCAAAAAGAGTGTATGCTTTTAATAATTGATTAAGGGTATGAATTCGTTCGCTTTTAGTAGCAAAATCATTATAAACTTTTTCTTTCTCCTCAACTTCTTTAACTAAATCAAGCTTTTTACTTTCAATTTGAGTTAATTCAATTGAAAGATTAGGTAAAACAAAAAAATTGGAATCTTCATTTTTATTTGAAATAGTGTCTATCCCTTTATCAGTTAATTCAATTTGGTTGTTTTTTTCGTCAATAACAAAAAATAAGTCTAAATCAACTTTAGGCATTTCTCTGTTGTTATCTTGCATATAAAAATTCTCAGTTTTCTGAAGTAACTGTTTAATACCTTCTTGACTTAAGTATTTTATTAATGCGGAATTTTTTGGAAGACCCCTGTAAACCTGTAAAAGATGAAAGCCTCCATCTTCCTTGTTTCCATCGGAAATTAATTTTTTTGCTTTTGATAAAATTTGAGTTAATAACTCTTTTTGTTTTTTTACAATATCATAAATTCGAGGTTTTAATTCATCGAATTCATGAATATCTCCTTTAGGAACAGGACCTGAAATTATAAGCGGTGTTCTTGCATCATCAACAAGAACAGAATCAACCTCATCAACAATTGAATATGCATGTTTTCTTTGAACTAAATCTTTTGAAGAGTGAGCCATATTATCTCTCAAGTAATCAAATCCAAATTCATTATTAGTTCCATATGTAATATCTGCATTATATGCTTTTCTTCTTTCTTCAGAATTAGGAGAATGATAATCGATACAATCAATACTTAATCCGTGGAATTCAAAAATTGGTGCCATCCATGCACTGTCTCTTTTAGCTAAATAATCATTAACGGTAACCAAATGAACTCCGTTTCCAGTAAGCGCATTTAAATATACAGGTAGAGTGGCAACTAATGTTTTCCCTTCACCAGTTTGCATTTCAGCAATTTTTCCTCTGTGAAGAACAATACCGCCAATCAACTGAACATCATAGTGGACCATGTCCCATGTAACTTCTTTTCCAGCAGCATTCCATTTATTTGACCAAATAACACTATCTCCGTCTGTTTTAACATAAGTTTTCTCAGAAGATAATCTCAGATCAAATTCATTTGCTTTGACTTTAATTTCAGAATTTTCTTTAAATCTTTTTGCAGTTTCTTTTACAACAGCAAAAGCCTGTGGGAGAATTTGATTTAAAACTTCTTCAACTTTTTTATTTGACTCGTTATTAATTGTATCTATTTCAGTGTAATATTCATCTTTTTCATCAATGTTGATTGAAGATTGTATTTTAGAATTTAAACTTTCTATTTTTGTATTAAATGGACTTCTTGAATCTTTAATAATATTCTTAAAAAAGATTGTTTTGGATCTAAGTTCATCGTGTGTCAATGAAGAAAATTCTTTCTCAAATACTAATATTTGCTTTACAATTCCTTCAACCTCCTTTAAATCTTTTTTTGATTTACTTCCTACAAAAACATTTAATATAGAATTTATAAAGCTCATTATTATTTTTTTCTAATCAAATTTAAGTAAAAAAAAAGCCTCAAATGAGACTTTTAATAAAGTTTTTTATGGTTAATATTCATCCTCGTTCCAAAGATAGTCTTCATCAGTTGGATAATCTGGCCAAATCTCAAGTATTGATTCATAAGTTTCTTCTTCTTCTTCTTCAATTTCCTGTAGATTTTCTATTACTTCTAAAGGAGCACCAGTACGAATACAAAAATCAATTAATTCATCTTTGTTTGCAGGCCAAGGTGCATCTGTCAAATAGGTAGCTAGTTCAAGAGTCCAATACATATTTTTAAATTATAATATTTGCAAAAATAATTTTTTATCTGACTCTTACAACGTTTTATTAAGAAATTTAATTTTATTTTTTTTTGGCAAAATAAAATAAGAATATAATTGAAAAGAAAAATAGTGAAATTCTATATATAAAATCACCATACTTTGCATAAAAAGTCAGTTCATTCGATATAAATACAGTATTATTAATTATTCCTTTTTTTTCATAATCAATGCTTTCAATTACATCTCCTTTATCATTAATTACCGCAGAAATTCCAGTATTTGCACTTCTAACTATATATCTTCTTAGCTCAATTGACCTTAACTTAGAATAACTTAATAATTGTCTATGTCCGGGAGAATTACCCCACCATCCATCATTTGTTATTATTGCGATTAATTGTGCTCCATTTCTTACATACTCTGTCATAAATTCTCCATACATTGATTCATAACATATTACTGGTGCCACTAATACATTTGATTTAGTTTTAAATACTGCTCTATTTTGCTGAGTTGCTCTGGACATTACAGTTCCACCAAAATCAATAAGTAGATTTCCTAAAATTGGTTCTAAAATTGCTTTGTAAGGTAAATTTTCAACACCAACAACAAGTTTTGATTTATGATAAATTTGATCTGTATTTGAGTTAATAAAACTACTGTTATAAATATCAACCCAAATACTATCTCGAACGTAATTTGAACTTATTGATTTTTCTCTTGCTGAAGTGTAAATTTTATAAAATTGTATTCCACTAATAATTTCAGAATTTTTTTCATTAAGGTAGTTGTCTAAATTTTTATAAAATGGTGTATTAAAAAAATTATTTATTTGGTAACCCGGGCTTTCAGAAAAATATGTCTCAGGTGTAATTATTAATTTATTATTGAAAATATTATCTTCTGTATTCTTTTTGAATTCTTGTAATATTTCAAGGTTTGTCCTTCCGTATTTACTAGTATAGGGATCAATATTTGGTTGTATTATAGCTATGTCAAGCTCATTTCCTTTTTTTGTATCTAAATTATACATGTAAAGAGAAATTATAATTGGGAAAGAAACAAATAATAAACCAATTGATAATTTATTTAAATAATATTTTTTGATTAAATATTTGTTGAATGCTTTATAAAAAATAATATTTACAATTAAAATCCATAACGATCCGCCCAGTGTTCCTGTAAATTCAAACCATTGTACTAGTTTGTGCGATTCAGAAAAAACATTTCCTAAAATTAAAGATGGCCAGGAAAATTCCCAACTTAAATTAAATTTTTCAAAAACAATCCAAGAAGAGATAAAAAAAATAACTCCTAATTTGTGCCCTAGTTTTTTGGATATCAAACTGTAGGAGGTGAAAAATAATGCCATTAAAAAAGAGTAGAGACCTATTGCAAATAACATTCCAAAAACAGTAGAATTAATTAACCACCACGATGTAATTAAATTCCAAATAACAAAACTTAATAAACTGTAAAAAAAGATATGTAAAGAAGATTTGTCTCTTAATTCTTTTTCAATTAGTAGTAATGGCACAAAAGCTATAAAAATTAAAAAAACTAAACCTTTAACCGGCCAGGACAATCCAAAAAGCAATCCTGAAAATATGCTAAGTAATATATATTTTTTGGCCAAAATTAATTTTTTGTTTAAGTTTTACAAGTTAATAAAAACTCATTTCTAAATATATAAACTATTTGTTCTTTCAATATTATATAAAATCATTAATTTTATTGTGTGAAACTATTAAATTTTATTCCAAATTTATTAACTCTTTCAAATCTTTTTTTTGGTTGTATTGCTGTTGTATACGGAGTAGTGGGAGACTTTGAGAAATTAGCCTTATTTGTTTCTTTAGGTTTAATTTGTGATTTTTTTGATGGTTTTTTTGCTAGATTACTTAAGGTTGATTCTAAACTTGGTATTCAATTAGACTCATTGTCTGATTTAGTAACTTTTGGTATGACTTCATCAATAGTGATGCTTAATTTAATAGGGAATTCCTCATTTGTAATTGAAAACTCTTCTAGTTTTTTAGTTTCTCTTATACCTTATATAGCTTTTTTAATAACACTTTCTTCGTCATTTAGGTTAGCTAAATTTAATATCAGTGACATTAGTACTGATTTTAAGGGACTTCCAACTCCAGCCAATGCAATCTTTATTGTTTTTCTTCCAGAATTTATTGAATATTTTCAGTTAGAAACAATCTTTGAAAATATTTTTATTTTATTAGTAATAGTATGCTTATCATCATTTCTTTTAATTTCTAATCTAAATATGTTTTCATTAAAGATTAAAAATTTAAGATTTAATCAAAATAAAGCTTTGTATGTTTTGTTTTTTTCTTCAGTAATTCTTTTTGCTAGTATAGGTTTATCTTCTTTAACTATAATAATTACTATTTATATAATTTTGAATTTATTAAGAATTGTAGTCTAATTTTTTCTTTCTAAATTCAAAATTCTGACCTAGATATAATTTTCTAACCATTTCATCATGTGCTAAATCTTCTGGCTTTCCTGATTTTAGAATATTTCCTTCAAACATTAAATATGTTCTGTCTGTGATTGCTAAAGTTTCTTGAACGTTATGATCGGTAATTAAAATACCTATGTTTCTTTTTTTAAGGTGGGAAATGATTTTTTGAATATCCTCAACAGCTATAGGATCTACACCAGCAAAGGGTTCATCTAGTAAAACAAATTTTGGATCTGTAGCTAAAGCCCTTGCTATTTCAGTTCTTCTTCTTTCACCACCAGAAAGTAAATCTCCTCTACTTTTTCTTATTTTTTGTAAATTGAATTCATTCAATAAAGATTCCATTCTTGTAGATTGTTCTTCTTTTGAAAGCGATGTTAGTTCAAGAACTGCTTTTATATTGTCTTCAATTGATAATTTTCTAAATACAGAGGCTTCTTGAGCTAAATATCCAATTCCTTTTTGAGCTCTCATGTACATTGGCAATGTCGTAATTTCAGAATTGTCTAATGATATTTTACCTCCATCAGGCTTAATAAGACCTACAATCATATAAAAACTAGTTGTTTTTCCAGCACCGTTAGGACCTAGTAATCCAACTATTTCACCCTGATTGACCTCAATGGAAATGTCATTCACAACTTTTCTTCCTTTATACGACTTGAAAATACCTTGAGCTGTTAACTTCATTTTTTATTTTTCTCTTTTCTGATAACAAATTTAGAAATATAAATGCTAATCTGGTATAATATTATTATAGGAATAGCAACTATAATCTGACTAGCAATGTCAGGAGGAGTAATTACTGCGGATAAAGTTAAGACTATAATTAATGCAAATTTTCTATACTTCACCATTATTTCAGGTGTAATTACACCAATTTTAGTTAAAAAATAAACTATAATTGGTAATTCAAAAATAAGACCTGATGCTAACACAGAAGCCCTGACAAGCCCAACATAACTATCTAAATCAAAATCATTAAAAATTTCACTACTAACGCTATAGGATCCTAAAAAATTTATGGAAAGTGGGGTAACAATATAATATCCAAAAAGAACGCCTATAAAAAATAAAAAAGAGGAAATAACAATGAACCCTCTTGCATTACTTTTTTCATTTTCATATAAACCTGGACTTATGAAGCTCCAAAATTGATAAATTACATAGGGAAAGGACAAAATAAATCCAGCAGTAATTGACATCCATATATGTGCCGAAAACTGACCAGACATTGTTCTACTTTGAATTCTAAAAGGCATTTCATTGATACAAAAACTATCGTCTAGTCCTATTTTATTTGAAATNNTTCATATGTGAAAAAATCGATATTTTTTGGACCAAATAAAATTTTATCAAATATAAAATCTTTGGCAATAAATGCTATTGAGCCAGTTAATAAAATTGCTAATACAGATCTCAATAAATGCCATCTTAAGTCTTCTAGGTGATCTAAAAAAGACATTTCCTCAATTGAATTATTTTTCATAACAATCCTTCATTTATAATATTGTGTAAATGAATAATACCAGAATAAAAATCATTTTTAGTGACTATAATTTGTGTTATTTTATTTTTATTCATGATTGACAAAGCCTTTGTTGCTAATATTTTAGAGTCAATTATAAAAGGATTTTTTGACATTAAGTCTTTAGCTAATATATTTTTAAAATTAGATTCATTTGAAAAAACTCTTCTAATATCTCCGTCGGTAATTATACCAATTGGTTTGTTATTCTTGGTAACAACAGCTGCTCCTAACAGATTTTTTGAGATTACATCTATTATTGTTTTAAAATCGTCTAATTCTGATAACTGAGGTTTTAAATTTTTATTAATTATTTCATCAACTTTCAGGTAGAGTTTTTTACCCAAAACTCCTCCAGGATGATGTTTGGCAAAATCATTTTCATTGAACCCATTAATTTTGGATAAACAAATTGCTATAGCATCTCCAATAACTAGTTGTGCGGTTGTACTTGTAGTCGGCGCTAAATTATTTACACAAGCTTCTTTTTCTATGTAAGAGTTTAAAAAATAATCAGAGTTTTTGGCTAAATAAGACTTAGGTTCTGAAGTTATTGAGATAATACTTACTTTTCTTTGTTTTATAAATGGCACAAGATTTTTTATTTCTGGAGTATTACCACTTTTAGATAATAAAATAATTATATCATCATTTTGTACAATACCTAAATCACCATGAATTGCTTCAGCGGCATGCATGAAAATCGACGGAGTTCCTGTTGAATTCAATGTTGCAACAATTTTGGAACCTATAATTGCACTTTTTCCAATTCCACTTACAATCACTCTCCCTTTTGATGACTGAATTTTTTTTATTGCATTTTCAAAATCAAGTGTAAGAAATTTGTGCAAATTTAATATTGCATTTCCTTGATTTTCGAAACTTTCTTTAGCAATTTGTAAAATATTCTCTTCTGATTCCAATCTTGTTTTTTTAAATAAGGTTTAAATGTTATATTTAAGAAGCAAATGTACAAAATACCTGTCTACTTTATAAAATGTCTTTAAAAATTGACTTAAAAAAAGAATTAAAGTCTTTATTTGGTTTTTCTAAATTTAAGGGAAATCAAGAGCAAATAATTTCATCCTTAATTAAAGGGAACAATAATATGGTTATTATGCCTACAGGAGCCGGTAAATCTTTGTGCTTTCAATTACCAGCCTTGTTACTTGATGGAACAGCTTTAGTAGTTTCTCCTTTGATTGCTCTTATGAAAAATCAAGTTGATGTTGTTAGAGGGATATCTTCTTATGACGGAATTGCACATGTTTTAAATTCTTCATTAAATAATTCTGAAATTAATGAAGTTAAAAATGATGTATTGAGTAAAAAAACAAAATTATTATATGTAGCACCAGAATCATTAGCTAAACAAGAAAATATTGATTTTTTAAATCAGATTAATATTTCGTTTTTGGCAGTTGACGAAGCACATTGTATTTCAGAATGGGGTCATGACTTTAGACCTGAATATAGAAATTTAAAAACCATATTAAATAAAATTAATACTCAAATACCCATAATTGCTTTAACAGCTACAGCTACAGCCAAAGTACAAGACGATATTGTTAAAAATTTAGAGATTAAAGACGCTGAAGTTTTTAAGTCCTCATTTAATAGGCCAAATCTTTATTATGAAGTAAGACAGAAAACTGAAAACTTAAATAGAGATATTATTTCATTTGTAAAGCAAAGAGCAGGTAAATCAGGAATAATTTATTGCCTTTCTCGAAAAAATGTAAATGAACTTACACAATTTTTACAAGTAAATGACATTAACGCTTTACCATATCATGCTGGACTAGATTCAAAATCAAGAGCAAAAAATCAAGATATGTTTTTGATGGAAGAATGCGATGTAATTGTTGCTACAATAGCTTTTGGTATGGGAATTGACAAGCCAGATGTAAGGTTTGTAATTCATCACGATATTCCGAAAAGTTTAGAAAGTTATTACCAAGAAACAGGAAGAGCTGGTAGAGATGGAGGAGAAGGACATTGTTTAGCTTTTTACACACATAAAGATATTGAAAAATTAGAAAAATTCATGTCAGGAAAACCGATTGCAGAACAAGAACAAAGTTATTCTTTATTAGACGAAATTTCTGCTTATGCCGAAACTTCTATGTCTAGAAGAAAGTTTTTGTTGAATTATTTTGGAGAAAATTTTGATGAAATTAATGGTGAGGGAGCTATGATGGACGATAACATGAAAAATCCTAAACCTAAATTAAAAGTAAATAATGAAGTATTATTAGTTTTAGATTTAATTACAATTACAAAAGAACAGTACAAGACCAAAGATTTAGTAGCTTACCTAACTGGAAAAGAAAATAATTTATTAAGATCACATAATGTTGTTAATAATAAACTATTTGGATCAGGAAAAAATAATGATTCAGTTTTTTGGAATTCATTATTAAGACATTTGATAGTAAATAATCTTTTAAATAAAAATATTGAATCATATGGGGTATTAAAATTGAATGAGTTATCAAAAAAATATTTAAAAGATCCATATGATTTTTATATTTCAAAGAATCATGAATTTCATATCGAAGTTAATTCTAACTCAAACAAAAAAAATAGATCTTTAAATGACAAAGAACTTTTTAAAATTCTTATTTCGGAAAGAAAAAATATTGCAAAACTGAAAGGTATTCCCCCTTATGTTATTTTTCAAGAATCGTCAATTGAAGAAATGTCTTTTAAGTATCCAATTACAATTGAAGAGTTAAAAAATATTAACGGAGTTGGTGATGGTAAGGCCAGAAGGTTTGGAGCTACATTTATTAAAATTATTTCAAATTATGTAGATGAAAATCAAATTACTAGACCTGAAGATCTAATTATTAAAACTACAGGAACTAATTCATCTATAAAATTATTTATAATTCAAAGTATTGACAGGAAACTTCTTCCAATTGATATTGCAAATGCCAAAGGCTTGGATTTGGAGGAACTTATACAAGAACTTGAAAAAATAGTATTTTCAGGCACTAAACTTAACGTTGATTATATGGTTGATGATATTTTTGATGAAGATCAACAAGATGAATTATATGATTTCTTTATCGAATCTGAATCGGATGATATAAACATTGCAGTTGAAGAATTTGATAACGATTATGAAGAATCTGATTTACGATTATACAGATTAAAATTTATAAACGATATATCAAATTAATTTTTTAAAATATTTGTAACACTTTTATAAAGTTTAATTTATCTTGCGCCGTAATTAAATTTAAAAAAATGCAAGAAGGATTATACGCTCAAATCAAGACTAATAAAGGTGATATAATATTAATACTACATCATGATAAAGCACCTGGAACAGTTGCTAATTTTATTGGCCTTTCAGAGGGTAAAATAAAAAACTCTAAAAAACCAATTAATATTCCATACTATGATGGTTTGAAATTTCATAGGGTAATTCCTGATTTCATGATTCAAACCGGTTGTCCAAATGGTACTGGAACAGGAGATCCTGGGTATAAATTTGATGATGAATTCCATCCTGAACTTAGACATAATAAGCCAGG
>ENA-UZXC01006814-UZXC01006814.1-metagenome-genome-assembly--contig:-Day-2-25m-contig-6814_pt1 | contig 12089 bp, 10 predicted proteins | sample MGYA00260340_ERZ794900 | MGnify/ENA metagenome assembly ERZ794900 | reverse complement strand
CGCATTGTGGGTAATCTTGAAGCCATGATTGTGGCAGAGGGGCCTGAAACTATCGCCGCTTTTATTGCTGAGCCCATTACCGGTGCCAGTGGCGTTATTGTGCCGCCCGCGGGTTATTACCAAAAAGTTCAAGCGGTGCTTAATCGCTATGACATCATGTTTTGGGCAGATGAAGTGATCACTGGCTTTGGCCGCACCGGCAGTGACTTTGGTTGCAACACGATGGGCATTGAATCACCAGATATGATGACTTTTGCTAAGCAATTGTCCTCTGCTTATATGCCTATTAGTGCATCTGCCATACGCCGCGACATGTACGATGCCATGATCGATCAAACAGCCAATGCAGGTGCTTTCGGACATGGTTATACCTACTCAGGGCATCCAGTAGCCTGTGCGGTGGCGTTAAAAGTATTAGAGATTTACCAGCGCGATCAAATTTTTGAAAAGGCCGCCAAAACAGGTGCTTACTTGCAACAGCGTCTGGCTAGTTTTGCTGATCATCCCTTGGTGGGTGAGGTACGTGGCAGTGGTTTGCTCGGTGCTCTTGAATTAGTGGCCAACAAAGAAACAGGAGAAGCCTTTGTAGGTGGAGCAGTGGGTGGCTACGGGCAGAAGATGGCTCAAGATAATGGTTTGTTGATTCGTGCAGTGGCAGGTTCTAGTTTAGGCATCTGCCCACCGTTAATTATCACTGAGCAACAGATTGATGAAATGGTTGGTAAATTATCCAAAGCATTAGATGCCACTTTAGAGCATTGCACCAAACAGGGACTTCTAACGTAACTATTTCACACTTTAAAACTATTTATCGATGCCAATAGTCAATTCACATTACTATTGGCCCTATCGAAAATTGGGAAATGATTATGTTAATAAAGCGCACCAATCGCAGTGACTCGAAAGAATATGACGTAACAGATGAGAAAATTTATCTAAATCGTCGAGAAATCGTCAAGAACATGGGGTTTCTAGGTGCCGGAACCCTACTTAGCACCAGTGCTGCAGCGAGCGTGTTTGATCTTTTTGGCGACGACACACCGCCAGCACTATTCAAACAGACCAACCTTGAGTTTACCTCTGATAAACCTTTTGCCGAAGAGCTGACCCCTGAGGAAAAGACTATCACTCATAATAACTTTTACGAGTTTGGTGCTCAAAAGAACCAGCCCGCAGAGTTGGGTCAGGGATTTAAAGTAGACCCCTGGCAACTTAAAATTTCCGGTGAGGTGGAAAAGCCTTTTACTCTAGATTATGACGATCTTTACTCAACTTTTGATCTAGAAGAACGCATTTACCGGCTGCGCTGTGTTGAGGCCTGGTCAATGGTGGTGCCGTGGATTGGCTTCTCATTAGCTGACTTAGTTAAAAGGGCTAAGCCTACCTCCAAAGCCAAATACTTGGCGTTTGAAACCCTCTACGATCCAAAGCAGATGCCGGGCCAGAGAAATCGTCGACTGGGGGGTGGCATAGACTACCCGTACCTAGAAGGTCTAAGAATAGACGAGGCAATGAACCCGCTAGCGTTAATGAGTGTTGGTCTTTACGGTAAAACCCTACCACCACAAAACGGGGCGCCCATTCGTCTAGTGGTGCCCTGGAAATACGGGTTTAAAAGTATCAAGTCTGTTGTGGGTATTAAGTTTGTTGAAAAACAGCCATCAACAACCTGGAATATTTTAGCGGCTAATGAATACGGCTTTTATGCCAACGTAAACCCCGAGGTAGACCATCCTCGTTGGAGCCAGGCCAGCGAGCGACGCATTACAACAGGCGGTATTTTTGCTCAGAACCGTATTGCCACATTGCCCTTTAATGGTTATGGCGATCAGGTTGCTGGGCTCTATAAAGGAATGAATCTGAGGAAGTTTTACTAACCCAACTGACCTTATGGCGATTACTGTCTCTCAAAAGGCTATTCCCTATCTTAAAGCGCTGGTGCACCTTGCAGCCCTTTACCCTATAGTAAATTTGTACTATCAGGCCATTAACGATCGTCTTGGGGCTGACCCTGTTGAGGCCGTTATACACTTCACAGGTATTGGCGCGATTAATTTATTGCTGCTGAGTTTATCAATATCGCCGGCCGCTAAATTTTTTAAAATTGGCGCTTTAATACACTTTCGACGCATGATTGGGCTCTACGCTTTTGTCTATGCTTTGTGCCACATACTCAACTTTTTGTCTTTTGAAGTGCAGTTTGACCTGCGGTTATTTATAGACGAAATATTTGAGCGCCCTTACATCACCGTGGGTATGACAGCCTTTTTGTTTTTAACCGCTTTGGCAGTTACCTCCATGGCTAAAATACGCCGCAAAATGAAGAAAAACTGGCAGAAACTGCACAACTTTACCTATCTCATCGTCTTGCTAGGGGTGGTTCACTTTTACTGGTCAGTTAAATCTGAGATTATTGAGCCCCTGATATACTTTGCACTCTATGTGATGCTCATGGGGTTTAGGCATCAAAAAGTACGCGGCTGGATCAAAAAAAGGCGACCTCAATGACCAACTACACAGGTTATCGGCCAGTGATTGAGCGTATAGCCTCATAGCTGGGCTTAAGTTGACCATACATCTTCTTGTATACTTTTTGATACAGGCTGTTATAAAGCACACTGTTGGCCTCTATGGGTGCAAAGTTTTCTCCGTCATGGGTCATTTGTTCAACGGCGGTAACGAAATCTGGGTATATGCCTACGCCGACGGCGCCCGCGATAGCCGCGCCCAAAGAAGAAGTTTCAAAAGTGTGAGGTCGAAAGACTGTCATGCCGAAAATATCAGCGGTAATTTGCATGATCTGATCGCTTTGTGATCCTCCTCCGGAAACGACCAATCTTGTGATCTTCGTTTTGCTGCGCTTTTCGAGTAATTCTTTTGCTTCTCGGAGGGCATAAGTGAGTCCTTCGATCATGGCGCGGTAGAGATGTGCTCGGGTATGCTCTTCGTTGAACCCAATCACAGCTCCTCGAGTTTCTGGCCCATCGCCATTTGAGGGAGACCAGTAGGGCTGTAACATAAGACCTTGGCTACCCGCTGGTACCTTGGCAAGTAACTCATCGAATAGTGATTCTGGCGAAACCTTTTGATCAGCAGCTACTCGCTCTTCGTGGAGGCCGAATTCTTTTTTAAACCAACTGACCATCCAATAACCTCGCTGGACCATCATCTCTATATTAAAAGTTTCTGGAATCACTCCGGGGTAGGCAGGATAGAAAGGAATAGCTTCAATATATTTATCAGAGGCAATATTGAGGGTGGCTAAACTACCATAGCTTAAACTTCCTGTCTGGCTGTCAATGCAACCCGTTCCTAGCACCTCGCAGGCTTTGTCAGATCCACTGGCAATCAGAGGTAGCCCGTTGGGTATGCCGGTTTCTGTTGCTGCTTGTAGGGTTATTCTGCCCAGTTCGGCGCCGGCGGGTAAAACCTCGGGCAACATCTCTTGGGTTATTGGCATGGCGCGCCATTTCCAGTCTCTTTTGTCTGCCCATTGTTGGGTTTTGTAGTCAAAGGGCAAAAAACCAACGGTACTGGCTATGGCATCCTTGTATTCGCCAGTTAGCTTGTAGTTGTGATAGCCAGAGAGCAGTACAAATTTGTGCACTTTGTCCCAAATGTTAGGCTCGTTTTGCGCTATCCAGTTAGCTTCGGCCTGTTTGTGCATTAGGTCTGCTAATGGTTTTGCTCCGACTAGGGTAAATAGAGCCGATTCTAGCGCACCCAGTGCTGGCTTGGTTTCTACTTGTCTTTGGTCTAGCCAACTAATGGCTGGGCGCAATGGTTGGTTGTCTGCACCCATAGCTATAGCAGTTGCTCTTTGGGTAGTGACAGAGACCGCCGCAATAGATTCTTTGGGTATCGGCAATAGCGGCCAAAGTGCTTGGCATGCTTTGCACAGGGCATCCCAAAAATAGTCTGCGTGCTGTTCTGCCCAACCGGGTTGGTCTGAAAAGTACGGCTCTATGTCAATCTTACTTTTAGCGATGAGTTGACCTTGACCGTCAAAAACCATGGCTCGGACACTTTGGGTGCCGTTGTCGATACTCAAAAAGTACTGTTGATTATCCATATTGACCTACTCTTAGGAGTTTTGCGGCAAGCTATAGTAATCTTGCCAAATGGCTTTGTAGCGGTTGAGTTCAGTGTCCCATTGTTCGCTGTTCCATTGCCGCTCAGTTTTGAATAGTGCCTCTAAAGCTGGGTAAAGGTCAGCACCGCCGTTGGCAAGGCACATACCTAAGCGGGTTCTTCGCAACAATAAATCATCCAAGTGCTGTACCCCTTCATATTTGATCGCCCAGCGACACTCTGCCAGAGAAAAATCAGTGTCACCGATGCTAGCATGGTCCTCGCTTGTGCTCTCTGATAACAGAGTTTGGGCTACAGCACCATAGCGTCCTAACAGACGCTGTGCCCAGTTGGGGTTTTCAGGTAGCAGGGCATTTGGGCTAATACTGGGGGTGATGAACATCCGGTCATCATTAAATTCTTTAGGCGTTGGCAGCATATCTTGCGCTGATGTGAGGGCATCTAATGCGATTAACCTGAATGTGGTGAGTTTACCCCCGCTCACGGTTATAAGTCCGCTGTCAGACCAAACGGCGTGGTCGCGTCGCTCTTTAGAAGGGTCTTTTGACTCTTCACTGCCAATAACAGGCCTAACACCGGCCCATGTTGATAAAATATCTGCAGTTGTCAGCTGATTACTTGGAAACTGTTGGTTGAAGCCTCTCAATAAATAGTCGATTTCTTGGCTAGAGATGCTGGCTTCAATATCTAAATCTTCATCATGATCTAGATCAGTGGTGCCAAGCACTGTTGTACCTTCCCATGGATAAACATAGACTCCTCGCTTATCGTCTTGGTGTAAAAAGGTCATTACGTCAGATACTGGGTACATATGTCTAGGGAAAATTATATGGCTGCCCCGCAAGGGACGAATACGTTTTTCACTATTAACGGTATTGCGTAGCCGGTCAGCCCAAGCCCCTGTTGCATTGACCACCACCCGGGCTCGCAACTGGATGGGCTGAGATGTTTGTGGATCATCAATAGCAACACCACAGACCTTGCCTTCTTCAATTATTAAATTTTGGACTTTAGTATAATTAAGAGCCTGACCCCCATCTGCCATGCTGTCTTGCAGTACACGCAACACAAGGCGAGAATCATCTACCATGGCATCGGTATAGTAGCTGGCACCTTTTAGATTGGTGTCGTTTAATCCTTTGAATTGTTGTAGCAACTCAGCGGTTTTTATGAAGCGATGATCTCTGATGCCTGCTAAAAAGTCGTAGATTGCCAGTATGACCGTCATTGCCAAACGGCCTGGAAAAAGACCTTTACGAAAGGTGAAGTAGAAGGCGATACGATCAACTAACCCAGGTGCTTCATTTAGTAGTCTTTCGCGCTCTTCCACTGACTCTTTAGTGAGTTTTAGGTCGCCAGCGGCGAGGTAACGTAAGCCGCCATGAACCATTTTTGATGAACGACTGGATGTTCCCCAAGAGAAATCTTGCTGTTCCAAGAGAAGGGCTTTGTAACCACGCCTTGTTGCTTCGCGAAGTACACCAGCGCCAGTGATACCGCCGCCAACAATGATAATGTCCCAGTCATTACATTGACCATCGCGCATTTTAGCTAGCAGTTGGTTGCGGTCAGAGAATCCTTTCATGGTGTTTTAGTGCTCGCTGTATGGAAGAAGTTTACCGGGATTCATTTGACCCTTTGGGTCAAATAACTCACAGAGGTTGTTAATTGCCGCAATACCTAAAGTGCCTTTTTCAGCGCTCAAATATTGCCTATGATCACGACCAACCCCATGTTGATGGCTGATGGTGCCACCATGGGCTACAATTTGCTCTGCACCTGCTTTTTTGAGCTTGACCCATCGATCCATACCTTGTTGGTAACTCTCTCCCAAACGGAATAAATAAGTCGTGTAGATACTTGAGCCCTGACCATAAACATGGGACAAATGAGTATAGGCGTGTACTTGCTCGCCCTCATCGGCCAGAGCGGTGCGAATAGCCTGCTCTATGTTCTCTGCTGCCGTGGGTACTTTAGCCCAGTCTACAGCGGTTTCCATTGTGTCTGCGGCATAACCTGCGGCACCCAATGGGTCACGTAAGTAGGGCGCTCGAAATCGGCCATGCGCCCAGTTATCACCAAGTCCAGATTGGTCAGCCACACCGCCATGGTTAGCACAGTGATCAAGAGCCAGTTGGTGGGCTGTCTCGCAGTGTCGGACAGACCCTGTGACACCGAAAGTCATCATCACTTTGCCTGAGCCAATGCCTTTTTCAGAGAGCGACTGTTCTAGGGCAGCCACGCCACTGCTATCTTCACCGGCACCCATATACAGCAGACTGGTGGTTTCAAGTGGGTTACTCAGGCGTACCATAGAGAGCGCAACTCTTTGCTGAATAAGTTCTCTGGCGACAGTAATACCAACATCCCATGAGGGGAAAAATACAACCTGAAACTGCTCTTGCTCCGGTAGGGGAGTTATACGTACTTTCACTTCGGTAATGATTCCCATTCTGCCCTCGGAGCCTAAAATCATCTCGCGTACGTCAGGCCCTGCGGAGGAGGCGGGAATAGTGGGTATGTCTAAGGTGCCTGCGAGGGTTTCTATGCTACCGCCGGCAAATAAATTTTCGATGCGCCCGTAGTGCAACGATTGCTGACCACTGGAACGACTAGCGACCCAGCCACCAACGGTCGACAGCTCCCACGATTGAGGAAAATGACCCAAGGTATAGCCATGTTTCTTGAGTTCTTCCTCGACTTTTGGGCCTGGTGTTCCAGCGCCGAAAGTGGCGAGCTGACTTTCTGCGTCAATGTGCAGCATGGAATTCATTTTGCCCATATCGATGGTGAGCACAGGCTTGTCACTTTGCTCTGGATTGATATGACCCACCACTGAGGTTCCACCGCCGTAGGGGATGACCACAAGATCATTGGCTTTAGCATGGACCAGGAGTTCACGTACCTCCTCAGATGATTCAGGCATGGCAACACCATCAGGGAAGGTGTCAACATTGCCGCTATGCATATCTAGCCAATCGGGTAGGCTTTGACCTCTAGCATGGCGGACTCTGGCCTCAGGGTCAGTGTTGATTAAAGAGTGGGCAGTTAGCTTTGTGGCGGGCACCTTGGCAATCACATCGTCCAATGTTGCCTGAGGTAGAGGTTTTGCAGGGCCAACGAGGGCGGTCAACAACATGCGCAGACCATTATTTAATTCCATGCTCAAATTACTATTTTCATTTCCCCAACCATTCCATAACCGCATATGTATCACCCTAAATAATTGTTTGCAGATCTAGATAAGTCTGCCAATTTAACCCCGTTTAGTATAGCGTTAATGGCAATGAAACCCTCAACTCTTGAGGTATACTATTTGTAGTAATATTAACCGGTGGATCTGAAATAGTCGCTGTCAAAGTACGACGGCTTAGTCACTATTTCGGTCATTGTCTTGGTACGGAATAAATACATGGATATAACCAGCAACAGCGGCCTAGCATCTGTGCCAGCGGTAACGCAATATCTGCGTTCCGCGGAGGCCTGTGGCGTTGATTATTCTGTACTGTTAGCCGAAGTGGGTATCGATGCTGATATTTTAAAAGATAACAGCAAGCATGTGCCATCTCATGCCATGGAACAGTTATTGTCGTTATTAATCGAGGCTAGTGGCGATCCCTGTTTTGGTCTTCATTCTGCGCAGTTTGTGGAGCCTGCTTCCTATAGCGTGCTGGGTTACATATCAATGAACTGCTCCACACTAAGGATGATCCAAGCCAAGATTCCAATCTATGAAAAGATTGTCGGTGATATGGGAGTTACCTCTATTGAAATCGCTGATGGTTATGCGCTCCAGCGCTGGACATGCCGATTTAATGACAAAAGAGTAAGGAAACACGAGGTGGAAAATGTTTTGGCGTCTTGGTGCCTTTTTGCCCGACGATTTCTGAACTTCGAGGGCTGGCATAGTATTTGGTTTGAGCATGAAGGCCCAACTGATCCGGCCTTACTGGAAGAGTACATACAAATTTTTGGGTGTGACGTTTTATTCAACCAGCCAGCCAGTGGGTTTCGGTTTATAGAAAGTGCTTTAGATGAGGTCTTTCCACAGGCAAATGAGCAGTTACTTCAAATGTTATTGGAGCATGCAACGAGCATTTTGGCGAGTTTAGACAAAAATCAATCTGTGACTGATCAGGTTAAAAATCTCCTGCGACTGGTGTTAAAGCAGCAGACACCCTCTAGCCAAATCATTGCTGAGATGCTCGATATGAGCAGCCGCACGCTTCAGAGAAAACTCGATGAAGAGGGAACAAGTTATAAAGATCTGCTCAATGAGCTTCGCCTAGAATTAGCTATCTATTATTTAAAAAATACGGATCTGTCACTCGAATCTATAGCTTACCAACTAGGCTATGCAGAGGCGCGTTCGTTCTATCGAAGCTTCAAGCTCTGGACGGGTCGTACTGCAGGCTCCTATCGAAACAAGCTTACCCCTGAGACTCCATAACTCTAGTTTCAACGGATTTTTCTGCGGCGCGCCATACGCGAATAAAATTGCCACCCCAGATTTTAGTGATATCGTCTTTACTGTAGCCACGTTTTAGCAACTCTAGAGTGACATTGAGTGCCTCGCTGGCATCATTGAACCCAATAATGCCACTTCCATGATTAAAGTCAGTGCCAATCCCTACGTGATCAATACCAATACGATCAACAATATAATCAACATGATCGAGCATTTCGTTTAAACCGATGGGGCCGAGTAGGGCGTTGGTGCGAGTTAAAAAGTCTCTCCTAATAGTTGGGTCATCAATTTCCCAGTACAGCTCGAAGGGATACAAATAGTTTTCTTCTATACCTGATTCTTTGCGAACAGCGCGGATATTTGTGTCCATGTCTGGGTCTGACGAGTCGAATAAATAACCGCGAAATGGCGCGATATGAATGACACCAGCAGTCTCGCCAATTCGATCTATTTCTTCATCTGAGAGATTGCGAGTAACGTCCGTCAGTGCGCGCACGTTGGAATGGCTGGCAATAACCGGAGTAGTAGACAGATCAATAGCTTGTAATGCTGCTTGAGTAGACAGCTGGGAAATATCTACAACACCTCCGAGAACATTGATTTTTGAAATAGCGGATCTTCCTAAGACAGATAAGCCACCATGCTCCGACTCCGGCTCTCTAGTGCCTGTGTCGCCATCAAATAGCGTGCGTGATGAGTCTGCAAAGTTGTTGTGACCCATATGCGTGAGGGCAAATACCCTCACCCCAGAATCGTATAACTCATCGATACCTGTTGTGTTGGTGCCTAAGATCAACGCATTTTGAAAACCAAGAATGAGTGCTGCTTTANNTGAGCCGCCTGGAGCTCCTCTGTCGTTTGAACGATAATGGCGTTGTTGACTGGGTCATTAGCCAAAGCATTCACCGCTGCAAGCTTGGTTTGCGCCAAGGCTTTTGCTGCAGCATAACCCTTAGGGTTTCTCGGCATCGGGCCAACAGCTAATGACATAACCACTGCATCTAACCCACCAGCATGCATCTTTGCTGGCGATACCCTTGATAGGCCATCAGCACCGACGTACATAGAAGGCTTGCCGGGTATTTCAATATCTGCGTGTGCATCTATCGTCAATGCAGAAGCATGAATGGCCTTGGCTTGGGTTATTAGAGTGGCGCTTTTATCTTCGGGTGCCGCTGCTGCTCCCTCTGACGTAGATTCAACATTGCAGCCGGCTTGGCTGAGGGTTAGTAAAAGTAGAGTAGCTAATAATTTGGGCATAGAGACAACCATGTCATTAATTAAGATTTATTTTTCGTAGATAGCATAGATTTTTTGCGTTGGTTCTATGACTTCCCACTCCCCTTCAAAGCCAGCAGGTACACAAATTTTATCACCGGCAATAACGGTTAACTCATTGCCTTGGGTATCTCGTAAAATCGATTTGCCACTCAATATATGGAAATACTCATTTTCGGTGTAGCTAACTTTCCAACATCCAACTTCTGCGCCCCATTCTCCCACAAAGAACCGATCATCGGCTGAAAAATGAAGAGTATTGTTTTGCTCAGGCTCGCCTTTAACCAAACGGTCTTTAGGGGTTGGATAGTGCTCTACTTTTGCAGTGCTTTTTGCCAGCGCAACTATGTCAGTAATATTTTTAGGCATGGGAGAATCCTTTGGTAACGAGTAGATACCATAACTATCATTTGCCTAAAAGACCATTATCATCTGCCCATTGTTTAGACCGTTTCATGCCTTCATCAAATGGCATTTCAGGCTTCCAACCAAGAATGCGCTCGGCTTTCTTAATTGAGAACCAGCTCTTGGTGGCGAGTTGAACCACGGTTGCAGGAGAGGCTTCGTTTAGATTGCCCATAAGGTCGGCAACTTTTGAGGCTATGGCGGCGACTCTAAGCGCAACCTTAGTGGAGACAAGCATGGGGCCTTTTTTACCCAACCATTGATAGTGTGGCGCAAAATATTCTTTAGTGGTCATGTAGCCTTCACAAGAAAGATTAAATATCTCGCCTACCGCATCTGGATGTTGAGCGGCAAGCGCAATACCCTTGACTAAATCATCGATATAAATGGGCCTAAAGAAACCCTCACCTTTGGCGGGTAGCATAAATTGATTCTTAGCAATTGCTTCTAAGGGAGCAATGATCCACGGTCGGCTACCGGGGCCATAGGCATCACCTGGACGCACAATTACTACCTCAATATCATCATTTGCCGAGGCCGCAAGTACAGTGTGCTCAGAGGCTAGCTTGGTGAGCACATAACTGCCACCATCTGCATGTACAGGGTGGTTCTCATCAAGTTCTCCCTCTGCGGCATTACCATAGGCCACGATAGAAGATATCTGCACAAAACGTCGCACCTTATGTTTTTTTGCCGCATTAATTAAGTTACCAGTAGCCTGCACATTCACTCGCCACATATCACTGTCTTCCATGGCATTTGAAACCAATGCCGCGGTGTGAATGATGACATCACAATCGTCTAGCACGTTGGCAATGCTCTCAGGGTTGGCGATATCGCCTTCAATAATATCTGTGCCATTACCAACCAAATCAACGCCAACTACGGCTTGATTATTCTGTTGATAAAAACGCATTAGAGAATTGCCAATAAAACCATTGGCTCCAGTGATTAATACTTTTTTGATCGATTGTTCGCTCATAGATACCTCAATGTTGATTTGTGCTGATGTTTACCTAATTAGCCCATATTCTTCCGATAAAAACTGCCAACCAATTTAGTTAGTCGTGTTTTAGAAAATAGATGAGTGATGGCTGCAGTGAATTTATTAGCCGCCCCCGGAACAATGGTCATTTTGCCCGAGAGGCAGTCACGGATACCTTGCTCAGCCACCTCTTTAGCTGACATCATCATGTTCGGTGCGATGTTTAGCTTGGCACCTTGATCTGGATTATCCATCATTTTTGTTGCTGTATAGCCAGGGCAAAGAGCCGAGACAACTACACCATTTCCTGTAGCGTTTAATTCATCGGCAAGTGCCTGAGTAAAGGACAAAACGTAAGATTTAGTTGCAGCATAGACATTTTGATTTGGAATTGGCATCCAACCTGCTAGAGAGGCTACATTAAGAATATGACCGCTTTTTCTAGCAGACATATCATTTGCATAGAGGTGTGTTAGAGAAGTGAGAGCCAGTATGTTGACAGTAATCATCCTCTCTTGAGCATCAATGTCTAACTCAGTAAAAAAACCATTGTGCAGAAGCCCAGCATTGTTGACTAAAAAGTCTACTCTTAGGTTATTCGACTGAGTGTTTTGAAATAGTTGCTGAGCGGCCTGGGGTTGAGATAAATCAGCAACGATTACCGTGCAATTAACACCGTGCTCTTGGATGAGTGTTGTAGCAATACTGTTAAGTTTGTCTTCTCTTCGTGCCACGAGAATTAAGTCATAGCCGCGAGCGCCCAGAATATTGGCAAACTCCAAGCCAATGCCATCGGATGCACCTGTTACCAGCGCTATTTTATTTGCCATGTTGTGTTACCCCTACCGTTTAGTTTAAGTG
>ENA-UZXC01006961-UZXC01006961.1-metagenome-genome-assembly--contig:-Day-2-25m-contig-6961_pt1 | contig 12133 bp, 11 predicted proteins | sample MGYA00260340_ERZ794900 | MGnify/ENA metagenome assembly ERZ794900 | reverse complement strand
AGACGCGACGCACATGCTTATCTTTAACGATGCTATTGATCTGTTCCATATGCCCAAGATGAGGCACATTAAGGTCTGTCCACGCATCACCGAGTTGATCGTGGTCATCAACGACACCTACAACAAGGTCCGACGACCACTGATTTTTATTAATGTGCGTTGCAATATGGTGTCCCAGATCTCCCGCGCCGACAATGAGTGTTCGAATCCTTTCTGCACCTGTATTCTTGAGCGACCTGCGAGACGCAAAATAGATTAAACATTGACTAACAAAACCCGTTAAGCTCCAAGTGAGTATCACCTCTCTAGAAAAGTCTTCACTCGTTTTCGTCACAAAACCGAAAATAGCGAGTAAAAGCACCAAAGAGCCCCAGGCTTGCAGCAAGCTGGAAATATAGTCATTTCGTGCATTTTGATGGCGGTAGACCCCCACCATATTGTAGATAATCACCATCAGCAAAAAGATAATGACAGCGAGTATCCGATACTCATCGGAGAATTCGTCTGTGCGAGAGAACGTGTGGAAGAACAATAACGATTGCACAGCCACGTGATCCAGTACCATTTGGCCCCAAGCCCTTACGGACCTCGTTTCCCGAAAGAGTCGTCTGGAATCGTCAGTTATCATTGCGTTTGATTTTCTCTGAAAGTTTTAATCTGAAGGTTTTGATCTGGAGTTTTAAATCTGGAGGTTTTAATCTGAAGATTGTTACGGAAAGTTCGGAGGATGCTACTTTTTTATTTCTTACGGCTAGTGTCGAACGCGCGTACGGTATCAAATTTGTGACAAGAGGCATGACTTCATCGTCAGTTGTTGGCTGACATTGAGTCCGGGCTCCACGTCTGTAAGTTATATCAGTAATCAACTCACAAACACGTTACATCATCGCTCTCTCTCCTAATATACCCTGTTAGTCGCACCGATAATTACTTACGAAAAAGGCACGATGAGACCCGTAAATTGCGCGCACTAGACACCATTAATATAATGAGCACTGATATCCACTCCGTTACTGAGCAGGAAGTGGTAGATCTTGTTGAACAGGCAATCAGTGATAATGAGGCTATCAGAATTGGCGTGGTTAACGCAGCCAAGTTGGTCAACATGCAGACTGACCCTCTACTGGCCGATGACGTAAAATCTTCCGACCTTGTGCTCGCAGACGGTATGTCTACTGTTTGGGCGAGTCGGATACTTGGCGAGGGGTTACCCGAAAGAGTCGCGGGATGTGACTTGATGTACCGATTTTTCGAATTGGCAAACAAACGCCAATGGCGAGTTTACTGTCTTGGCGCGACAGAAGAGATTTCAGCGCTGGTCGAGAAAAACTTGTCGCAACAATACCCTCATCTAAAACTGGCTGGCAGGAGAAATGGTTACTTTTCAACCGAGGAAGAGTCCGAGATAGCCCAAGCAATTGCTGCTTCAAAACCCCACTTTCTCTTGGTTGCGATGACCAGTCCAAAGAAAGAGAATTTTATGGGAACCTGGGGCAACAAAATGAATGTACCCATCGTCCACGGCGTGGGGGGCAGCTTCGATGTTTACTCGGGCTTGGTCGAACGTGCACCAACGTCATGGCAGAACCTTGGTCTAGAATGGCTTTATCGGGTCAAGCAGGAACCGAGGCGCCTCTGGAAACGTTACCTCGTCACCAACACAAAGTTTGTTTGGTTTATCCTGAGGGAAGGAATTCAAAGGATATTAGGCAAAGGGTTAACAGGCATCCGAGCCAAAACGTAAACACTAACCGACGCGCTTTTCTACACTCTGAATATCACTCTTGGCGTCGTTTTTGATACCGTATTTCTTGAGTAGATCATAGAGCGTCGGGCGCGTTACACCCAACAATTTAGCAGCAGCTGTGATCTTGCCATTAGAAATCGTAAGCGCTTTCATAATCGCCGAGCGCTCAGCAGCTTCCCGAACATGTTTCAGATTCAAAGCAAGCTCCGCCGACTGCTCTAGGCCCAGATCGATTGCAGTAATAAATTTACCGTCAGCCATAACTACTGCATTTTTCACCTTGCTGATGAGTTCCCGAACATTCCCGGGCCATCTGTACGTATCGATTGCAGCGATAGCAGTCTCATCAAAGTTGACAATGCTACTATTATATTCGTGAACAAACCGGTCGAGGAAGTGCCTGGATAACAACAGTTTATCTTCGCCCCGATCACGTAATGGAGGAATGTTAACCACCATTTCTGAAATCCTGAAGTACAAATCCTCTCGGAAGGTACCCTCTGCAACCATCTGTTCAAGATTCTTGTTGGTTGCACAAACAATTCTGACATCAACGGGGATTTCTACTCGCCCACCAATACGCTCAATCACCCGCTCCTGAATAAATCGTAAAAGTTTAGCTTGAGCTTCCAATGGCATATCGCCGAGTTCGTCGAGGAACAAGGTTCCACCCTCAGCCGATTCTATTTTACCAATCGTCTGCTTGCCTGCACCGGTAAATGAGCCTTTTTCATGCCCAAATAACTCGCTTTCAATTAACGTATCAGGAATCGCTGCACAGTTAATTGCAATAAAGGGAGTATCGATACGGGGACTCAAGAGGTGAATCGCCTTTGCAAGTACCTCTTTACCAGTACCGCTCTCTCCATTAAGAGAGCAGGTAACATCCGTCGCAGCGATTTTTTCAAGCTTATTACAGATGTTCAGCATGCCAGGGTGGCAAGTCACCAAACCAGTCAGAGGCGAGCTAGACCCATCCAGATAACGTAGATCCTTATTTTGCTTCTCCAGATCGTGCATCTGGAAGGCCCGGTCAACAATGAGATCGAGCACCTGTGTATCAATAGGTTTGGGATAAAAATCATAGGCACCCATCGATACTGCACGTAATGCGTGATCGGTGTCTTGAGCTCCTGTAACGACAATCACTTTAGTATTTGGTGCCAGTCGAAGAATTTCCTGCATAGCGCGAAAGCCTTCACTCACACCATCCTCATGGGGCGGCAACCCCAAATCTTGAACAACGACGGTTGGTTCGTGGAGTCTCAGAGCTTCAATTGCAGAGTTATAGTCTCTGGCGAGCACCACATTGTAATCTCCATCGCTGAAATGCCATTTTAACTGCTTTTGGACGCCTGGGTCGTCCTCAACAATTAGCAATGTGGGTGTACTTTTATCCATTCTTAAACAGTGACCTAGTTTACTAACCTACTTTGATGACCTGACTGAGCGCCCGCGGATTTTATTGCAACTCAACCAGCATTCGTTAGACAGCTTAATTTTGACGAAACATTAACTTCCCCGATTGGGTAGATTCAAGCCGGGTGTCAATTTTTCCGACAACCTAACGACTTTTTACAATCAATGGCGCTTAGTGGCTAGACCCGCATTCTTAGGTGCGCTGAATGATCGAAATTTCGCACAAAAATACGATCTGATTTTCCAAATAACTTCTTTGTTACATGGCTTTTGCGTTGTCAGTTTTTACTCGACGTCTCGAGGCCAGAATCAACAAGCGCGAAATGCCAAACGGAATTACTGCTCCAATTATATTGACGGCGGCATCTCCAAAATTGACTCTCCTGAAATCGGCAAAATACTGCAACACCTCCAGCGAAATTGCGACCGTCACGAGTGACAGGAGAACTCGATATCCTGCAATCGAGGTTTTTAATAATCTTAAATAAATGTCAACAAAAGTCGAAAGGAGAATAAATAGCACGAGGTGATCGAAATCAATTTGCCAGCTCAGCGGTAAAAATGAAGACCATAAGGCATCTGACCACTCAAGAAGATGCTCTTTCTGGGATTTTGGAATGAACAATAGTAGAAACATGATCAAGCTAACAACAGGGACCGTCATCCAAAGTCCTCTCGATATCATGGCAATCACGACCATAACCGCGAGAGCAACCCAACAAAATTTGAGCACCTCTATGAGCATCACGATATGGTACTTCGGCTTTACCATCGCAGTCTGAATTTCGTCCACGCGAAATTCACCGGTCCCGCCGCCCAAACCAAATTCAACTCTTAGCTCGTTTACGCCTTTCGGAATAAGCACAATTGCCGTCGATTGACCTTGGCTTAATGTGCCTGTCCCTTCAAAAACCGTTCCCTTAAAGTCCCAGCGCCATTTCTCTTGTTGCCATCTGCCGCCCACGCTAAGACGCGCGTTATGCCATTTCTCGAGGCCTTGAGTGACATCTTTGAGACTGTAGATAGCTGTCAATTTCATCGCACGGGTTTCAGGCACAGGAATCACTTGCCATATGCTCTGCATTTCTGCCGGATGCCAATTGCTGAGATCAATTGTGTCAAGCTGATCGCGATCAACTAATTTTGATGATCGCCAACCCAATAGCCCTTGTTCGAATGTTGGATTAACAAGGAGTTCACCTGAAACACTTTCATAATGCTGCACGTGCTCGAATAGCACGTAGGTTAGCAAGCAGAGCACTAAAGCGAGGCCTATGCAAAACCTGAATGCGTGTTCCCATGCATTAACTAACGGATTCATGATCAGCGCGTTGCAGACTCTAGATCTCTAGCTTCTACGTTTGCAACAAAGGAAGGTAAGTGGCTGGGTACTGCTTCAATCACTGACAAACTGACTAACCGCTCAGCCAAGATGGCGATATTTTTGTCTAGATAGATACTCAACACCTGGTCATCTTCCGAGTCCCAGTCGTATTGTTCCATTTCTTCAAGTATCGGCAGTACTGATTGCTTTTGAACCAGTAAACGATACATGGCGATGACACCACCAGTTCTTTGACTACCAGCTGAGCAGTGCACCAATACAGGCTGCTTTTCCTTAACGGCTTTGTTTATCGCGGCGATGGCCTGGGCATACTGCTCTATGTTTCCAGTGCCATTCCCATTGAGTGGATAACGCTTTTTGTCGATACCCAAATTCATGGCTACCTCGTCTTCAGTCTCGTGCTCGACTTTTCCTATTCGCTTACCATTTAAATCAACGATAACGCCGATATCATGTTCAATGAGCACCCGCTCAATCAAAGCGGGGTGCAACTGACCGCTGCGATAAATGCTGCCGGCTTCTACAACACCCCAGCGTTTCGGGATAAGCCGATCTTCGAGATGTTCTTTCCAGGTATAGGCCGACAAGCAAAGTACCAACAAGCTATATGCAATCACTTTGACTGTTCGTGGACTTATCAAGGGACTTTTGAGCGCTGTATCAACACTTCGAGGTTTTTGTTCGCTCATGTGGGTACCGAATATAAAATTGACGCGATGGACTGATGGTATTAGCGGGCCATGCCGCTAACCGGGCTCTGACTCAGCGCCGATCTCCGCCCTCAATAAACCACGAAACGCATTTCGCGCGCTGCTGTTGCCACGGGTTACATTGTACACTTCTTCTGCGATCGGCATTTGTATTTTGTACTTTTCGGCAAGGGCGATAACCGCCGGTGCACTTTTGACACCCTCAGCGACCATGTACATTTCATTGATGATTTCATCGATGCTTCTGCCTTTACCCAGTTCGTAGCCAACATTTCTGTTTCGGCTTTGGGGGCTTGTACAAGTCGCAACAAGGTCTCCCATACCCGCCAGCCCAGAGAAAGTTGCCTCAGCGCCTCCGAGTGCAACACCCAGGCGCATGATTTCAGCAAGTCCCCGAGTAATCACAGCAGATCTTGTATTTTCACCGGCACCCTGTCCGTCACCCATACCCGCAGCAATAGCGATAATATTCTTCAGCACGCCACCTAGTTCGCACCCAACAACATCGTGATTGGTATAAACTCGAAACAGGCCGCAATGAAAAATTTTCTGTACTTCTTTGACGATGACCTGATCTGTCATGGCGAGCACACTCGCGGCAGCATAGCCTGACATAATTTCTCGAGCTAGGTTCGGTCCCGTTAACACGCCAATCGGGTGGCCCGGCAATACTTCATTGATGATTTCAGTCATACGCTGCCGAGTATCAAGCTCAAGCCCCTTGGTAAGACTAATCACCGGCACCCAAGGACGAATATGCGCTTTCACTGATTCAAGTACGCTTCTGAACTCATGCGAAGGGATACCCATCACAATGACGTCCATCGGAGCTACCGCCTCTTCAATATTGTTGGTGGCTATCAAGCTCGGAGATAGCTTTGCACCAGGCAAATACTTTTCGTTGGTGTGTTTCTGGTTTATCTCGTTAACTGTCAGCTCGTCTCTCGCCCAAAGCGTAATATGGGCATTTCGCGCAGTCAGCGACGCGACAGTCGTTCCCCAACTGCCTCCGCCTAATAGCCCAACTTTCANNATCAGTGCTTACCATTACTGTTGTCTCCGTTACATACCTCTGAGTCGGTAAATCGCTCTCAAATCGATAGCGCTGTAGCAGGTTCCGACGTCAGCGTTGAACAAATTCACCCTAGCATCAACAAACTCATGTCCCTTCTTATTGTAGAAGTCTAATACCTCCATTTCGGCAATCAGCTTGGTATCAAACGGGATGGNNACAAATGACATATTGGCAAAACCGGCACCTTCGTTTCCAAGCCGTAAAAGCTGCGGCATTTCTCTTGACTGACGCAGATAGGTATTCATTTCATGATCATTACGCCAATGGAATTTGACGGCGTGGCAGCCTTGTTCTTTTAACAGCGCCATATTTTCTGGTGTTGCTTCCAGAGCGGGCGTATCACGATCAGCGAACTTGTCACCTCTTATCACAGGGGGAGATGCCAGTTGTCCTTCATCAGCCAGGCGCACCTCGGCTTCGGCACTTACCGTGCCATCAGGACGAATCAATTTGGCACTATAGCCCGCAGAATCTGTACCGCTATCACCACTCTCAATAATATCGACCTGAAAAGACTCGCCGTCATATAGGGGCGAGCCAACCTTCACATGGGCATGGCCGCGGGTTAGGAAATCCTGACCCCACGCTTCAACCGCCGGGTGCATTAAATAAGCTGATACCGTTACACCTGGCACCAGGCCACCCTTGAAGCCAAAGTCCTTGGCAACCTTGTCGCCGTGGATCTCATTTGCCGAATGAGGCACCTGATTAAAGGCTGAACCTGTCCAGCTTTTGACCATCTTTTCATTTCCTTACAATTTGCATACGGAAAGACTAACCCACCCGCCCTATGATTCATAGCGACGCGCTGGTTCTGCGCAGTAGCGTCAGAGGACAGATGACCTTAAGTAACTGGATAAAAATGATCGGCGTGCAGACGCAAAATATCCGTCTCAGCGCTTTGAGAGTTAGCATCTTATGCGTAGCGGACGGGTTTCCGATTTAACAATCAATCCCGATAACGACCTATTTAATTTGGCACTCGATGCAGCACTTTACTTTTATCATTGATCCTCTCGCACATGCCTAGAATCATACTTTTTTTTGGTCTGGTACTCGGCACAATTAACACTTCCGCCAGTATCCTCTATTTCACTCGAGATATGACAGAGCGTGTTTACCTGAAGGGAAGTCTATTTCAACCGAGCAACGTGCCTCTTGAACACAGCCCTGCAAAAGTAAAAAATAGTCGCGCCGCTGAGCAACACAGAGAAAAAAATCTGTATCTACCATCACAATCTTTGCTGGAGGAATTGATCTCTCGGGTCGCTCCCATTCAAATTGGCGCAAAACTCGAAGCGGCAAAATCAAGTACGAAGGTCGCCCTTGTTGTTGAGGAAGACGCAATGGATCCTTTTTTTAACATCAGCTTTAGCGAGGCTGACACAACAAATCTGACGACTATGGAAGTCGCTAGCGCTACTAATGACGCGGTTTTAGGTGTCGGTGCGCGAGAGTTGCTCGAAAATCAGCTGAAGCAAAACAAACTGGCGAGGCAAGTCGCAATAGATCTTCGATCCTTCTATCGAGAGACGGATTTTAGTTCAGTCGATATCAAGTTAGGAGATTATCACAATCGTTTTTCACTCTCACATAGCGGAGCAAGTGCAACATCCCAGAGCATATTTCGATCTATAGGACCAAAGAGACACAATAACAAGACCGTAATTAAAGAAAGTTCCTATGAAAGGTTTACGAGCTTCATTCCTTCATTTCTATTCAGTCGCAGCTTCTGGCTCGTTAGTTATCTGCTGCTCTGCGTGACAATTCTCGCCCGCGGCCTACTGAGAAAGCATTCGCGTGTAACGCCGCCAATTTAAAAGTCGCTTCTCACATCGCTTAAAAGCACGGTTCAGTTTATTTCTCTTCGGCAAACGCTCATGTCTAATGAGCCAGCAATCAAATTACTCACGACAATAATGAACCGTTGTGTTTTCGAGCACGACTCGGGCCACAGCCATTAGCTTGATCGCTCCTTCAACTCGAGTCTTCGCGTTTCGGACCCTGCGATCTAGACCATGAGATCTAGACCATGAGATCTGGACCATGAGATCTGGACCATGAGATCTGGACCATAAGCATTACAACTCAATGAAAGAATTCAAGGCCCGGTTCTTCTCTACATGTCGGGCATCAAAAATTGTTCCATTCATCGCGATGTAAACGCCCGGCGGCATTGATTGCACGGCACCAAAAGCCATGCCCAAATTAAACAGTGCATCGGTATCGGAAAATCTTGCTGGTGACAAAGCTCCGGTTAAGACAATCACTTTTTCGGGGAAATCACCTAGGCATTGGGCTGTTTGAGTCATCGTATCGGTCCCGTGGGTAATCACCACCAATTTTGCGTCAGTCGCTTCCACGGCATTTCGGATCTGCTCTCTTTCCTTGTCCCCGAGTTCGAGACTGTCTTTACGCATGATCTCGGTGATTTCATAAGGATGGTTGACCACCCCTTGGTCTAGTAGCGCACTGACAGTTGAGTCACCTACCTCAAATTTACTCTTGGCATCGAAATATATTTTATCGAATGTGCCGCCTGTCGTGAGCACGGCTATAGGTGTACTTGGTTTCAACATCGATTCCTGAAAATACTACTTTTTGTTAAAGATTTGGATGAGGCGCTTGGGCCGGCAGGTTTTCTAATTCGCTAACAACCCATTCTGAATTGTAATTACAGTAGCGTTTGATTCATCGCTCTCGAAACTAGCGTGACACGCCTTTTGTAACCTTCGCGAACCCCATACTGACGGCCCTACCCAGTATACATACCACCCGCAGGGAACAGTGTTTGTCCCGAAAAATATGACGATTCATCACTCAATAGAAACAACGCAGTGTTAGCAATTTCTACTGGTAAGCCGTAGCGTCCCATCGGTGTCATCGACATGGCCATCATATTGCCTTCGTTATCTGCTCGAATGTTCTGCGTCATCGGTGTTTCGATAAATCCCGGGCCTATTGCATTCACACGAACGTTAAGCTGAGACATTTCCGCGGCTAACACCTGGGTTAGCATGGCAACCCCGGCTTTCGACACACAATAGTCGGCAGCACCTACAAGTGGTCTCTTCGCCGCCACCGAAGCTATATTGACGATCGAACCCGGTATGCCAGATTCAACCATCAGCTTCGCCATCACCTTGTTCGTTAGCATCACGCCGGTCAAATTAACATCCAGGACTTTTTGCCAGTCTGAGGTAGCTTTATTAATGACATGGCCTGCATCTGGATCTCTAGACTCATAGTCGCGTTCTTCAAAATAATTCGCGTTTGAGATGCCAGCTGCTGCAACTACGCCATCGACGCGACCAAACTCTTCAATAGTGGCCTGTCCGAGGGAAATCTGCTCCTCTTCGGAAGTCACATCAGTTTTCACAAACTGAACTTTCGCGCTAGAAATACCCTGAATTGCTTCTACCGCTGCTTCTCCCTGATCAACAAAAAGATCCGCCAGCACAAGACTGGCACCCTCCACCGCTAGACGTTTTGCACAAGCCAGACCGATACCACTGGCTCCACCGGTAATCACAATCACTTTGCCAGCGACCCGCCCAGTACCACTATCTTTTATCGCCATCTATATCACCTTCTTTGAGTCTAATTACGAATCAGGTACATCGAGTAAAGTATTACTAAATTAGCTATCAACCACAACCGATGGTACCTATCCACACATTAACAACCCTCCTCCATCACCAATCACCAATCACCAATCACCAATCACCAATCACCAATCATTCATAGCCTCCAATGTTGTATCATGACAACTCGAAACAGGGTACTGCATTAAATGAATAGGGAAAACAGCCAGTCAGTCATCAAAAATTTGCAAGCGATCTCCGCAACGTTCGCAAAAGACACTGCGGAGCGCCAGACACGTCGAGAACTGGACCCGGCAGATTTTGAGCAACTTGCAGAGGCTGGGTTTCTGCTCACTGGGGTGCCTGCAGAACAGGGCGGGCTATGGCGAGGAATAGCGGAAAGTGTCAGAGACTATACAACGATGGTGCGAACCCTTGCCCATGGAGACCCCTGTGTTGCACTTGTCGCGACAATGCATCCAGCAGTAATGGTCTACTTCCTGGGCTGTGAACAGGTCAACGATGCGCCCCAAGCGTGGCTTGCTCAACGCCAGTCCGTCATTGAGCTAGCACGAAATCACTGGTGGGGAACTGTCACTTCTGAACCCGGTTCCGGCGGCGACATGTTAAAAACTAAAACTGCGGCGAAGAAATCAGCTGATGGCATCGATACCAGCTACACAATTAGTGGCAACAAACATTTTGGCAGTGGTTCCGGACATGCCGACTACATGATTACAACCGCGAGGCGTAAAGGAGCAGAAGGACCGGACCTATTTTATTTGAAGATCAAGGATGAGCCCTGGGATGGCTCTACAGGGTGCACGCTTGCATCTGCCTGGGATGGGATTGGAATGACCGCGACCCAGTCTCATGCTTTTAGATTTGAAAACTTTCCAGCGACTAAAACAATCACTTCAGAATTATTAGGCAAGGTTTCACCGATCACTGCAGTCATAGGGAACTTACTTTTTGCAGCTGTTGCAATGGGTATAGCTGACAATGCGCTCTCCTTTGCGAAAGAAAAACTCAAAGGCAAATTGCAGAATATGCGCGCTTACGAACGTATCGAATGGAACCGTTGCAGGAACGAGATCTGGCTTGCACAACAGGCTTTCGATGGCGCAATTAGAGCAGCAGAAGCATCCGGAGTATCCGCGGGCCAAGCCGCAATCAGATGCAAGATCACTGTATCTGAGTTACTGGAGTCTGCGCTGACGAAAATGAGCATAGTGGTTGGAGGTGCAAGCTTTGCTAAAGGGATGCCGCTAGCGCAATGGAATCAAGATGTCAGGGCGCTTGGCTTTCTGAGGCCGCCCTTGCCCTTCGCACATGATCTGATATTCGATATGGACACAGACGACATCTAATCAAGCAAAACACGATGTTAACCAAATAGCTGCTTGTAGGTTTGTGCGAAATACCGCATTTCTTCGGGCTTTTGAAGGCTAACGCGTGACCATTTCAGATAGGGGGGAAAAGGCCGACCGGAGATAATACCTTTCTCTTTCAATTCGCCATTAATTTCCTCTACTGCCCGACCTGTTTCAAAGAAAACAAAGTTCGCATGGGATTTGGTCGTTCGAAGACCAAGGTCCTTGATCATCTCTTCCATAATTAATTTCGATTCACGAGTTTTCCTGCGGGTGAAATTCTGAAACTCGGTATCTTTATAGCTTGCAGCAGCGCCTGCAAGCCCAAGCACATTCATTTGACCCGTCTGAATTTGAGACAGCTTTTTCAAAAGATCAACGTGACCGAAGCCAAAACCCACCCGCAACCCGGCCATACCGTGAATCTTAGAAGCTGTTCGAGTGACGATAAGATTCTTTTGACCGGCACGAACAAGATCAATCATCGAACCATAAGACGGGTCTTCAACATACTCGTAATAAGCCTCGTCGACAAAGACCATGCACTTTTTAGAGACTTCCTTTACAAAGTCTTCAAGTTCCTTTTTTGCCAAAATAGAGGGAATCGGGTTATTTGGATTCACGATATAGACAATTTTTGTGTCCTTGCGCATCGCTTTTTTCATTGCTTCCAGATCTATTCCGAGGTTGTCGGCTACCGGTACCTTTATAATTTCAGCGCCATTACTCTCCGCAAAACGGACCAAATCATGGTAGGTCGGATCCGCGCAAACAACTGAACCCTTCGTCATACCTACCATCAAACCTGCAGCTTTGAGTAATTCACCGGAACCAGACCCAAGGATGACGTTTTCCGGCGGCAAATCATGCAGATTTGTCG
>ENA-UZXC01001157-UZXC01001157.1-metagenome-genome-assembly--contig:-Day-2-25m-contig-1157_pt1 | contig 12183 bp, 9 predicted proteins | sample MGYA00260340_ERZ794900 | MGnify/ENA metagenome assembly ERZ794900 | reverse complement strand
ACGACTGGCCCGGTAGCATGGTATGAGGCCCACATACAAAGTAACGAAGGCCTCGATATTATGGGTGGATTGTTCCCCAGTAGTGCCACCATAGGTGTTGGCTTTACTGAGAATCTTGCTTGGGGCGCAACAGTTAATAAACCCGATCTGGTTGATATCTATGTGTTGGACATGGACCCAAATGACCCTATGCGCTACAAACTAGACGGTGAGTGGAAAACCCTGGAAACCAAAGATATAAAGATTAAGGTTAAGTTATTTGGATTCCTACCTTGGACTGTCACCGAGGTGGGGCTTAAGTCTGTGCATGGCCCTGTGATTCAAAACGATCATGGTACCTATGCGGTGCGTTATGCAGGCATGGGTGAGGTGCGTCAGCTAGAGCAATGGCTAGAGATGAACAAAGCACAAAATTTTGACCAATGGCGCGATGCCCTGCGCATGCAAGCCTTTGCCAGTTTTAACTTTGTTTATGCAGATCGCGAGGGCAACACCATGTTTGTACATAACTCGCTGACCCCAAAAAGGTCACCAAGTTATGACTGGACTCAGTATTTACCAGGTGACCGCAGCAATATAATTTGGCAAGAATACATGTCCTTTGATGACTTACCTCAGGTTATTAACCCTGAGTCCGGTTATTTGCACAGTGCCAATCAAACACCTTTTCGTGTTAGCGCAGAAGCAGACAACCCTAATAAAAGCGATTATCGAATTGAAGATGGCTTTCCAACACGCATGACCAATCGTGCAGATCGCGGTTTGGAGCTACTCGCAGAAATGCACTCTATTTCTGAGCAACAATTTTTTGATCTCAAGCATGATAAGAAATATAGCGTTAACTCACGCGCTTATAAATTTTTACAACAGGCCGCTGAAGCCGACTTAGAGAGCCTGGGAGCAACCGATTTGCAAATTTACTCGGCCGCTCAAACCTTGATTGCTAACTGGGACCTATCCACCGATATTAACAATCGAGGTGCAGCATTAAGCGCGTGTGTACTAGGTGGTGAATGGTTATCAGAGCAAAAAGGAGAAGCAGCCCCCAAACCTTTGGATGAATTAGTCCGCTGTACAGACTTACTAATGGCAAATAATGGCCGTATCGACCCTCTGTGGGGTGAAGTAAACCGCCATGTTCGAGGTGATATTAATCTTCCTGTAGGTGGAGGCCCAGATACACTCAGAGCAATTTATGGCATGCGTATGGAGGGAGATAACTACCTCACCAACGTTGCTGGTGACGGTCTCTACTATCAAGTCTCATGGGATGCCGAGGGTAAATTAAAGGTGCGTGGCGTTCATCAATTTGGTGCTGCAACGCTTGATGAAGACTCTCCCCATTATGCAGATCAGGCCGAAGATTACGCTAATGAAATCCTTCATGACCCTCTATTTGATAAAGACGCTCGTCAGAGCAAAATAGAGCTACGCTATAAACCGGGAGAGTAATTATCTTTGTACAAACTTATCTGTAACGGTGCCCCTTAACAACCTATCAAACTGGGTTTATCTTGCTTTTAATGAGTTTCGACCTGAAAATGGATCCTTAGAAGTAGTGATAATCACCCATTCAAAGAGTTAACCATGTCTATTCAGTGGTATCCAGGTCACATGCGCAAGGCCAGTAACGAAATGATTGAGACCCTGCCCTTGGTTAATGTCGTTGTTGAAGTATTGGATGCACGGATTCCTTTCAGTAGCTCAAACCCATTTATTCAAAGCCTGACTACTGAAAAACCTCACATTAAATTGCTCAACAAGACCGATTTAGGTGATCCTGAAATCACAAAACAATGGCAGGATTATTTTGAGCAACAGGCTAACACTAAGACCCTAGCGTTGGATCTAAAAAATCACGACCCAAGCAAGCAAATCATTGATCTAATTAATAAGCTCAGCCCCCAAAAAGAAGGCCGCAACACCCTTGTCATGGTGACCGGTATACCAAATGTCGGTAAGTCTTCTTTAATTAATTGCCTAGCTGGCAAGCACATCACCAAAACGGGTGACGAACCAGCAATTACCAAAGGTCAGCAAAAGATCAATCTGCGTAATGGGATTATGCTACTTGATACCCCGGGGATACTTTGGCCTAAAATTGAGAACCCGGAAGGCAGCTACCGCCTAGCTACCACCGGTGCTATTAAAGATACCGCAGTGAGCTATGAAGATTTAGCTTTTTTTGCCGCTGAGTTTTTACTTAAAAAATACCCCCAGCGACTAACAGAGCGATTCAATATTGATCAGCTGCCTCAAACCGAAATTGAGCTGCTAGAGATAATTGGCAGCCAAAGAGGATGTCTGAGAGCTGGTGGCCGTGTTGATTTAGAAAGAGTCTCAACAATCTTTGTTAACGAATTACGAGCAGGGTTATTTGGCCCCCTAGGTTTTGAAACTCCTGAGGTAATTGAGGCTGAAATGAAACAAGTAGCTATTATGAAGGCTGAAAAAGAAGAGCGTGAGAAGTTGCGTTTGGAGAAGGCAGCAGCACGTCGCCGAAAAGCCAAGTCAAACCGCAAATAGCCCTATACATAGCAGCCTGCCGCGTAACCAGAAGCCCAGGCCCATTGAAAGTTATAGCCGCCCAGATGACCCGTAACATCTAGCACTTCTCCCACAAAGTAAAGGCCCGATTGGCTTTTACATTCCATGGTCTTAGAAGAAACATGGTCTGTATCCACCCCGCACAGTGTCACCTCCGCTGTACGATAACCTTCGGTACCAGATGGCTTTAATTGCCAGTTAGATAAATGACCGGCGAGACTCACCAAAACCGTATTAGGTATTTCTGCAGCCGGCGTTTCAGCATATTGGGGCCAGTAGCGAGATTGCAAAGACTGTGTAAACCCCTTTGATAGCAAGGGGCCGATTAAATTGCGTAATAAACTTTTAGGATGGGACTGTTTGTACCCGAGTAAGAGTGCCTGGGCATCTTGGTCTGGCAGAAGGTTAATACTAATAAATTGCCCCGGCTTCCAATAACTAGAGAGCTGCAGTGCTGCTGGACCACTGATACCCCTATGAGTAAAGAGTAGATTCTCACGAAAGCTCATACCATTGACCGACATTTCTACATCTAACGACAGACCTGAGTTGGTCTCGCTAATGTCTTTAACCCAATCACTAAAGGTAAAAGGCACCAAACCTGCACTTCGTGGCAGTACATTTAAACCAAACTGCTCTGCAATGTCATAGCCAAACCCAGAAGCCCCAAGGGTTGGAATCGACAAACCGCCTGATGCAACAACTAATGACTGACAACAAATCTTTTGCCCGGCGACAGAGAGGTTAAAGCCGCCCTCTTCAATAGGTTCGATTTGACTAACAATCGCTTTAGTTCGAATGACCACCTGTGCTGCTGCACACTCGTCTAGCAACATTTTAAGAATGTCTTTGGAGGAGTTATCACAAAATAGTTCACCGTGGCTTTTCTCATGGTATGGAATCTGATGATGTTCAACCAGATCAATAAATTGCCATTGGTTGTAGCGATTTAGCGCAGAAATACAAAAATGCGGATTATTGGACAGGTAATTTTCAGGGGTAATGTCCAAATTGGTAAAATTACAGCCGCCGCCCCCTGACATGAGAATTTTTTTACCTACTTTGTTGCTGCTATCAAGCACCAGAACCGAACGCCCTCGCTGGCCGGCAGTAAGGGCACAAAACAATCCCGCTGCTCCACCACCAATAACAATCACATCGTAGTTGTTCATGTGGTTTTATTACCTAAAATCAGCTGCCAACGTCTCTCAATAGTGTCTCGACCAATCGTTTGGAGCATTTTAATATTACGAGTAGGGATTTCCTCAGGATTAGCATAATTTTGTAGTGCTGATGCCACCATTTCTTCTCGTAGAAAATGAATCAATGGATAGGGTGAGCGATTACTAAAATGGCTAGCCGACTCCGCAGGCTCGTCAGCAAATTGGTAGCTTGGATGAAAACTGGCTAACTGAATAACACCCTCTAAACCAACTTCGCTTAGAAGTTCTTCAGCAAGATCAATTACATCGAGATATTCTTCAAAGTCCTTCAATGCATTGGGGATGACCAACAAAGTAGTCGCGATATCTGACTCTAAGGTACTCTGAATAAGATCCAACTCAGACAGAAAAGATTGCATAATCGTGTCAATATCAGTGGCATCGCAGATTTTTATCCTCAGGCCTTCGGAAGACACCACGGGGGCTGCAAATGGGCATAAATTGAGCCCCACGACAAACTGCTCAAGCCACGCTCGAATTTGCTGTTCTATCGACAACCAAGCCAACGCAGCCATAGTAATTCCATGTTAAAAACTAAGAGAAGCAGGATACCGATTACTATGATACGGAACAAGGAATGACTTAATGCACAAAGAAAAAGGTTGTGGTTAATCAGTCAGCTACTCTTGCAGATATGCGATTTTAGGGTAATTACTCAGACAGGAATTTCGCTCATAATCGCCACTTACCAAGCAGTATATTTTCGCTTTAAAACTGGCTTAAGTTAATCTGAAAAATAACCCAGTTTTTCCAAAAAAAACTATAAATAGTGCTTTGAAATAATTATTTTTAAGAGTACATTGGCGACAAATTATTGGAGCCATTTTTGTCATGCCCGTTCGTACCGTTGTCGCCATTTGGCCGCTCTTTGCTGGCCTTTCTCTCATTGGGCTTGCCATTGGCGTGCAAGGCAGTCTATTGGGTGTGCGTGCAGCTATCGAGGGGTTTGATGACTTACTTATTGGGCTCTTAATGTCCTGTTACTTTGCTGGATTTTTGGCCGGATCGTTACTTACGCCAAAGATGATTCAACGTGTCGGGCATATCCGTATATTCGCTGCATTATCTGCCGTCGCTTCGGTCACTATATTGGTTCATGCGTTGTTCATTAATCCATGGGCTTGGGCACTGATGCGCTTACTCACAGGTTTTGCGTTCTCAACCATCTATGTGGTGTCTGAAAGCTGGCTAAATCAATCTTCTACCAACACCAACCGTGGTCAAATTTTATCGGTGTACACCACTATTTTACTTGCCGGAATCTGCGCTGGTCAGTTTATGTTGAATCTTGCTGACCCCAGTGGATTTACGTTATTTATTCTAATCTCAGTTATGGTAAGTGTTGCGGCTGTGCCTATTTTATTATCTGTAGTTCAGACACCCCCCATTGAAGAAACAGAGCGAGTCTCCATGAGTCATCTATGGTATCGCACACGAGTGGGTGTTATCGCCATCATAGTGTCCCAGTGGGTTTCGAGCATTCTCTTTAGCATGGGGGCTGTCTATGCAACAAAATTAGGCTTTTCCGTTTATCAGGTTGCCAATTTTATGGGCGCGATGATGGCTGGCGGCATGTTCTTGCAGTGGCCGTTGGGCAAGCTTTCAGACACGATTGACCGCCGATGGGTTATTGGCTTCGCGAGCTTGTCTGCAGTATTTCTTGCCATTGTTATTAGCTTTATGAACGAAGCATCAGTCTGGTTATATGGATTAATCTTTCTTTTTGGCGGGTGTTCTCTTTCACTGTACTCAATTGTTGTTGCGTTTACTAACGATCACTTGCGCCCCGCCGAGATTGTGCCGGCTAGTGGAACTATTATTCTTATCAGTGGTTTGACCTCAATTACAGGCCCAATTACAGCCGTCTTTTGGCTGCAGATATTTGGACTGAAAAGCTTCTTTGTACTGATTGCCGTCAGTCTTTTGGGGATGGGAGTAATGAGTATCTGGCGTGTGCTTACAATTCCTGCGCTACCTGCTGAATACAAAGTACAGAGCACACTTCAAGCAGCGGCAGCACCCGTAGGTACTCTGCTTCACGCGGAGGAAGAGGTTGTTCCAGCCAATTAAGCTCTCTAACGAACATAGCCAATGATGGCGATAAAATGGGCTGTGGAGCCAGCCAGTACCGCAAAATGCCAAACACCATGTGCATGTTTTAAGTGCCAGGTTTTATCGATTACATAAAAGATAACACCAGAAGTATAGGCAATTCCACCGGCTACCAACCAATTAAATCCAACCACATTCATCGCTTCTTTGAGCCCGGAAAAATCTAAAGCGCAGGCCCAACCCATAGCTAGATAGATGATTAATTGGGCTACCTTTACTCGGCGACCAGACAAAAATATTTCGCTTAGAATACCAATCAAAGCGAGCGTCCAAATCACAGCCATGATCCACCAGCCACTGCCATCTCTCATGCTCACCAGCATGAATGGAGTGTAGGTACCCGCTATCAGTAAATAGATAGCAATATGATCAAAGAGCTGGAATAAACGCTTTAGTCCGGTAGAGCGGAAACTGTGGTACAGGGTGGACATGGTATAGAGCAAAACCAACGACACTCCAAAAATAGTGAAGCTAGAAATAATCCAAGGGTCAGCGGTCTGCACACTAACAGTAAGCAGAGAGCCTAATGCGACAAGAGCTAGCGCTGCCCCAATCAGATGGCTAATACTATTAAGTTTTTCTCCATGGTACATAGTCGTCCTCAATCTAGTGCGGGATTCAGAGTGCCCTTGCCATAATCAGCAGTCTTCATATGATCAATCATATAACCTAACATCTTGGGTAGTACGTCCTTGGGAATGTTATGGCCCATGCCTGGAAAAATTACTAGCTCAGATCCTCTTATAAGCTCAGCTGTATGCTCTCCATGTGCTGGAGGTATTAATCCATCGTCTGCACCATGAATAACTAAGGTGTCAACATCGATGGTTTTTACTTCATTCGAACGATCCCCAGTTTTAAATATGGCCATCATCTGCCTTGGCATAGACTCTGGATAAAATCCACGCTTGCGAATAGCCTCCGCTCGGCTGTCTGAGGTCTCACCTGAGGCTAGATCAGTTAATGCAGTTTCTGCTGCCTGAGTCGGTGGGGGTAAGTGTTTTGCAAAGGTGGTCGACATAACTGATGTCAGGGTACGNNACTCTGTCAGGATGTTTAGCCGCTAATTGTTGTGCAATCATACCTCCCATAGAAAACCCAATCACGTGAGCATCCTCATACCCAACCGCATCGAGAAGTCCAACAGTATCTGCGGTCATATCCTCTAAGGCATAAGGTGCATCGACGTGAAAACCCAATTTATCTTTTAACAGTTGCCACCAAATGGTTGGCTGCCCCCAATCATCAAATCGGGTCGAGCCTCCAGTATCACGATTATCAAATATCAAAACCTGGTAGCCTGCCTGCTCAATCCCGCGAACTAAATTATCACCATGAACAAGATGTGAAGCACCTAAACCCATAATCAGTAGAACTTTAGGGTTATCTCTTACCCCTATTTCTCTGTAAGACATTTCTATGTTATTTGCCACAGCGATTTTGAGTGGATGCTGCTCAATGTAGCTATATGAAGAATCAGCCTCAACGAGACTTATAAAGCTAACAAGTATTCCAGCAATAATCGTATTTCTTATTCGCATTTTAATTCATCCATTGCGGTGATCTTCTATCGTATTGGAGATTATCGCCTCCTAACTTAGCAGTTTCACCTAAAAAAACATTACAGTGCTAAACATACATCATTGGTACGAAGTTCGTCACCTTCAGATCACTCTATTATTTCTATTCAATCATTTATGGCGCGAATTTGATAATAATAATGATAATGATAATGAGAACTAGTTGCATTTGTGTTAATTCTAAGTAAAATACTCCCAACTTAATCGTCGTAACCTTTTTATTAACCTATTTTTTCTCTTTAAAGGATTAACATGTTTAAAAACTGCAAACTATTCTCTACATTTTTCGTATTAACCTCATTGACAGCCTCTCCCGTCATTTATGCCGATCATGCGGAAAAAGCAGAGTTTTTTGAAGAAATTACTATTATCGGCAATACGGAGAGGGCGCGCATGATGCCAGGCTCCGCTCACTTTATCTCTGATGATGAATTAGAGGTATTCAACTACGCTGATATTCAGCAAATTTTACGCAAAGTGCCCGGCGTTAATCTGCAGCTAGAAGATGGTTATGGTTTACGTCCCAATATTGGTATTCGTGGCGTTCAAACCGAACGTAGCAGCCGGATTATGCTTTTGGAAGATGGTGTGCCAATCGCACCAGCTCCTTATGCTGCATCAAGCGCCTATTATTTCCCTACTGCCGGTAGGATGTATAGCATGGAAGTACTAAAGGGTCCTGCTGCAATTACCGAGGGGCCCAACACAATTGGAGGGGCCATCAACATGATTTCCACGCCTATTCCTGAGCAAGCTGAAGGCAAGGTGATTGCTGAGATTGGCGAAGACTCTACAACCAGAGTACATGCCGTTTTTGGCTCAACAAATAGTTCAGGCTTTGGTTACTTATTAGAAACTCATCAGTGGAAAAGTGACGGATTTCAACAGATTGATGGCGACAACGGCAACACTGGGTTAGATATCAAAGACTACACCGTGAAGCTTTCTTATGCCCCCATCGATTCACCCCATGCATTTGAATTGAAATATCAATACGCGGATCAAGAGTCTAACCAAAGCTATCTAGGTATTACCGATGAGGATTTTAAGGCCGACCCTTATCGCCGCTATTCTATTTCTCAAAATGACTTGATGCTAACCGAACATAATCAATTGATCCTGCGCCACGAGTTCTCCATCAGTGAAGATGTCAATATAACAACCACTGCGTACAACAATGATCATGCTAGGAGTTGGTATAAACTAGACAAGTTAGCAGGAGTTGGTCCAGAAAAAATAATCGCTGACATTAATAAAGGAGCCTCAAAATATTCAGATGCTGAGTTACAGGCTATTTTATTAGGTGGTGATAGTGCCGCCGGTGATGTTGCTATAAAAGATAATAATCGGGACTACTATTCTAGGGGCATCTCTGTAAAATTTGACTGGGCAGTTGAGTCTGACGATGTTGTTCACGACATAGAGCTAGGCATTCGATATCATGAAGATGAAGAAGATCGCCTTCAGCGCACAGACAAGTACACGCAGATAGATCAAAGTCTCTTGCTAGATTCGATCGGTGTAACCGGTGGCAATAAAAACAATCGCGTAGTTCAAGCTGAAGCCCTAGCCATTTATGTTAAAGACAGTATCACCTTTGGTAAATTTGTTGTCACACCAGGTCTGCGTTTTGAAGATATTGACCTTCTTCGACGAGACTGGTCTGCTCTTCCTCGCAACGCAAGTCCCAGCGTTAAAAGTAATAGCGTTACAGCTGTTTTACCTAGTATTGGCGTGCTCTACAACGTAAACGATCAACTGTCGCTGTTAGCCGGTGCATACAACGGCTTTGGCTCTCCTACCACCAGTGACGGAGTGGAAGAGGAAGATGCCATTAATATTGAATTTGGGGGTCGGTATCAAAAAGATGATCTTTTGTTGGAGTTAATTGCCTTCACTAGTGACTATGAAAATTTAGTTGGTGAGTGTACAGCCTCATCAAGCACAGGAAATTGCGATATAGGTGACCAGTTTAACGGCGGCGAAGCCACAGTTAAGGGATTTGAATTCCAACTAGCAAATATCACTCAGCTCACCGACAGTTTAGAGCTTCCTATGTCTCTGACTTATACACACACGGACGCGGAGTTTGACAGCACTTTTGATAGTGAATTCTTTGGCGATGTAAGCAAAGGTGACCCCATTCCTTATATTCCTAAGAGTCAGTATGCTTTCTCCGTCGGTATTGAAAGTACTACTTTTCAAGTTAATGCGGTGCTTAACTATGTTGATGCCGTTTGCGTAAAAGCCAGTTGTGGAGACTTCGAGGAAACAAATGAGTCAACATTGTTAGATGTTGTCGGTAACTATCAAGTCAGTGATGATTTCGCTGTCTATTTAAGAATGGAAAATATCACCGACGAAGCTGATATTGTTGCTCGCCAACCGAAGGGAGCACGTCCCAATAAAGCGCGCACAGCCACACTTGGGGTTCGCTATACATTTTAATTTGACTGTATAAATAGTAAAATTTGAGGGAGCCGTTTACGGCTCCCTTTTTTTATTCCTGTAAAGGTCGAACACTCTATATGCAATTAGGCTGGTTTGATAATAATGTGACAGAAATTTCTGCTGGATTCCCAAGCAAAATGGTACTGCTTGATTGTGAGACAACAGGAGGTAATCCGACTTACAATCGCATTATAGAAATTGGATTATTGGTCATTGAAGACGGCAAGTTAGTAAAGCGCTGGCAAAGTTTTGTTGATCCTGAAACGTCCTTACCACCATTTATTCAAAAAATTACTGGTATTAGTCCAGGAATGCTTGTGGGCGCGCCAATTTTTAATGATCTATCACATGAATTACTAGAACTTTTAGAAGGTCGAACACTAGTCGCCCACAACGCTCGGTTTGACTATGGCTTCCTGAAGAATGAATTCACCCGAATAGGTGTAAAATATAGCACTAAACCCTTGTGCTCCGTAAAGATTAGTCGCTCTTTATATCCCCAATTTAAACGTCATGGGCTCTCCCATATTATTCAGCGTTTTAATTTAAAAATAGAAAATCGTCATCGAGCTATGGATGATGCTGAGATGATTTATCAGTTCTTCCTCAAAACGTCTGCCCTTTTCTCACATGAAGAAATTACCTCTACCTGTCAGCAACAGCTAAAAAGACCTGCTCTGCCCATGCATCTTCCGAGCAGCGAAATTGACAAACTCCCCTCTTCATCTGGGGTCTATTATTTCTATGATGAAAAAGGAACACTTTTATATATCGGTAAGAGCGTCAATATCCGCAATCGAGTCATGAGTCACTTTACTCAAGATCATAAGAATGCCAAGGATTTGAAAATGAGCGCAAAGATTGCACATGTGGATTTTAAATCCACGCCCTCAGACTTTGGTGCACAAATTCTTGAAAGCAATGAGATCAAAGCATTGAGTCCGCTCTATAACCGTCGTCTCAGAAAAATAAGAAAAATGTACCAATTTATCAATCAACACGACAGTCATGGCTATAAACAGCTTTTAATCGAGGCGATTGACATAAACTCAGGTGCTCAAGAGGATAGCGTAGGACTTTTTCGCTCACCACGGCAAGCCAAGAAAAAACTCGAGTTTCTCGCGGATGAATTTTCTCTTTGTCACAAGCTACTTGGCTTAGAGTCTCCTTCAAAAAAAGGTAAGCCCTGCTTTCGCGCCCAGTTAAATAAATGTTTAGGAGCGTGTCATGGCGCTGAAAGTGTCGACTCATACAATCAGCGATTTAATGCTGCTATGGAGAGGTATCAGCTACAGATTTGGCCCTATTCAGGTCCTATTTTGGTGGAAGAGTGCGGGCCAAACAATGATGAACTGCAGGGCCTGCATGTTATTGATCAATGGCGGTATATCGCTCAGGTGGCATCGGCTGACGAACTGAATGACTTAGGGCTGCAGTTAGCAAACCCAAATCTGAAAAAATCCGTTTCAGAACAAAGTGAGGAAATAAATTTCGACTTAGATATTTATTTTATCCTAGTACGGTTTCTAGTCGATTCCAAAAGAATGGCTATGCAAAATATTAAAACTTGGCCTCTCTCCTACATACCAAAAGAAGAATGGGGTTCTCCCCATTAACTTAGTTTATATCCCTCACAGTCCTCTATTAACGAGTGAGTTCTTTCTGTAAAGCCATCGTTTGTTTGGTAGCTTGAAATACTGTTAACTTAGAATTCGCACTGCCAGTGCGTCCAATAGCGTCTATTTGACCATAGTACCAATACTGCACAGCGAATCCAGCCACGGCCTTGAGCATTTTAAGATTACCCAGCCAAGCCAACCACTTTGGGAAAAGAGACAACGAATCTTCATAGCGGGGCAACTCATCTAATCCATTGATCAACTGATTAGGTGCATCAGTCATTACACACATAGGCCTCCCTAGACCGATAACATCGGCACTGCCACTTTGCAGCGCCTGCTCCATTGCTGCACGTTGCCGAAACCCTCCTGTGACCATTAACGGGACATTAACTTTCTCGCCCATGGCTACTGCAAAATCAACAAAATAGGCCTCACGCATCAACGTTGACTCCGCCACATTCTGCTTTTCTTCCTCTTCCATTCCACTTAAACCAAGTAACTTTGGCTGTTCGTAGGTGCCCCCAGAAATTTCAATCAGATCAATGCTAGCTTCTTGTAACCACTGGGCAACCTGCAAACTTTCCTCAAAGGCAAAACCACCTTTTTGAAAATCTGCACTATTCAATTTAACAGCTACTGGAAAATCAG
>ENA-UZXC01013061-UZXC01013061.1-metagenome-genome-assembly--contig:-Day-2-25m-contig-13061_pt1 | contig 12186 bp, 28 predicted proteins | sample MGYA00260340_ERZ794900 | MGnify/ENA metagenome assembly ERZ794900 | reverse complement strand
TAATGTAACTTCTTTCCCTTCATTTTTCATAAGATGTTTTAGTAATCTTTGTTCTTGTGTAAGGTTTTCTTTTCTAAATAAATCAAACATACCGTATTTTTTAAATTTTAAATTAATTTTTTAATATCTTACCTCTAATTCCCTTTAGAACTTTTTTGTGAAGTGTTAAGTCATAATACATTCAACTTCTTGTGTTTCTTATTGAATCTAAATATTCTAAATTCTCTTCAGTTAAACCTTCTTCATTAACTGTTTCTTTTTTTGTTTTTATCATACACTATTTATTTTTTATAGTATTTATCAATCATTATTTGGAAATTTCAACTTGTCATCTCCCTAGTAGTTCAATGTGTTGCATCCCATTTCTTTGCTTCTAACATTATAGGTTCTATATACATCTCAGGAATATTTTGATCTTTAATCATATCAGACCTCCATTTAGTTGCAAAATCTACCTTTACTACTTCCCAATTATCCTCGTATCTTTTTTGGTTTATATAAGTTTGTGCCATTAATGCATATTCTTTTTTCTTATGAGCTGTTAGATGTTTACTATAGTCATCTAAATTCTTCATTATAGATGTATGTTTTCATTCAACAGTCAGTTTATTATATTTACACATTAGAGCGTTACAGCTTAGTCATGAGTTCTTTATATCTTTATATGCTCATCTAAACTCTAGCCGTTCTTTATTAGCTACTCATATAGATTTAATTATTGTCTTTTTAATAGACTTTTTAAAATACATTATTCACTCATATATAGTTGTTAACTCCCAACCTTCTTTTCAGAGTCATTCTAATAATGTAGGGTTAAACTTTAAGTATTTATATTCAAACATTGTTATTTTAATATTCAGGATATTCTTCTTCTTTTAAATTAACTATTCAATTAAACCTAGCTCAATGGCTTTTTTCATATCTTTTAAAGCTGTTACTTGCTGCTTTATGTGTTGTATACATTGCAGAGAAACTTTCTCAGTCTATATACATTTTTAGTTTATAATTCTTTTCCATCTTTGATCTTTTTTCATATATAAAATGCTTTTCTTGCAAATGCTCATTTAATCTGAGACAATCTTTTATTTATTTTTTTTCTTTTAATAAATAAACCATTTAATATAGATATATTTTCTAATGATGATACTAATCATATATCATGTTTACAATCATTGTAATATTTTAATATATTATCAGAATAATATTTCCGATCATCTTGACATCAATCTTCTCTATACTTATATAGTTTATTAAAATCTTGCATTATATCTTCATCTTGTATTACTATAAAGTTAGATATTTCTATTTTTAAATCTTTTATGGATTCTTTTAATAAAAAATATTCTAGACATAATTTCTTATCCATTCTCTCTTTGGTTATGTTATAAATTATTAAATCTAAAATATTCCTCTATAACTCTTAGAATAGTCTTATTGTAAGTCTTTTCTCTAGTGTGCTTTCTTACTTCATCTAGTTTAGTAACCTGTTCTTCATTTAATCTTAGTGTTAAACTCTTTTCCATATAACTCATTTATTATTAAAGTACTATCATTATATATATTTTTGATATCATTGCAAATAAAAAGTACAAAAAAAGCTAGATCACTCTAGCTGTTAGTTAATTAGTAAGGGTTATTTATTGATACATAAAGTTATTCATAAGTCATTTATATAAGTTCACTTTAGAGTTCTAGTTATATATTCTTTGATAGCCTCAAATGCAATATCATAATCATAGTCTTCTCAATATTTTTTTCTTAATTTTTCATAATATCAAATAACTAGTAATTTATCCTTTTCTTCTACTAATATAAAATAATTAGTTCTTAAGTCTTCAAATCAATAATGCCCACAGTTTATTTTTATTATAAAATCTTTCATATCTCTATTGGTTATATTATATGTTTATTTAATTTTTCATTCTATATCATCAAGTTTAGCACATATCATAAATGTAGCAAATAGTATACTAATAACTTCTAATGAAGCATTGTTATAAATTGCTATAAATAATATTCATCAAATTATTATTCATTGTATCATAGTTTTCTTTATTATATATTTAAATTCCTAAGCAATCGTAACATAAATTATTTATTGTTTCATATCACCTATAATTACATTTTAAGCAATAACCTTGGTTTACTTCTGCTTCTTTAGTTTCTCTTTTAAAATCCATTCTATCTAATCAAGTTATTTCTTTCATGTGTTCTTATATTTAGGAATTAATTATATATTTAAGTAACTTATTAGTATACTCTCAATTCTGAAAATCTAGCTCTTAAATCTTTCTCATTTAGTTTTATTTTTTTTCAGTTCTTAAAGTGTATCTTATGATGACATCATTTACATACAACCACTAAATCATTAGGTCTTTCTTTTCAAACTCTTGCATAAGTGTGATGATGTAAACATAATTCTTTATCTATAAAGTCTTTTTTACAACATTGACATCTGAATTTATATTTTATAAAATACTCCACTCTCTTTTTTTGCCATTTTTCACTAACTATATAAGATTTATAAAACTTAATACTATCATTTTTTTTCTTTTTTCTTCATTGCTTCTTTTTAGATTTAATAGATTTTCTTTCTTTCTTCTGATCTAAGTATTCTTCTATTGTAATAAACTTACTAGAAAACACTATTTTATAATATTGTGTGACAGATGCCCATTTTCTCATATCTATTTCTCAAAACTTTTCTTTATATCTCCTTAAAGACTTTTTTCAAGTTATAGTAGATAATTTATCTAAATATTCTTTTAGTTCTTCTTTATCTTTCCAGATACCTTTATTCATAATAAGTAGTAATTAAATATACCCTGCAAGTTCAGGCTTTCTCGCAGGCACACTCCCCCCTTTATCCCCCCTCATTATAAGAGTATAAGATATAGCTTCAGTTACTAATATTTAATAACTTAATAGCTAGGTTCAATATGCCTTTTCCTAGGTGGCTTTTTTACCATGCAAAACGAGTATTCCTCATGCGTGGGTTACAAACTCCTGATAATTCTTTATAGTCATATAATCAGATGTCGTTTACACGAAATTCTTTGTCTGTAACAATCAAAGAAACCACCCCAGCCGAAGCCTCAGACTCTTAATACAAAAAAACACAAGCATGTAGGGTGCTTGCGTCTAAAAACTCATACAGATATGAATTGCGATGCAACTTATACCCTACATATAAGTTTTTAATGTACTGTTATTATACTGATATAAAAATAAAGTCAAGAAAAAAAGAGAAATTAATCTCTTTTAGTTGTGAATATATAGAAGAAAGTATCTTTGTACCTTACTTTCCCTAGCTTCGACTTGAAGCAACTCTTTTCTATTTTTTGTTTGCATTGTCTTATAGTTAGTAAATAAACATACTTAAATTACTTAATATATGGTATTTGTCAACTTGTCAATGTGGAGTTTGCGTGAATTTAACACAAAAAAAGCCAATAAAATTGATTATTGGGCTTTCTTAAATCTTTTCTCTAACTCTTTATATTCTTTTGTTTTTTCAAAGTGTTTTATAAAAGTCTTTTCTAAAACACATACCATTTGTTCTTCTAATGTAATCATTGCGTTGTTATGCATTGAAAATTGTTGCTGTCACATAGTTAATCTTAAATTATCTTCCTCTGATGTTAAATAAGATGTTCAGACACTACAGAATATATGGAAACATTCATGCATAAACAGCCTAGATATTATATAAAAATCAAGCTCTTTTATGTAATCTTCTTTAAAAATAATCTTATTATCGAATAATAATGTAGCTCTTTGGTATTTATAAGTAATTTCCATAGAAGCATCTGCCCATAATTCTCTTTTTCATTGTAGATCTATTTCAAAATGTTCTAATCATAAGAATTTTTGTAATTCTGTAACTGTATCTATATATACATCCCATAGTTGATCTTCTTGTTTTTTTCTCATATGTTTTTAAATGGTTTAAATGTTGGCTTTATTTCTAAATCTCTATTAAGGTATCATCTTCTAATATGTTCTACATTTGCTAGTATCTTTCATTTGTAACAAGAAATTAACTGTAGTGTATTTGTTTGTAATAATTTATAATAGGTAATTATTACATTTCATTTATATACTATAGCTATATTTTTATATTTAACTATCTTTTTTCAATCTTCTTGTTTATAATATCTAGCTTCTCATGTTCTACACTTTTTTAATGCTTGCTTAAATTTATTTTTTAGTGTATTTGCAGGATTTTTAAGTTTTTTATTATCTTTTATAAATTCTATAAGAGCATGAGAAGTTACTATAATATTATCCTTCTTCATAGTTTTATTTTTTCTTAAATTGTTGATCTATTAGCTTTTTAGTTTTTTCTATACTTATATCTAATCCTTTTGCTAGCTTTTCTATTGTTTTTTCAGTAGGGTAATATGGTTTATTACCTTTGTATCTTTCATTATATTTATCTCAAGTGTGTGAGCCTTTAATTATGTTTCAAATCGTTCCTGGTGTAAGTGTTTTAATATCTTCGTAGTTTATCTCGTTTAATAATAGATATTGTTTTAAGGTTAAGTTTTTCATTATGTTTTGTTATGTTATATCGTGTCGTTATAAGATTCGTAAAGTGATGTTACTTCTCTCGGTGTTATTTCTACTGGAATGTCTTTTAATTTTACAAACGATAATATTGTATCTATAAAAAATATTCATTGTTCTTTAGTTAAGCTACTTGTTCTACTTTCATTAGGGACTTCGATTTCCTCCGTGTTTAATTTCATTTTATGAGTTCCGAATGTTCCTGCTAGTAGAAAACTTTTTACTTCCTCAATATTATATCATAGATGAGTAGAAATTCAGTTAAATAGCTTATACCATGTTCGATTCTGTTGTATTGTACGTCCTTCTTTACTTTCTTCTTTTACACAGATAAAGACTTGATATTCTTTTGCTTTATCTATGTATTTTGTTACTTGTTGTTTATTTCATTTCATAGTTTACATGGTTTTCATTTAAGTAGTTCTGAATTTCTACCATTAGATTTCTTTCATCTAACCACGTATTTATATTTTTATCTTTTTTATAAAAAGTTCATTTATCATCAGATATAGTTATCGTTACTGTTTTAAGAGCCATAGTTCTATATATTAGTTATTAAATTATTTTCAAAAGAACATATTTTGATTTATTTCTCCAGTATCACAATAGTGTCTTAGTGCTTTTTTTGCGTTACTTGATAATGTAAATCAATCTTCTTTTATTACTTTTGCAATTTCTGCTTCTTTTGTATTTCATGCTTCAACTGTTTCAACTAAATGTTCGTAGTTAAAGTATTTAGGTTTGTCTTCTTTTGGTTTTCATTCTCAATCAGATTCATCTGGCAAATCTTCTCATTTATAGATATATAAACCTAAGCCGAATCAAGTTGCAATAGCTTTTACCATACATCTTTGATATGTTTTATTAATATCACTTGCCGTTAATTTATCTCTTTGAACTGATTGATTATTAAAATTCATAACATGTAAATGTTGTGTAACTTCTACACCTAGTGACTCTGACCATACTTTTACTTTTGCAAAACAACCGAAGTCATCCACAAAACCAAGTCAACCATCTTTATTCTCACACCATTCGAATCTTGCATCTGATACATTCTTTTTTAAGAAATCCCAAACATCTGACCATGATGCATAATCAAATTTACCCTTTTTACTTTTTTCTAGTCAAGCATTACTTAGCTCTGTAAAGTAATTTTCTTTTGTTAAAGTTTCCATATTCTTATTTTAAATCATGTAAATAATCTGCATAGTCAATACCCCATTGTTCTTCTTTTTCTTGCATTTCTGGTGTAATATCAGTTTTTAAAACTCTCTTTTGTAAATAGTTTAAATATTTATCTTTAGGTTCTCAAACTGATTTCACCTTAGCTTCAAATTGTCTTCTTTTTTGCATTACTTCAAAGTATTCTCTTTTTTCTTGCTCATCTGTAATAACTAATGAGAATTTATCATTTTCAACTTTTTTTAGTACTTCGTTTATATCTTTTGTTCTATATTCTTCTTTTAAAGATATACAGCTATGTTTACTTAATTCATTTAAGCTCATATAAATTCTCAATTATAAAAATATCATTCTTTCTCCATGTGTACATATAATGTATCAATTGCACCTGATAAAGTATATAGATTAGTGTTTTGTAGTTCTGTTACTAATCATTCTGAATCAGTAGTTACAGTACATAATCAACTTATGTCAGCTATTTGCTCTTTAGTTAATTTTACTGGACTTGGTAGTGTTAATTTAAACATCTTTTCATTCATTATTTAATAAACTTGAAACTAATATCTTGTAGTTATCTACGACCTGTTCTAATGCTATTACTTTTGTTTCAGCATCTTTTATTTTTTCAACATTCTTTAGTTATTGTTCTAGTAATGAGCTAAATCCTTTCGGGTTAACTCAGTCTAGTAATGTCTCCATACCTGTTTGGTTATTAATTAAGTAAGTATAGTATATTGTTTTTTATATTAAATGCAAAACTTTTTTATATTTTAATGCAACAAAAAACCACTAAGCGTTATGTTTAGTGGTTTTTATTGAAAAATTGATATACAGGTATGTTATATATTTTTCGCTGAATGTTTGTACAGCTCATACATTGTATGTTATTTTTCGTTTAAGGCAAGTTTATTTATAAAAGTATGATACTTCTGCATTTCTTCTTTTTACTAATCATTGTAGCCTTTTTCAACCAGAGTATACATATTGTTTCATTCTATTTCATAATGCATTATAGTGTCAATTATCTATAAACCATCTATATCAGTGTGGCATTCTTCATAAATTATATCTAAATGAAAGCAAAGCAACTTGTATTTCAGGTGGCACACTATCTATATCATGTTGTTTAATATAGTCATCAATTCTACCATAAACAAACTCTTGTGATTCTTTTTCTGTTATGGTTGCATTCTTACTAGGAGCTGGTTGTCAATATCAATATGCATATCTTACAGAATCCCAATAAGGTGTTTCATGGAATCATTCGTATTTTGTAATTAGATTAAATGCTTCTAATCTTACGTTTATTCCCACTGTATGAGGTTTTACCTCTTTTTTAGTATTAGTTGTAGTAAATACTTTTTTCTCTTCTGTAAGAGTTAGTTTTGCAACTTGTTTCGGTTGTTCTACTTTTTTCAAGTCATTTCAAATCTTAGTTTTTGAATTTTTGGTTCAAGTTGTAATTTTTCTTTTATCGTTTCTTGTTTTGAAATATGTAATTGTTCTATTTGTAAATCAATTCTTTTTATTCTTTCTTGTTTAATAGTCCATTCTTCTCTAAGCATATCATATTCTCATTTTTGTAACTCAATTTGACTTGGTTCTCTAGCTTCTTCTAATTCACTATTTAAGTAAACTGCGTGTGCTGTATAAAATGTAATTAATAATACAAATGCAGATATAGTTTTAATGTTGTTTTTTATAAAAATTTTCATAGTTTATTTTTTATTATTTAATATATTGTCTAATTTTTTATTTTTCTTTGGGTCATCGTTCCATGTACACATAAATTGTACAAATTCTTTTTTATTCATTACTTACATCCGTTAGAAATTAAAGTAAATTCATCAGCACCTCTCGATTCTGCTACTGCACAGTAATATGTATTATCATCTAAATACTTAACTTCTTCAGTGATATATGCTTCTTGTGTAAATAATGAAGCTGTAATTAATAATAGTTCTAACATAACTTAATAGTTAATAAATATAAAACAGTTAACCTGTAAATTAAGTATACTAGTTTTTTATTCAGAATGCAAAACTTTTTACTAAAAAACTTTAAAGAAATAAAAAAAGACCCTAGTTTGGGTCAATGGTATGCGGATATTATTACGATTACTTCTATGAGTAAAAGAGATAACACCTCCTAGTGATTTCTCACAAAATAAAGTGAACGGTTAATTGCCTTTTTCTTTAGCTTTCTTCGTTTGCGTCTATTCATAAGTAATTCTCCTTAGGTAGATTATATAATAACAGATTTTGAATTTATTGCAACAAAAAACCTAGCAGTTACATACTTCATTGGATAAGACCGTGTTGTCGATTATCCTCCATATATCTTACTAGGTTCACATAGTTATTGTATTTATTTATCTTCTATTTGCAAGTTCATCGTCTTCCCAAATCCAGTTCTTCATGTTTATTTGTTTATTTTTTTAATATAGTAGCCTCATTTAAAGAAATCTTTATTGTTTTTAAAGTCAGGAATAGTAATAATCATGTATTCGTTTACTCCTTCATAATTATCACAGTATTTAATTTCTAGTTTATTGTCTTCAAGTGTTGCCTTAACTATTCTAATTGCATGACCAAATCAATCTACATTATCATTGTTATCAATAATTCAGTTATCTTGTGCATCTGCTTTTAAAGCTCCTGTATAGCCTGTTTGTATACTAGAATGATTCAGTATAGCTAGAAGTTGTTTAGAGTTCTTTATATTAGTGATTCTGTAGTATTTTAAAGTATATGGAAGCTCTGGGTTTTCTTCATTGAATAATTTGACTGCTTGCTTCATTCAATTTGATATATAATCTCATTTTCATTCTACAGCTCCTGTTTCAAGTTGCTTATTCCATACCTCCTTTCTAAAAGATAATGGTAAAGCATATCCAGTCACATCTGATATAACACCACAAGCTGCTTGTCAGGTACATGAGTATTTATCTACTAATTTTTGATTATATTTAATATTAGAAAATGTCTTAGCAGTGTAAGTCATTTCTTTTCAAACTATTTCTTCTGTGAAATCACGATCATCATATTGTTCTATTGCTGAGTACATAAAAAAAAGAGTTAATATTAATTAATAATATTATACTCTATTCTTAATAATGTCAATTAAGTAACACCTTGTCTCCTTTTTTTCATTGGGTGACTCTTTTTCTTTGGAGTTGTCTTTTTTCTAATTTTTAATATTTTCCCATCACTTTTTCTTCTTAATGTAGGCATACTTTATAGGTTATTAATATAATTCTAAATCTTTTAAATGTTGATTTATTTCTTCTAATTTAGCAGATAATTCTTTATTTTGCTTTTGTATATTATCAAGACTTGTTATATAATAGTCAGCATTTTCAAAGAATTTATCATCATTAGCTATGTTTGTATCTAATTTTACCTCTAAATTATTTAATCTTGCTTCCCATTTATCAACATATTCTGCTTTAATAGCATTAATAGAATATATTACTCAAATCAGTATTAGTATATACATTAAATATCATATTACTTTTTCTTTCATATTTTGTCTTCTATTATATTAATAAGTGCGTCTCCGATATATCTTAATAATACAGATACTACATCATATTCAGTAACTTTATTTCAAGTCCTAAAAGAGTATATATTTTGTACTATAGAATAAAATTCTGAGACTATAAGGATAGACAAAACTCATTTTAAATAAGTACTTCCGTCTATTTCTATTCATTTAAACATTAAAGCAAATGAGAATAAAAACATCATTGTTAGTATTTTTTTCATTACTCCTTGCCATGCTCAATGACTTGATAATTTACTTCTATCTAATTTATGCTGTTTTGCAATTCAACTAATAGTATCTATTATCATCATAACGGACAAGATAGTGACTTGTGCTGATTTTATATCTAAGAAGTCAAAAGCATAGATAATTGCAGCATATCAGAAAATCTTTGCTTCTGGCATATTCCCCTGGTTAAAGTTATTAATTGTAATATACGTATTTGAAATTAAAAGTCAAAAAAAAGGGGTTATTTTCAACCCCAATTAAATGCAATAACTCAAACTGTATTTAAACCAAAGAACATAATAATAAAGACTAGAAGCCTTCTTAGTATAGAAGTCCAGTGTAATAATATAAGAACTCTGTTAATTAAATCTAAATTAGCTTTATAGAATTTTATTACTCTCCCTCATTTTCAAAACTCTAAATCATGAATATCAGAAACTAAATCTAAATCATTTAGCAGCTGATTTCATCTTTTTGAGTCAAAGGCTTTAAATTTTCTAGCTTGTTTAGTCCAACCTATTCAACCTTTTCTACCCATTCAATTAGTTAAGCCAGAAGCTCTACATTTAAGTAGATACTTTTTAGTATAACCAGCTTCTTTTAATATTACGTCAATTGTTTTCATAATTAATCTATTACTAAATATTTTTCTTCTATATTAAAGATAGGGTCAAATTCTCTTATTAAATATCAGTTTTCACTAGGGATTAATGTTGTATTTTCTTTTATCCAACTAATAGGAGCTACTTCTTTAAGATTAAACTCCTCTGGAATATTTGAAGCAAAATATAATCTTTGCTCTTCTGTCATATTATGTTCAATAGATAACAATCTTGTATCTGAATTAGTCCTAATCTTTGGGATTAGTTGTTCTCAGTCTAAAACTTCTATTATAAGAGGATTTTTATACTCATCATAGTCTAAGAAAAAAGATAAATCGTAAAAACCATTAAGTTTAACCTTTCAAAAATTTGAATATGGTATACTTCTTTGAGTATATTCGTAATATGTTTTCATTATATTTCATTCCAGTTATCAGTTAAATCGTTTACTTCTGATTGTGATAGTTCTTTTCAATAAATTCTAGCTAGACCTAATTTTCAATCATGGAATAGTGTCTGAGAAGTTCTATTATCTACTCATAGCCATAAACCAAAACTATCTGCATTTTCTCTATTAGTTACAGCAGTAGAAGATTTCATTACTCAATCTAAATATAACTTCATTTGTCAGTTTTGCTTAAAAGTAAGCACTACAATATATTGTGTTAGAGCTGATATAGGAGTAGTAACAAAGCTATATGCTGCAGTAGAACTTCTACTATCACAATAAATATCCCCTGCATTTACTAGCATTCTTAATCATAAGTCATTATTAATTAATGAACATACTCCTCAAACTGTATCTACTGTAAAGCTACACGCATAAGATATATCAGCATAAGTTGAAATATTATTAATATTTGTATTTATTGTACTATTAGTTCCATTAAATTCAGCTTGTTGTGTTTCTCAACCATAACTAGAAGCTACATAGGTTATATTACTAGGAGTTCAGTCGTTTCAATTTCAAGATGTATCTAAAGCATTTCAAGCTAGTAGATACTCTGCTATTAATTGGTCAGTTGGGGCAGGAGTTATCCCCCCTCCAGCTGCATAGTTTATTGTTCATATGTTAAACATTTTATGCTAGATTACCATATAAATTCCATTCATCTGTTCATACTTTTATTAATGTTAATCAAACATATTGTCAATTACTTGTTAATAGTCCTCATAATGAATTAATAGTTACTCAAGCTCAACCAATTGTAACCGCTCCTGCTCCGTCTTGAGATAGGTCAACTTGTGTTCATATTGGAAGTGCTACAGAAGCGTTCGTAGGCACTGTTAATGTAATTGCAGAAGCATTTGTTAATGTAACTAACTTACTTTGATCTGTTAAAACTAGAGTATATGTAGTTCCAGTTTGTGCATTAATAGATGTTGTTTTATCTTCTTTTGTATCCAAAGCAGCTTGTGTTGCTGTAGATACTGGTTTATTAGCATCTGATGTATTATCTACGTTTCATAATCAAATGTCCGCTGCTGATGTTGCATATCAAGCATCGTTTGTAAATTGTGATACATTATCTCAAGTTGTTGCAATAGTTCAATCTTTATCTTGCACTGTTAGAGTTCTAGTATTAGATGTTGTAATATTATCAGCATTTAATGCTATTTTTTTAGTATCATCTCATGTTGAGAATACTCTAAATACTCATTGGTCAAATTCTGTTGCACTTCAACTTGTTCATCCTCCTCATAGAGCAGGTCTCTCATCTATATTTAATATTTCATAAGTACCTCATCAAGCAGTTCTGTGTCTAATCGTTATTCTAGCAACAACTACTCATGTTCAAGTAAAATCAGAAGGGATTGTATAATTTGCTGTATTGTCTCTATCTGCTATTGCTTGAGAATTATTTCAATAACTTCATGTTGGTAAATTCATAAATAATTTACTTTCATTTGTTTCATCATTTACAGCTTGCCATAGTACTAAATTATATCTATCTCAAGATAAACTTGTTCATTCACTATCTATAAGAATATCTAGGTCGTTAACTTTTAGGTATTTAGTAGTAGGATGATTCGATACATATATATCAGTTCAAGT
>ENA-UZXC01004942-UZXC01004942.1-metagenome-genome-assembly--contig:-Day-2-25m-contig-4942_pt1 | contig 12190 bp, 10 predicted proteins | sample MGYA00260340_ERZ794900 | MGnify/ENA metagenome assembly ERZ794900 | reverse complement strand
GGTAGCTGGCTGCCACTTGGCAATTGGCTTAATGTTCTGCCAACCATTCTTGCACAGCCAGGCAATCCTGCTAATTCAGCAACCTGCCCATAGGTCGCTACGCAACCCGATGGTATCTGCTGAATAATGCTATAAAAGCGTTGTTCAGATGTCATATCATCCATGTCTTAAGACTACGCTATTCAGTGATTAGTTGAAATAGTGCAAACTACCCCAATTAACATTAATAGAACTAATGAAAGGAGTTACCTGTGAGGTACCTATTACTGCTCTTTATCGTAATGCCCGTTTTAGAGATGTGGCTGTTGATCTCTGTGGGCACTCAAATTGGAGCCCTGCCTACCATAGGGTTAGTACTGTTGACCGCGGTGGTGGGCGCTGGGCTTTTGCGGGAACAAGGATTTGCTACCTTGTGGCGAGGGCGTCAAAAACTACAAGAGGGGCAGTTGCCAACAACGGAAATTGCCGAGGGATTTATTCTCGCGGTGTCTGGAGCGTTACTGCTAACGCCAGGATTTTTTACCGATGTTATTGGTTTTGCCGGATTGATACCGCCAATTAGAGTGCTTTTTGCAAAACGTATCATGAAAAACATGGTTGTGGCGGGTACTCAAAATGCGGGTTTTCAACCCGGTTCTGGGCAGCAGACATCAGGACATAACGGCGCTGCAGACGGGGAGGTATTTGAGGGAGAGGCCTGGGAGCGAAAAGATTTAGATTAAAAGCATATTTAAAGTAAAAAATTCGGGGTTTACCCTTGAAAAACTACCTCTGTGTCACCATATGTATAAACACTTGCGAAGTGATCAACTTCGCAACTTAACTCGACAACTGTAGAAAGATTAATTGGAGAAGAAAACTATGAAGATTCGCCCATTACACGACCGAGTTATCGTTCGTCGCGAAGAAGAAGAACAAACGACTGCAGGCGGCATTCTATTGCCTGGTTCTGCGCAAGAAAAACCCAATCAAGGCCAAGTTGTTGCTGTGGGCAGTGGCCGAATCCTTGATAACGGTGATGTGCGAGCTGTAGACGTTAAGGTTGGCGATACCGTTGTATTTGGACAGTATGCTGGCAATGACAAAATTGATGTTGATGGTGAAGAACTCATCATCCTTAGTGAAAGCGATATTAAAGCCGTCATCGACGCTTAAATTTTAATTGAATTTTTGAAACAGAATTGAGAAGGAAATAATCATGGCAGCTAAAGAAGTAAAATTTGGCAACAACGCTCGTCAAGGCATGCTAAGCGGCGTTAATGTTTTGGCAGATGCGGTAAAGGTAACATTGGGGCCGAAAGGACGTAATGTTGTTTTAGATAAATCTTTTGGTGCACCAACGGTGACTAAAGATGGTGTTTCTGTAGCCAAAGAAATCGAATTACAAGACAAGTTTGAGAATATGGGCGCACAGATGGTTAAAGAAGTTGCATCCAAAGCGTCTGACGATGCGGGTGATGGAACTACTACAGCAACTGTTCTAGCACAAACTATTATCCAAGAAGGTTTGAAGTCGGTTGCTGCCGGCATGAACCCAATGGACTTAAAGCGTGGAATCGATAAAGCGGTAATTGCAGCGACTGCTGAAATTGCAGCTATTGCCAAGCCATGTGCAGACAACAAAGAAATCGCACAGGTAGGAACTATCTCGGCGAACAGCGATACCCACATTGGTGACATCATTGCTGACGCAATGGGGAAAGTGGGCAAAGAAGGAGTAATCACTGTTGAAGAGGGTAGTGGTCTAGAGAATGAGTTGGATATCGTTGAAGGTATGCAGTTTGATCGCGGTTATTTGTCCCCTTACTTCATTAACAACCAAGAGAGCATGAGTACTGAGCAAGAGAGTCCTTTGATCCTTTTGGCTGATAAGAAAATCTCAAACATTCGTGAGCTTTTACCTCTCCTTGAGGCAGTCGCTAAAGCGGGTAAGCCACTATTGATTATTGCTGAAGATGTTGAAGGTGAAGCCCTCGCTACGTTGGTGGTCAATAACCTTCGCGGCATCGTTAAGGTTTCTGCTTGTAAAGCACCTGGTTTTGGTGATCGCCGTAAAGCAATGTTGGAAGATATTGCCATTCTAACCGGTGGTACAGTGATTTCAGAAGAAGTAGGTCTTGATCTTGAAGGTGCAACGCTTGAGCACTTAGGCACAGCTAAACGCGTTAGCATGACCAAAGAAAATACTACTATTGTTGATGGTGCAGGCGCCCACGATTCAATTGAAGCTCGAGTGAAGCAAATTCGTGCGCAGATCGAAGAGACAAGCTCTGACTATGATCGTGAAAAACTGCAAGAACGTGTGGCTAAGTTAGCCGGCGGTGTTGCTGTGATTAAGGTCGGTGCAACCACTGAGATCGAAATGAAAGAGAAGAAAGCTCGTGTTGAAGATGCTCTGCACGCAACTCGCGCGGCGGTTGAAGAAGGCGTTGTAGCTGGTGGTGGTGTTGCATTGATCCGAGTGCTTCAGAAAATTGCTGATCTCCAAGGTGATAATAACGACCAAACTGTGGGTGTAGGCATTGCCTTGCGCGCCATGGAAGCGCCTCTGCGTCAAATCGTAGAAAACGCTGGTGAAGAAGGCTCTGTGGTAGTTGATAAGGTAAAACAAGGCAAAGGAAGCTTTGGCTACAATGCAGGCTCTGGCGAATACGGCGATATGATCGATATGGGTATTCTTGATCCTGCCAAGGTAACGCGAACTGCGTTGCAAGCAGCTGCCTCGATTGCTGGATTGATGATCACCACAGAAGCAATGGTTACTGATGTTGTTGAAGAAGGTGGCGCTGCTGGTGGAATGCCNNAAAAAACCCCGCTTTTAAGTGGGGTTTTTTTTGTCTTTTTATATTTGAGATTATTTGAAGGGTCGTTTTGTACTTAACTAAGATTGATCCATTATTAATGAAAGGCTCTTACACTAAAAAGTATATAAACTTCATAAAAAGCCTATCAAAACGTGCTAAAAAAACTATAATACAACGGAATTAAACTTATAACCTGTAGGGTTTTAACTCTCGAGGAAACACTCATGACCATGGAATTTTTAAATTTACTTACCCGTTGGGGTCACCTGCTCTTTGGTATCACCTGGATTGGGATGCTCTACTATTTTAACTTTGTTCAAGGCGGCTACTTCAAGCAGGCATCTGCGGAAGGTTTAGCAGACGCTAAAGAAAAGTTAGCTCCAAGTGCCCTTTGGTGGTTCAGATGGGGAGCCATGTGGACATTTGTGACGGGTGTTATTCTACTGGGCATGGTGCATGGCTATGGCCAGCTAAATAACTATATTATCGTCGGCGCCACCATGGGAACATTGATGGCAGCTAATGTTTGGATGGTTATATGGCCTGCACAGAAGATCGCCTTAGGTATTGAAGAAGGTGGCGATAAGGCTGCTGCGGGTGCCAAAGCCTTGCTAGCCTCGAGAACTAACACTTTATTCTCAGCTCCGATGTTATTTGGCATGTTTGCGGGGCCTCATTATCCTGGGTACGGTTATGGCAGTGCTGTCGGTGGTACCGGTCTAATTGTCGCTCTAGTTATTGTTGCTGCATTAGAAATTAACGCGCTTAAAGGTAAGCAAGGACCAATGACTACGGTGAATGGTGTTATAGGATCAAGTCTGGTGTTAACAGCGGTCTTAATTGCTGTGATTAATATGCTTTAAGTGATGCTTAAATGCTAAAAACCGGTGTTAGTTAACGCGCACCGGTTTTTTTATGCGTAGTGCTTTTATATATTGATCAATATCAGCGTATAATTTGAAGATAACCTGATTGAATCATGTTCAATCTCCTCTACTCTTTACAATGGAAATAAAAGATACGATGGATAAGAAGCCTAGATCACCAATTGTCGCCGAGCGAGACGATATGATTGGTCGAAAAATTCCTGATGGTCGGGGTGATCAATCTGGCCCAAAGAGCGCAACTGGAAGCTCTGGAACCATAAAGACTTTGGCCATACTGACATTTGTTGGCTTGATTCTAGGAGGTGGGTTTGGTTGGATCCAATATCAGGACCTTCTTAAGAAGCATGTGTCTTTGCAAGAGCGATTTGATTTGCTTGAGTCTCGCCTCAGTAGTACTGATGAGTCAGTCACTCAATCTGGGGCTGCAATGCAGATAAATATTAGTAAACATAAAGATGAATTAAAAAAACACTGGAGTGAGATCCGAAAGCTCTGGGGTGTTGCTAATGATACTAACAAAACCAAAATTGCGAATAATAAAAAAGATATTTCCTTTTTAGCTAATAAACGAATTGCCCTCCAAGACTCTATTAAAGTGCTGGAAAAGAAAGTCGCTAAGGAGAGTTCTAGTATTAGTGATGTGAGTATTAATTACNNAATGCTGATGCGATTGAGGCAATGGACAGCTTTCGCCGCAGTATGACTCAAAAAATCTATGAGCTAGAGCAGAGGCCTGTTTCGATTCAGCCGACGACAAAACCCACAGTGTCCGTAATAAATGAAGCAGAATCATCTGACCCCTGATAGAGCTGCACTAAAGAGCTGATTGTTAATTTTTAACTCTGGTAACCCAGAATCCTATGGCCAATACTTTTTACTGGCATGACTATGAAACCTTTGGAGTTGATCCTGCAAAAGATCGACCTTCACAGTTTGCTGGGCTTAGGACTGATGAAGAGCTGAACCCCATTGGTGATCCTTTGGTGATTTATTGCCAACCACAGCGAGACATCCTGCCATCAGCCCAAGCTTGCCTTATTACTGGTATTACCCCTCAGTTGGCGATGGAGAAAGGGATTCCAGAGCCGGAGTTTATTCACGCTATACATAGAGAGCTATCGCTGCCAGGTACTTGCGGTGTTGGGTATAACAGTATTCGTTTTGATGATGAGGTTACCCGATACGCCTTGTACAGGAACTTTTTTGACCCGTACCAACGTGAATGGAAGAATGGAAATTCACGATGGGATATTCTCGATATGCTGCGCTTGACGCGGGCATTACGACCTGAAGGCATAGAATGGACGGATCACGAGCCAGGGCGACCCAGTTTTAGGCTAGAGCATTTAACGGCAGCCAACGGTATCGCTCACGAAGCCGCCCATGATGCTTTATCTGATGTAACTGCCACCATTGCTATGGCTAAACTAGTGAAGCAAAAGCAACCTAGGTTATTTGATTATGTGGTTAATCATCGTAGCAAGAAGGTGATAGCAGAAATGCTTAATCTCGAGGAGAGAAAGCCTTTTTTTCATATTTCAGGGATGCTATCTAGGGCCAATATGTATGGGGCTATAATGATGCCCCTGGCGAAACATCCAACCAATAGCAATGGTATTATTTGCGTTGATTTGTCGGCAGACCCGGAACTTTTAATGGGTTTGGAAGCGGATGAAATTGCGCACAGGGTATTCACAGCGAGCGATGATTTAAGTAAAGGTGAAGATCGCATCCCGCTTAAAGTTATTCACGTTAATAAGGCGCCGGTAGTTGCCACCCATAAGCTGATTGACGGGGCAACTGCAAAACGTTTGAATCTTAATGTAGATCGTTGTGAAGAGCATTGGCGAAGGCTCAATCAGGTTGATCTAGCAACCAAACTGCGTTCTGTCTTCAGTGAACGCACGTTTACGGATAAAACAGAGGCTGAGCAACGGTTATATGATGGATTTTTACCTAATAGTGACCGTCCAATACTTGATGAGGTGAGAAACGCAACCAGTGAAAATTTCACTCAACAACGGTTTCATTTTTCAGATAATCGCTACAACCAGTTATTAGTAAGTTATCGTGCTCGCTACTTCAGTGATTCTCTTACAGAGCAGGAGAGGCAGAGCTGGATAGAAACTTGTCGTTGGCGTTTGACTGATGCTTCGTCTGGTTATATTACGGTTGAACAACTTTCGGCAGAGGTGAATGAATTGCTATCAGGTGACGATTTGACTGAACAACAGCGGACTATTTTAGAGTCTTTAATTGAGTGGACGAAAAATGTTGATGATGAATTTTCATCATCGAACTAGAGTGCAGAGACGAAACAGGCTAAAATCCCTCCCACTAACTTATTGCACCGAGGTTAAACCTTGAACTTTACCGGCGCGCATATTCTCTCAATCAATCAATTTCAGCGTGAAGATGTGGATCGCGTGTTTTCTGTGGCTGACAAAATGGAGCCCTATGCGCTCCGAAAGCGCGTCACCAGGGTGCTAGAGGGTGCGATTCTCGGGAATATGTTTTTCGAGGCCAGTACTCGAACGCGTGTAAGTTTTGGTTCGGCATTTAATTTGCTTGGTGGCGAGGTTCGTGAGACTGCTGGGTTCGAGAATTCAGCACTTGTGAAAGGCGAGTCATTGCAGGATACGGCAAGGGTTTTGTCGGGGTTTAGTGATGTTATTTGTATGCGTCATCCCGAGGCGGGATCGGTGGCGGACTTTGCTGCAGCTAGCCGCGTACCAGTGCTTAATGGCGGTGACGGGGCAAACGAACATCCAACTCAAGCACTTCTTGATCTCTACACTATCCGCAAAGAAATGTCTGACAAAGGGCGCGATATTGATGGCTTAAGTGTCGCCATGATTGGCGATCTTCGTCATGGTCGAACGGTGCACTCCCTCAGTAAATTATTGTTGTTATACAACGATATTCGAGTGGTATTAATTTCACCAAAAGAGCTTACTCTGCCTGATTCTATTATTGAATCAATGCGTGCTGCAGGTGTCGATGTCACTGTATCTCACGAGTTGACACAGAGCATTGCAGATGTTGATATCGCTTATTCAACACGGATTCAGGAAGAGCGCTTTTCTAGTAAGCAAGAAGCGGATCTCTATCGTGGTAAATTTCGACTCAATCAGGCCATTTACACCCAGTATTGTCAGCCGAATACTGTGATTATGCACCCACTGCCGAGGGACTCTCGAAAAGATGCGAATGAGCTAGATAGCGATTTGGACGACAACCCGAATCTGGCCATTTTTCGTCAGACAGACAATGGGGTTCTCGTGCGGATGGCGCTATTTGCTTTAGTCCTAGATGTAGCTGACAAAGTGGATGATTTTTCACATGATGTGCACTGGTATAATTCCCGCCAAAGTCCAAGTAACGGTTAGATAACTTTAATTACTAGTCCACTAACAATGAATGATTTCGACGATATTCGTCCATACAATGACAGCGAAGTGCCCGCGGCTTTAGCACGATTGATTGCTGATCCTGAACTGATGGATGTTTTATTATCCCGTCAATTCCCATTGCTCACTAAAGTAGTTCCTGATCTTTTTAATTTCCTAGCCAGGCCATTCTTGAGTCGGAGTCTTCTTAATTTGACGAGGGACGTTTCTACGGTTAGTGATTTTCAGGAACATATGACCAAGCGTTTAAGGGAAGTTTTGGATAGAACGACTGATAATTATCAGTTCTCCGGTCTAGACAACCTTGATTCAGACCGTGCCTATCTATTTATGAGCAATCACAGAGATATTGCTTTGGACCCAGCGTTGGTCAATTTAGGACTGTCAATAGCGAAGCGGAACACTGTGCGAATAGCCATTGGTGATAACCTGTTAAGTAAACCCTTTGCTTCAGATCTTATGCGCGTCAATCGCAGTTTTATTGTAAAACGCTCGGTAACTGGTCGCCGAGATAAGCTTGAGGCTCTAAAGCATCTATCTCGTTACATACGTTATAGTCTCAGAACTGAAGAGGTTTCTATTTGGATTGCACAGGCCGAGGGAAGAGCCAAAAATGGTTGCGATAGAACTGAAACAGCTTTACTTAAAATGTTAGCGCTGTCCAAAGAATCAGATCAATCTTTTGCACAGGCTACTGGGGAGTTGAATATTATCCCGGTAGCTATTTCATACGAGTACGATCCCTGTGATGCAGATAAAGCATGTGAACTTTATGCTCAGCAGGAGGGAATCTCGTATACCAAAGACCCATTTGAAGATCTTGACAGTATTCAAAAAGGGTTCGTTGATTATAAGGGCCGGATTCAGATTACTTTTGGTGAGCCGGTTTCTGACAAATATGAGAATGCGGATCTTTTGGCCGCTGAAATCGACCGTCAAATACATCTTTATTATCAATTGTTTCCAACGAATATTATCGCCTGGAAAATGCACTGCAGTACTGTAGATAAGAAAACCTTAGATAAGTTGAAAAGTCAGTGGCCAGATGAAGATTGGACTTTAGCCGAGGACAAATTTAATTCCCGCATTAATGCAATGCCCCTTCATCATCAGGCAATCGCCATTGCCGCCTATGCGGCTCCCGTAAATAGTCAATTGAAGTACTCTATGACTGGCCAGGAGTCCTGAGGATTGTTGGATTCTGATGTCAGAGATGAGATTCAACAGGGCTACCGTCAATTCCTTGAAACGCGAGGCTTGCGCCCAAGGTTGGGACAAAAGCAAATGGTTGCCGCTATTGCTAACAGTCTTAGTCATGATGATGCAGACAAACGTCTATCAGTCATTGAGGCAGGTACCGGTACCGGAAAGACAGTTGGCTACCTAATTGCAGCCCTACCTATCGCCAGAGCTCTTAAAAAGACTGTGGTCGTCTCAACCGGCACCATCGCGTTGCAGGAACAGTTGGTTAACAAAGATATCCCAGAGCTACTAGAGGCCTGTGACTGGGACTATAGTTTTGCTCTTGTCAAAGGCAGGGGGCGTTATGCCTGTAATCTTCGGATGGAACAGTGCCTAGACTCAATTAAAGCTAAGGATGCAGGTGTTTTCTTATTTGAAGATGAGCAGCAATTTAATCCTAATGCACAGACTGAGAGCCTATATCGGGAGATGTGGGATGCCCTTGAGGACGGTTCTTGGAATGGTGATCGGGATTCTTGGGATACCCACATTAGAGATATGGAGTGGCGAGCACTAACGGTTGATCGTCGGCAGTGCACTGGACGACGTTGTCGATTTGTCAATCAGTGCCCTTTTTTCAAAGCGCGAGGCGATATTGAAGAAAGTGAATGTATTGTTGCGAACCATGATTTGGTGATGGCAGATTTGGCCTTAGGAGGAGGTGCGATATTGCCGCCGCCAGAGGATTGTATTTATATCTGTGATGAGGGTCATCGGTTAGGTGACACGGCAATTCGTCATTTTGGCGCTGAGTGCAGGATTAACAGCACGCTGGCATGGTTAGAGAGGATTCCAAAACAATGTAAAGGGCAGGCGCCAATTTTTTCCAAGGATACTGCTCTTGCAGAACAGCTGCCGAGAATTGAAAAGGAAGCAGCTAAGATAAGTGAGCTCCTAACCATCGCCTATCCGCTCATGAAGGACCATTTAGATAAAGCTGAGGACTATGAGGGACAGTTTCGTTTTGCCCATGGTGATGTTGGCGTTGCTGTTCGAGACATCGCTGCGCAAATAACCCTTCATACGAGTGGTTGGGTAGGCCGCCTCGAGGTCCTAGAAGATACTCTCAGTGAGGCCTTGAGTGACAAACAGTACCCCGTGGCAATGCCAGATATTGAACTTTTTTATCAGCAAGCAGGTACCTGGCTTTCTGGTGCCGAGAGACTCTTGTCTTTATGGGATAGGTTACATCGAGAGTTAGAAGATGATGGAGTCCCAATGGCCTGCTGGTTGAAGTTAGATGATACCACTGGGGGTAATGTAGATATTTCTGTTAATGCTAGCCCCATACAGGCAGCGGAGATTCTGAAAGATAGACTTTGGGGGAGTTGTTATGGCGCTGTAGTCACTTCTGCCACCCTCAGATCTCTGGGCAATTTCAGTACTCTTCAGCGAGAGACAGGGGTGCCAGATTCGGCCCATTTTTTGTCTGTCGCCGGTGCATTTGATTACACTAAATCTGCAATATTGAGAGTTCCATCTGATGCGATAGAGGGGAATGCAGTTGAAGAACATACTCGCTATATCATTGATAACCTGGCATCAATGGTTGAAGATAAAGCGGGCACTTTGGTTTTGTTCTCATCAAAAAGGCAGATGGAGCAGGTGTTTGATGAACTTCCTAATGATTTGGCTAGACTAATTTTAATCCAAGGTCAGTATTCAAATCGAGAGATGGTGAGACTACATAAAGAGCGGATCGATCAGGGTAAAACGAGCGTTTTATTGGGGCTCGCTAGTTTCGCTGAGGGAGTCGATTTGCCTGGTGACTATTGTCGACATGTGGTTATCGCGAAGTTACCTTTTGCCGTTCCAAATGAGCCTCTCCAGGAAGCTTTGGCGGAGTGGATCGAATCGCAGGGTGGCAATTCATTTTTTGATATCTCTCTCCCGCTGGCTTCACTTCGACTCATCCAAGCATCAGGGAGACTCCTTCGTACTGAAACGGATACAGGAACGGTATCTATTTTAGATAAGAGGCTAGTCACCAAGCGTTATGGAAAGCAGTTATTGGACGCATTACCGCCTTTTCATCGTGAAGTAGGTCATTGAGGTCTAATATAACGAATGAAAGAGAGATATGATCGAATCAACGTTATGTTAGATGCTCTAGAGGCCGAACTTAGGTCAGCTTACCTATGGGATGCTGAAAAACCGTCAGAGGAAGATTTAAGAAGTATAGAACCCTTCGCTGTTGATAAACTTTCGTTTAACCAGTGGCTACAGTTCATATTTATACAGCGCATACGGGCGACCTGTGAACAAAAAGGAAGTTTACCGGGAGTCTGCAGCATATCTCCAATGGCTGAGGAGTTTTATCAGGCGAAGGAAGTTGATGCTAGTAAGATAATTAAACTTCTGGCTAGCATCGATGACCTAATTACGAACGCTTAGGCTTTTTAGTGTAGCTTTTTTTCTTTTTCTTCAGCGGGCCGCTTCCATCTGTGGCGCCTTTATTGCCCTTAAATACGGGTTTTGGAGGTTTTGGCTTGTCCGCGGTACGCTTATTTTTCACATTGCGGGAAATAGTCTTCTTCTCATCATTCTCGAACTTACGTTTTCTTGGAGCTCGAGGTTCAGGCATAGGGTCACTCTTATCGCGTTGAGAGCCAGAAGAGCCTTCTCCTAGCACGCTGATACGCATGGGTTTTGCGCAGACCCGTACCTTTTTAAGGTGATTTAACAGCTCTTTGGGCATTCCTTCGGGCAGATCGACGGTGCTATGGTCATCATGAAGTTTAATTTCACCAATATAACGACTATCAATATCCGCTTCGTTAGCGATCGCACCGACTATGTTGCTGGGTGTAATCTTATCGTTGTTGCCTACCTCTAAACGATAGGTCACCATTTTCACGCCATCTCTTACATTGTCAGCTTCTTGGCGCCCAGCATCGCGCTTTGGTCGCGTGTCCTGTTCTTTTCGCGAATCGCGGCCTTCAGCCTTTTGCCCGCGATGTTCTTTGCGTTCACCTCGGTCTTTATTGCGATCTCGTTTTGAATCGCGCTCTCTTTCTCGACTGGGTGGCGCTTTGATTGTTTCTAGTTTTGGGAATAAGGGTCGCTCTTTTTGATTTTCAAATGCTAGGGCCGCCGCCATATCAGCTATATCTAGTTCATTTTCTTCAGCTAACTGTTGCACTAAAGATTTGAACTTGTCCAGCTTGGGTAATTCCATGGTTTTAAGAAGTTGTTCAGTAAATTGCTGAATACGTTGCCCACTTACTTCTTCGTTACTCGGCATGGCCATTGGTTTAATCGTCTGACGAGTTGATTTTTCAATAGAGCGCAGTAAACGATTTTCCTTAGGGGTAATAAATAATATCGCTTTGCCATCTCTACCTGCGCGTCCTGTTCGTCCAATACGATGGACATAAGATTCATTGTCATAGGGAATATCAAAATTAATGACGTGGCTAATACGCTCGACATCTAATCCACGAGCGGCGACATCAGTGGCGACAACGATATCAACCTGACCCTTTTTGAGACGATTAATCGTCCTTTCCCGCAAAGCTTGGCTGAGATCACCATTCAGCGCTGCTGATGAAAACCCTCGGGCTTCTAACCGCTCAGCGATATCAACAGTTGATGATTTAGTCCGGACGAAAATAATCATGCCATCAAACGCTTCAACCTCAAGCACTCGGGTTAAAGCATCCATCTTTTGATGACTCTTACAGGTCACATACTGCTGCTCAATGCGCTCAACAGTTTTAGTTTTATTTTCAATACTTACTGATTCGGCATCACCAAGGTATTTTTGGCTAACGCGGCGAATGGCAGGTGGCATGGTCGCTGAGAATAACGCGCGCTGACAATCATCTGGAGTTTTCGATAAGATTGT
>ENA-UZXC01025110-UZXC01025110.1-metagenome-genome-assembly--contig:-Day-2-25m-contig-25110_pt1 | contig 12242 bp, 10 predicted proteins | sample MGYA00260340_ERZ794900 | MGnify/ENA metagenome assembly ERZ794900 | reverse complement strand
ATTCCAGTATATTGACCGCGAGGAGCACAAGCTTGCCTTGAATGTGGAGCGTGCGCTGGCTGCCAATTTTACACTGGGTCTCGGTGCGTCTTAGACGATGATTGATTTTGATCAGGAGGTGAACAATGACGGAGAGGTCTTCACTATTGGTCCCTTTGTTGATTGGAAAATTACCGAACTGATCGGACTGTATGCCGGGATCGCGTGGAATGACCGTGACTATGATACGGGTGCGCTGACGGATGGGCCGGCCTTTGGGAATGATGAGGACCCGAGTGATTACACCTGGATGGTGCGCTTGAGCCATACGGCGAATGAAGTGTTTAACCGTCAACTTGAGTGGTATCGCTCGATTTCAGTGGGTAGTACCGCTAACTTTAATGAGGTCGATGGGGCTCGCTATACGCTCGCGTATAATATTACACCGCGCATTCGCATTGATGGCGCAGTGGGGTACGAGGAAAATGCGAGTTCGGGTGGTTTGATCAATGATGACTTTGATCGCTGGATTTACGGGCTCTCCACTGAATTGGTCCTCGGGCCACGCTTGACTGCGGATGTTGGCTATCGCTACATCGATAAAAATTCTGATGCTAAATTCCAAAGTTATGAACAAAATCAGTTTCGCATTTTCTTTAAATATGACTTTTAAGAAAGTGCTACGAAACGATGTCTGTTTATATTAAGAAATTTACTTTATTTTGCGCCATCTTGGTCGTCTGTTTCTGGCAGGCACAAGGCCAAGCCGCGGACGTGTCGGCCCCTGCGGTACAGGGGGCCGCAACGGCCGAGTCCAGCCCGTCGCAAATGGGCTTGCTCGATGATGACTGGGAGCTTCAGATCGGGGATCGCCTGGAGTATCAAGTATTGGAGGAGCAGGAAGAGTCGTTGCTGTTGTCGGTTAATGGAAATGGCGAGCTTTTGGTGCCTCTGCTTGGGACCGTCCCAGCTGAGGGCAAAACGAGCAAGCAGTTGGCCTATGAGATCAAGAAAGAGCTGGAGGGAGATTTCTTCCACCGGGCGACCGTGCTCATTACGCAACGCGAGGTGGATCGAAATCGCGGCCGTGTGACGGTGATCGGTGAAGTGAAGCGCCAAGGGGAGCAATTAATTCCAGCCGATGCGCCGTTGACGCTCAGCCAAGCCATTTTGCAGGGCGGAGGATTCTCGCTGCACGCGGATCGATCAAAAGTGAGTGTTGTTTCTGAAGGCCAGGAACAAGCGCGCTTGGAACTGGATCTCGGGACGATGCTTTCGAGCGGCGATCTTTCCCAGGATCCGATATTGCAAGCAGGCGATGTTGTGATTGTTGCCCGGTCTGATCAGGCCGGCAGCCAAGTCTATGTGCTTGGTGCGGTCGAATCGCCTGGGCTCTACTCGATTTTGGGCAGTAAATTTACCCTGAGTCAGGTTATTTTGATGGCTGATGGATTTACTCGATTCGCGAAGAAAACGAAGGTTCGTCTGATCTCGACCGATGAAAGTGGTGGGAAAACCGAAGCCGAAGTGAATGTCGGCAAGATCCTCGATGGTGGAGATCGCAGTAATGACCCTGTTATTAAGCCGGGGGATATGGTTATTGTGGAAGAGAAGATGATCAGTTTTACTGGCTAATTACTTGGCACTGATCGGCAGCCCTGCCAAGATAATCGCGAGACCCCTAATACATGGACGACTTATTTCAGGATGACAGTAGCGCCAAGACGGTCGATTATATGGAGCTTCTCCATAAAGTCGTTTACCGTGCAAAGATCGTATTGCGTCGCTATTGGTGGGTGCTTCCTGCCGCGATTGCACTGGGGGTCAGTTTTAAGGCGATCGAAGGTTTCTTAAAAGAGCCCTTTTATAAATCGACGGCGCAGATGATCGTCAGTGGGCGCATTGCGCTCCCGGAGAATGATGTGTATGCGGAGGAGCGTGATAACTTTATCGGCACGCAAATCGAATTAATGCGCAGTGATCAGGTTCAAGCCCGTGCGGTTGAGCGCATCCGGTTGACCTCGCCTGAGTTGCATGACGCGTTGACGGCAACCGAGGCGTATGGCGCAGATGGCCTGAAGGTGCTCGATTTAGACGCCGATGTTAAGAAGGAGACTTCGATCTTTGTGCTGACTGCATATACGCCACATGCTGGATATACGCAGGCCTATTTGGATGCGGTGATGGAGGAATATATTAATCGGCGGGTTGAAATGCGGTCCAAGACTTCGGAGCGTACTTATGATGCCATTCTGGCTCAGTTGAAGGATCTGGAAGCCGAAGTGGATGCTGGGGAAGACGCCATCGTGGATTTTCAGCAGCGTAACAATATCGTATTCATCCAAGAGCAAGGTTCGGCGGCCGGCGCCTATTTGGCGGATTTGAAGCGCCGCCTCGCCGAGCTTAATACGGAGAGCCGGACATTGTCTTCGATCATGAGCGACGGTTCAGGGCAGGGACTTCTGTTGGATCAATTGCAGGCAGGCGAAGCCGCGTCGGCTGTTGAGGGCAGTGTGTTTGATATGGTCGGCTCCGCAGAGGAAAATCAGAAATATATTCTCAGTAAAGAACAGTTGGATTTGTTCCGGGCACAGTTAGAGGAGTTCGCGATCTATTTGAAGCCGAGGCATCCCAAAATCATTACGCTGAAGAACCAAATCGAACGGACGGAAAATCAGTTGGAAATTCAACGCCGTCAGGCTCTGGAGCATATTCGTGAGCGTAAGCATTTGGTCGATAATCAGGTGAAGAACCTGCATGCTGAAATTGAAATTTGGGAGAAGAGTGCGTTGGAGAACGGGCGTTTGATCGCTGAGTTTGAGCGCCTGCAGTCGCGATTGGCGCGTTCGAAGGCGGCCTATGCCAGTAGCCAGGACTCATTGCGTGTGATTGATACGAATCAGAATTTACAGCAGGAAACCGTGTCGATTTTGGTCAATGCGCGTGATCCGAAGCCTGCTGGAGTCGGGATCGTTCGTCAATTTACCATGGGGGCCCTTTACGGTGTCGTGTTGGCTGGCGGCGTGCTCTTTATTTTGGCTGCGCTCGACAACCGCATTTTAACTGCGAGTGAATTGAGCGCCCAATTTACGGATCCTTTGATTGGAGCGATTCCTTTCGAGGCGGCTCATGGGGGAGATGCGAGCGCCGTGCTTCTCCGGAAGAATGATGACCGCTATGTATTTGCCGAAGCCTGTCGGAACCTGAGGACTTCGGTTTTCTTTATGGGCGATGAGCAGTTCAAGCCCAGCACTTTTGCTGTGACCAGTGCGGTTCCTTCCGAGGGGAAGTCCACGGTTTCGGCGAATTTGGCAGTCGCGCTGTCCTTTGCCCGATCCAAGGTCTTATTGGTTGATGCCGACCTTCGACGCGGACGCTTGCACCATCTCTTGAAGTTGAATCGAGGCAACGGGCTTGCTGATATTTTGGAGGGCAAGCTCACTCTCGACAGTGCGGTTCAGTCGAGCAGTTATGATCATCTCGATTTTATTTCGATCGGGTCCTATCCGGATCATCCCGCGGAATTACTGATGAGTGAGAACATCGATACGTTCATCCGGGAGGCAAAGGAAAGGTATGATTTTGTTATTTTCGATACGGCGCCGATTCTTGCGACAGATGATACCTCTGGTTTTGCAGGCAAGGTAGACGCCGTGTTGTTCACCATACGCTGTGCCCATACGCAAGTTCGGCAGATCAAGCCTGCGATGGCTCGTTTGCGTGAGCGGAATATCGATGTTTCCGGACTGATTCTTAATTACGTCGATACGACACAGCCGGGTTATTATTATTATCGTTACTCGGAGTATTACACCGATCCAAAGCGTAATGATGAACCGGCTCCACAGGTAACCAGTGTCTAGTTCCAATCGAAATTTGACAGCGTATGTTGCGCATTTCCCGATCCCGGGGGCCCCATCATGAGGTCAGGTCGCAGAAGGCCTAGTCGGCGGCGCATGAAACAGCGCGTGACGGGCCCCCCGCGGAAGTCTTCTGGCTCGGGAGAGAAGAAAACTCGGCGCAAGTCTTCGTCGCGGGTGTCCTCCTCTTTCTCACCGGCGGTAGTCCCCTCGAAGGTATCCATTGAGTTGCCGGAGCGGGAAGCGGTGTCTGCGAAATGTACGGCCTTTCTTCTCGGGGGACTCGGCGTGTGTCTCTTGATTTTATTCGGTGGGAGTCACCATTCGTTGGCACTAGGCATGGCATTGGTATTGCCCGGAGTTGCCTTGTTGCTTCGGCCACCGACGCGGAGTTTGGGGCAGTGGATGGATTTCGGAATTCTCGGGCTTCTGGTGACGCTGCTGTCTGCGTTCATCCCGATGTTTTATTGGAAGACTCCGGCGTGGCGGAAGGTTGCAGTTGAATCTTTTGGAATTGAGCTGCCTTGGGTATTATCCGTGCAGCCAATGATTAGTTTTGAGGCCTGGCTTCTCGCTGCGGCAGGTTTCTGTTGGTTGTATGCTGCTTCGAATTGGAAAATTAACCATGCGGGGCGGAAACGGGTCTACTTCTGGGTATCCTGCGTAATCGCCGTGTTCGCTGCGGTGGTGATCGTCGGGAATGTGTGCAACTGGCGTTATCCGGGGGCAGAATCGGCGACTGCTTTCAGCTTTTTTCCGAATCGCAATCAGACCTCCAATTTTATTGCGATTGGCGGCGTGGTTGCTTTCGGCTATGGCATGGAGGGGTTGAGGGGGCGTAAGTTGGTCCATCTTGTGGGGCTGCTCGCTTCGGTTCTGTCGCTCGTTGCGCTCGTGCATGGAGTTTCCCGTGCGGGTGTATTGTTGTATTTTGGAGGTATACTTTTATGGTTTCTATTCTCGTTGCGCCGGACAGCGGTTTCACTTTTTTTTAAGATCGGGTTTCCCGTCGTATTGCTGATTTTCAGTGTCTTTATTGTGAGTAATGAGCGCACGGTGGAGCGCGTGACGGAATTTCTATCTGCGCCGGCGGAATGGGGCAGCGAATACCGTGCATTGGTTTTCAGAGACACGGCCGGGATGATTGGCGATGCCCCGATAACCGGCGTGGGTGTTGGGAACTTTTCCGCAGTGTTCCCTCAATACCGGGATGCATCCCGAAGTCATCAGCGGGCGGTACATCCGGAGAGTGATCTGTTCTGGTTGGCAGCTGAGGGCGGACTGGTTGCACTGTGCTTTCTCAGCGTTTTTGTTTTTTCGTATTTGTCGAGATGTCGTTTGGCTGGGGCGGGGCGAAGTGGCGCTTACCGTATGATCGCGCTGACGGGTGTGATTCTTTTTCTATTGCATGCGTGTGTGGATGTGCCCGGGCATCGCCCCGGCACTGTTTATTTTGCGATTCTTCTCGCGGCGTTGGCGCTGCCGCATGCGTCGGGTGAGCGCGCGGCATTCAAGCCATTGGTCTGGCGGGTGGCCGGCGGAGGATTACTGCTATTCGGGTTGCTCTGGATGGCGGGAGGTCTCTTCGGGCTTTCCACGCATTCCCGGGCGGCGTTGCGGATCGAAGAGGCGCGAGCCGACGAGAGTCGGTCAATTGGAGATCTTGATCGGGCGTCTCAGGCTGTAAATGCGCTGATCGATTGGCAGCCGTTAAATTGGCGTGGGTATTTTCAACGGGCGCAGATCGCCTTGTCGGAGGGAGGCGCACGTGGCGAAGTCGCGCAGGACTTCCGCCGCTCGCGCTTTGTTGAGCCGAATCTTGGAATCATCACATACGAAGAAGGTGAGGTTTGGCTGCCTTATGATGTGAAGCGGACGATCTCCGCTTGGCGAGAGACTCTGATTCGCGATATTTACGACAAGGATGGCGTCTACGGTAAAATGCTGCGGGCGGCACATCGGAATGTTGCGTTGATGGAGGGGATGCTCGAGCTTTCCAAGCTGGATTCGAATTATCGTTCGCGATTGATACTGTCTTTACGTGGCGATGCCTTTGCGCGGGAGATTCAACAAGAGTTGGAAGTGGATCCTTCGCTGGGGCAGTTTACCGCGAAGCAACGGACGGCTATCGTGGAACGGTGGATCAGCCGGGGAGATTTGGATGCGGCGGAAGGCTACCTGCAGGCCTATGGGGACACGTTGAATTCGCCGTGGCGGATGTGGTCCTTGGTTCGGAAGAATCAGGCTCGTTTTGAAGAGGCGGTTGACTTTATCCGGGACGCGGTGCCGATTCCGGACATACCTGAGGTTTCGATGGATCAACGCAATCTGACGCATTTGAGGCGTGGTTTTTTGGCGTCGCCCAATGATGTGGTAAAAGGCACCACACTGCTGCGTATCTATTTGGATCAAGGGGAGCTCCGAGAGGCGTTACTGGTCGTCGATGCCTTGTTAGAGAACTCCAAGCCGCCTGCCTACGCGTATTACTGGCGTGCCGAGGTGCTTTACCAACTGAAGGATTATATCGAGAGCTGGGATGCCTTTGAGGCTTATCTGGAGCGAATCCATTAAAGAATGATCTTTTCTACGCTTGCGGTGGAATGATCCGTGAAAAGGATGGGCTCCGCTTGTATGAACTATGAAGGTTCTAGTCGCTGAAGATGATTTGATATCGAGACGGCTTCTCGTTACGACCTTGAAACAGTTTGGTCATGAGGTGACCGCCTTTGACAATGGTGCGGATGCGTGGGCCGCATTCGACGAATCTCCGGTTCGCGTCGTGGTCAGTGACTGGCTGATGCCGGGCGTGGATGGCCTCGATTTTTGCCGGAAGGTGCGCAAGCGGGCCTCCACTGAGTACACTTATTTCATCCTGCTGACTGCCAATGTGCAGGGCAAGGAGACTTACATGGAGGCGATGCAGGCCGGGATTGATGATTTTTTGGCGAAGCCTTTGGACCGTGACCAGATCTGGATGCGCCTGAAGGTGGCGGAGCGTATTTTACGCTACACGACTGAGATTAGTCATCTCGAAAGTATGCTTCCGATTTGTTCGTACTGCAAAAAAGTGCGCGATGATAATAACTACTGGCAGCAGGTGGAAACGTACATTTCGCTCCGAACCGGAGCGAGCTTCAGCCATAGCGTCTGTCCTTCCTGTTATACCAAGAAGGTAAAGCCGCAGCTCGACGTGCTGAAGAAGTAAACCGTGCGCACGCTTTAATCGCGGAAGATGGCGAGTGCGGCAACGCTCTCGTAGACCAGCCAGCCTAGTGCGAGAAGGACCAGCAGTGTGAAAAGCATGCGTAACCAGCGTCGCCGTTTCTGGGGGAGGTCGAAGCGTGCGAAGTTGCGCCCTCTGACAGATGGCTGCGCCAGATAGCTGCCGAAATTGACTCGAAATCCCTGTCCCTCCTGATCGTCCCTTGGTAGCGAGAATGCGCCTGCGTATTGAGAGCGGCGGTAGCGCCATTTATAGTAAAGGTGGATCATTGAGTGGCGACGCTCAGTTTGGCTGGTATCTTGGGTGCTTTGTGGTGATAAACTCTGTCGCGACAAATTGTTGTCTAAACAGTGGAAGCTGACCAAGATTTGTGCCTTCTGAATTTTTTTAATCAATGCAAATTCCCAAATCGTGAGAATTACTACACAAACTATTTCCCTGCTCAAGGGGGAGCGCCCGATTGTCGCGGTCACGGCATACGATGCCGTCATGGCCCGCTATGCCGATGAATCCGGGGTCGACTTGATTCTGGTCGGTGATTCTGTCGGCACCACACAGTTGGGCTTCGAGACGACGGTTCCCGTGACGCTGGAGATGATGTTGCATCACACCGCCGCAGTTGCGCGTGCCAAGCCGAATGCGCTGGTCGTTGCCGATGTGCCGTTTGCGGTCGCGCACGGGGAGTTCTCGACGCTGTTGGACGCCTGCTGCCACTTGATGCAGGAGGCCGGTGCCGAGGCGGTGAAGATCGAAGGGGGTGCCTCCATGGCACCTACGGTTGAGCGGCTGACCAGAGCGGGGATTCCGGTACTCGCTCACATCGGGCTGTTGCCCCAGCAGTATCATCAATTGGGCGGTTATCGAAAGTTTGGCCGCAGCGAGGACGAAAAGGTGATTCTGGTCGATGACGCGCTGGCGTTGGAGAAAGTCGGCTGCTTTGCCGTGCTTTGCGAGATGGTGGACGGCGCGGTGGCCGGAGCGATTGCACAGGAGCTGACAGTGCCGTTGATTGGTATCGGCAGCGGTCCGCACTGTGATGGCCAGATTCTGGTGACGAACGATTTAATGGGGATGACTACTGGCTATGTGCCGACGTTTGTGAAGCAGTATGCGGACTTGGGGAATCAGATTCGCAGAGCGTTTGAAGCATATGCCGAGGATGTTAAGAGTCGGAACTTCCCATCCTAGGCTTGAGGATTGCCTGAGCTGTCGCTTTAAATGCCTAATTCCTAATTTTTAATTCCTAATTGTATATATGAATTGTTGTATTCTCGGAGCCGGTGCCTGGGGCACTGCCATGGCCTTACATTTAGATCGTTGCGGACACGCGGTGACGCTTGTCCCGCGTCGTATGGAGCATGCTTTGTCGCTCGCATCGACTCGGGAGAATACGGATTACCTGCCCGGCTATAAGCTTCCGCATACGATTCAGGTCGGTTGTGAGCTTGCCCCCGTGCTGATGGAGGCGGAAGTGGTTTTTCTCGCGTGCCCCTCGAAAGCGCTGCGTGATTTGTGCGAAAGCGTGCGTGCGGATATCAATATCGCCTGGCAGTTGAAGCTCTTCATCGTGATGTGCAAGGGCCTCGAGCTGGAGAGCTTCAAGACGCCTTCCGAGATCGTGAATGAGATTTTTCCCGACATCGCCTGTGGCGCATTGTCCGGGCCGACATTCGCGGGCGAAGTGGCTGCCGGCAATCCGACCGCAGTCACGCTGGCAGTGGATGCTGGCTTTTCGGCTGCTGAAGCATATCAGGAGGCTTTCAGCAATGCGTCCTTGCGGGCCTATCTCTCCAGTGATGTGCGGGGCACCGAGCTGGGAGGGACTTTAAAAAATGTCTATGCCATCGCCTCGGGCATGTGCGACGGCTTGCAGTTGGGTGATAACGCCAAAGCGGCTCTGTTGACGCGCAGCCTCAATGAAATGGTGCAGATCGGGCAGTTGCTCGGCGGACAGAAGGAAACCTTCTATGGTCTCAGCGGCTTTGGTGACTTGGTCGCGACCTGCTCGGGCAGTTGGAGCCGTAACCGAACCTTCGGCGAGCGCGTCGGAAAAGGCGAGACACCGGAAGCAATTATCGGTGGGCAGAAGGCCGTGGTCGAAGGCTATCGGGCCACAGACTGTATGAAGCGGCTCTGCGATGAGAAGGGGATGGATGCGCCGATCCTGTCACAGATCCATACGATCCTATACGGAGGCCAGGACCCGCTCTCGGCCTTGCAGGCTTTGATGAGCCGTGGCCTAAAGGCTGAATAGTTTTTTTGTTTTAGATTATACAGATTTATAATTCGTTACCCGTATGTCCGACCAACCGCTTTGTGAAGTTCGCGAATCCTCTATCCATCACCGTGGTTTGTTTGCCACCTGCGATATTGAGGAAGGCACAGATATCATCCAATATGTTGGAGAGAAGATCTCCAAAGAAGAGTCGACGCGTCGTGCGCTTGAGTGGGAGGAGCAGGCACGTGAGACCGGCGAAGGCCTCGTTTATATTTTCGAACTCGACGATGAGTGGGATATCGACGGCCGCCTCGGAGACAATCCGGCGCGTTATATGAACCACTCCTGCGATGGGAATTGCGAAGCAGTGAATTGCGAAGGAGAGATTTGGGTGGTCGCTCGCAAAGACATCAAGAAAGACGAAGAGCTCGTTTATGATTACGGCTACGATATGGAGCACTTTCTCGATCATCCGTGCCGCTGCGGCGCAGGTGGCTGCATCGGCTACATTGTGCGTGAAGACCAACGCAAGAAGGTGAAGAAGCTGCTGAAGGGCCTGAAGAAGAAGGCCAAGAAGCTGTCTGAAGAGGGGTAGGGCGAGTCGCCCTCGCTCCTGCTAAAGCGGGCACCGAGGACGGCGTCCCTCCCCAACAAAAAATAAGGCTCTTCGTCATTTACCGGGGAAGCAGTGCTCAATGACCAGCACGACGCCATTTCTCACACGGAGGCGCGGCACCCAAGGGCATAATAAAGGCACGGTGGCGCATCCACCGCACAGAACAGACCCTGAGATTGCTGGAAGGTTAAGGTTCATCCGCAAGCACGCTCACAATGGGATTCAGTTGGGGCATGGGGCTAAATCAGTGATTCTAAGCGCCATCTCCCCGGTAAATGACCAGGAACAAAAAATAACCCCGCGGGCCGAAGCCCGCGGGGTTAAGTCAAACTGTGAGATGGGCAGTCGGCTTAACCGTCGATTTGCTCTTCGAGGAAGGCGATCAGTTCGTCTTCGGTCACACGGCGTTGTTCGCAAGTGTCGCGGTCGCGCAGGGTGACGGTGCCGTCCTTCTCGATCGTGTCGAAGTCGATGGTAATGCCGAACGGCGTGCCGATTTCGTCCTGACGACGGTAGCGGCGGCCGATCGCACCGGAGGCATCGTAGAAAACATTCCAGCGGCGTTGCAGTTTTTTGTAGAGTGCTTGTGCGCGTTCAACCAGCTCGGGCTTGTTCTTGAGCAATGGGAAGATGGCGGCTTTGACCGGGGCGACCTTCGGGCTGAACTTGAGCAGTGTGCGCTTCTCGACCTTGCCCTTGTCGTTGGGCACTTCGTCTTCAGTGTAGGCGGCGGTGAGCACTGCGAGCAGTGTGCGATCGACGCCGAGTGAGGGCTCGATGACGTGCGGCACATACTTGGCCTTGGCAGACTCGTCGAAGATCTCCATGGACTTGCCGGAGTGCTCCTGATGCTGTTTGAGGTCGTAGTCCGAGCGGCAAGCAACACCCCAAAGTTCCTGTTCGCCGTGCGGGAAGTGGAACATCAGGTCGGTGGTTGCTTGAGAGTAGAACGCCAGCTTGTCTTCCGGGTGGACGTCTTCGGTGATGGACTCACGGGGGAGGCCGATGGAGACGAGCCAGTTGATGCAGGTGTCGAGCCAGCCGCGGTGCAGGGTGCGCCAGTCTGCATCGGGTGCGATGAAGTATTCGATCTCCATTTGCTCGAACTCACGCGAGCGGAAGATGAAGTTGCGCGGTGTGATCTCGTTGCGGAAGGCCTTGCCGATTTGGGCGATGCCGAAGGGGATCTTCACGCGGCCGGTGTCGACGATGTTCTTGTAGTTGGCAAAGATGCCCTGTGCGGTTTCCGGGCGCAGGTAGGCGGTGGCCGAGTCATCCGCCAGCGGTCCGACTTTGGTCTCGAACATGAGCTTGAATTCGCGCGGCTCGGTGAGGGTGTCGAGCTTGCTGGCATCGGGGCCGAGGGTCTGAGCGCGTTGCTCTACAGTGGACTCGGTGAACTCGGTCTGGTCTTGGATCAGTTGGTTCTCGTCGAGCGTGGACTGCTTTTTGCCGGCAAGGTCGCGCAGCTTCTTGGCACGCTTGTAGATCGCGGCGTCTTCGGTGCCTTCAATAAAGGCGACGTAGCCGGCCTTTTCGCCGTCGAGCACCACCGGTGCGAAGAACAGCTGGTCCGCGCGGTAGCGGAGCTTGGTCTCTTTACAGTCGACCATCGGGTCGGAGAAGCCGTCGACGTGGCCGGATGCTTTCCAGATATCCGGGTGCATGATGATTGTGGAGTCCAGACCTTCCACATCGTCACGACGGTGCACGAAGTCGCGCCACCAGGCCTGCTTGATGTTGTTGCGGAGTTCGACGCCGAGCGGGCCGTAGTCGTAAAAACCGTTATAACCGCCGTAAATTTCGGAGGAGGGAAAAATGAAACCGCGGCGCTTGCAGAGGCCGACGATTTCTTCCATGAGACCATCATTGGATGCTTTTGCTGTCATAAGCCGCCAAAAGATGGAGCTTTGCATATTTGGGTCAAGGTTGGAAAGTGCTCTGAGGTGAGGGTGAAAGTGAGAGTGAGGAGTGACACAGGAGTCTCCATCCTCCTGGGGTGAGGTGGATACTCTACGTGGGCGTGGCAAGGCGGGTGAGTATTGGGTGATACGGGAATTGCCACCGGCGGGAATCGCGCTTTTTCTGTGTGCAATGGAGGGACAAAAGACACCGGAACCAGCGCCGCCCGCATCGAGTGGGCCGACGTTGCCGAAAAAACTGCAATGGCACCAGCGTTGTGTGCTTTGGGTGTTTGGCGCCGTGATGCGCCTATGGGCGCGCACTTTGCGATTCCATTTCGGAGCGGATGTGCAAGCGGTGATCGATGCCGCGCCACCGCCGGCGGTTTTGATCCTTTGGCACAACCGGTTGTTTGTCGCTCCCGAGTTTTTCCATCGCTTCATG